>Ga0272449_1000410_pt1 | contig 51678 bp, 50 predicted proteins | sample YNPCB0241_FD_198679 | JGI IMG/M metagenome (GOLD analysis project Ga0272449, IMG submission 198679) | Hot spring sediment microbial communities from Yellowstone National Park, WY, United States - YNP-CB-024-1 | ecosystem: Environmental > Aquatic > Thermal springs > Hot (42-90C) > Sediment...
TAGTCAACAGGCAGATTTTTAACCAAATACTTCTAAGGGTTTGATAAACTAAGTTAAGACTTTAAAGCATAGGCGCTGTTTATCCTGATACACCTTTGTTTTAAGATTTTATATGTTTATTTTCAATTCTTGATTATTTTTTACCTCTTCTATGCCCCCGTTGAAAATTAACAGTTTCTCTCCTGTAAGTTTGACATATCTCAAGAATTAAATTAAAATTCCTGTTGTTTTTTAATATCTTTAAATAAGGTTTAAATTATGTTTAAAAATCTGACGGCTTTCTTTTCCATGTTTCTTTCCTACTTAAAATTCCTGCTATCTACAATAAAGAAAAGTATGAAAAAATTAACTAAGTTTTTCCCTATAATCCTGTTAATTTTAATTTACATACTCTGGATACTCTCGGATAATTCAGCAGCTCCATGGGATGAATCAAGACATGCCAGAAATGCAATACATATTTTAAGGGCTTTAAAAAATCCTGATTTATTTTCCATTTTCAGAGGAGTTTTATTCTATTACGATTTTTATACTCATCTTTCTTATATTGTAGCGAGAATATTTTTTATAATATTTGGGGCATCATATGATAGTGCATGTTTATCCGTTTCACTTTTCTGGGTACCTTTAATGTATTTTTCAGTATATGGAATTACAAGAAGGCTATTTAACAGAGATGAAATGTTTTTAAACCTTAAATTTGTATGGATAGAAGATTATATTTACACACCTGTACGTGCAGTTTTTGGCAGGCAAACAGTTGAAAAACTCAGATATTTTGTGCCAATTTCAGTAAACAGGGTTTTTCTGATCAAGAATTATACATAGGAAAAATTATAAAAACACATTAGAATGCCATGTTTTTACCTTCATATATAAAGTTGTATGAATCTGGCAAGCTTGAAGAAAGGATAAAGCTTCTTAATGACATTCTTGCTTGTTGCACATTATGCCCTAGAAACTGTAAAGTAAACAGGTTAAAAGGTGAAAAAGGATATTGCAAATCTGATAGTAATGTGACATTATCAAGCTATTTTGCACATTTTGGTGAAGAAAAAGAGCTTGTGGGTAAGAATGGTTCTGGCACAATCTTTTTTACGAACTGCAATCTTGGATGTGTTTACTGTCAGAATTATGAGATAAGTCAGTTAGGGTATGGAAAAGCTGTCAGCATAGAGGAACTTGCCAATATAATGCTTTATCTTCAGAAATCAGGTTGTCATAATATCAATCTTGTTACCCCCACTCATTATACACCTCAGATAGTCCATGCACTGAAATATGCCATTGAAGATGGACTTACTCTTCCAATCGTCTACAATTGCAGTGGATATGAATCAGTAAAAACCCTATCTCTTCTAAAAGGAATTATTGACATATATATGCCTGATTTCAAGTATGGACTTGTTGAATGTGGTAAAAAATATTCAAATGCACCTGACTACTTTGAGGTCTGCAAAATGGCAATAAAAGAAATGTATAATCAGGTTGGAAACTTAATGGTTGACAGATTGGGTATTGCTTACAGGGGGCTTATCGTAAGGCATCTTGTGCTACCGAATAATCTTGAATCTTCTAAAAAAATTATCGAATTCATTGCAAAGGAAATTTCCATAGATTGCTACGTAAATATTATGTCTCAGTACAGACCCCTTTTCAAATCCAACAAATTTATTGAAATTGCAAGAAGAATAACTCTAATAGAGTTCGATGAAGTCATAAATTATGCAAAAAGCTTAGGATTACATAGAGGATTTTATAATAATTAAAAATTTTTATTGGCTGGCTGTCCAAAAAAGCATTTCATCTTTTTGGACAACCAGTTTCTAAATATTTCCGCTGAACAAATAGAAAGGAGGTTTACATCTTGGATTCAAGCTCTTCCTGTGCATCTTTCAAAGCTTTATCAACGTTTTTCTTTCCTTCCAGCACTTCTGAAAGAGCCTGCATCAAAATAGAATTAGCCACAGGATCTTTTTCATTTACATAAACTTCAGGAATTTCAAGGGCTATCTTTTTCCACAACTGCCTTGCCTTTTGCCCACCAATATACTCTATACCTTCATCAAAAATAGGATCATTCCATGCAGGCATATAAGCAGGAAATGCATCAGCTTCCTTATATGCAATCATCTGAGCTTCTACAGTGGTACAGAAAAACTTAATAAGTTCCCATCCAGCAGCTTTATTAAGATCTGGAATCTTTTTAGGTATTGCAAGGAATGATCCACCCTGGCTCATTTTCATTCTTTTCTTATCAGTTTTCCTTAATTTTGGAAGCTCAGTAACTCTGAACTTTCCAGCTGCTTCTGGTGCTATCCATTGTTTTAAGTGTCCCCCCAACCATGCTCCGGAAGGAGTATAAACAATTGTTCCATCCTTTAAACCTGTGAACCATTCATTTGACCAGTCAGCTATCTTTCCATCAAGACCGGCATCTCTAAACTTCTTAGCCCATTCAAAAGCAAGTCTTATTCTTGGTGTGTTAAGAGCTGGTTTACCAGATTTGTCAAAATATCTCTGAGGAGCAGAATTAAAAATCATACCAAAAATAGAATTAGCAGTCCCTACAAACCAGTGATCAATATTACCGTCACCATCAGCATCAAATGTCAATTTTTTTGCAACTTCAAAAAGTTCATCCATGTCTTCAACCTTTTCAATATCAACCTTTTTTAAATCACATACATCTTTCCTGTACCATATACATCCAGGAGCAATGTCGACAGGCATAGCAAAAAGATTTTTTGGACCAAGTGAACCCTGTGCCCATTTGTAAGGTGTGAAGCTTTTCTTAAACTCACCCGCATTATAAGGGGGCTTAAGCAAATTTTCAAAACCACCACCAGCACCAAGCTGAGCAACAAAACTTATTTCTACCACAGCAACATCAGGTAGACCTTTTCCAGCAGCAAGGGCCGTAACCAGCATATTGTGATGATCACCCCATCCAAGAGTCTTGATTTCCACCTCAATATTGGGATATTTTTTGTTGAAAAGTTCCAGTGTCTTAGAATATGCACCATCCAGAGGTGGAAAAACAGCTAAAGAGAGTTTTACCTTTTCGCCATTATATGGCCTGACAGCTGAAAAAGATACTCCCAGTACCATCCCAACAATCACAAAAATCAAAAGTAATTTCTTCATTTTATGCCTCCTTTTATAAGTTTTATTCGAAATTATTAAAGAACTTTTTTTAAGTTATTTAATAATTTTTTACTCATAGACACGTGTTCATTTTAAATCAAATAACCTGAAATGTCAATAGAAAAAACAATTTTTAGAATAAAAAATTTTTAAGATTATGAATCTTTAACAAGGGGGACAAATCTCACAGCCTCTAAAACTTCTTCTTCGAAATTATTCTTATTTTTTCTTATAATCTTTAGTAAAACCTGATTATACATCGGCCCTACAGGAATTATCATAATCCCACCTACAGCAAGCTGTCCTTTCAAAGCAGGTGGAACAATTTCCGGCGCTGCTGTAACAATTATTCTATCAAAAGGTGCATAATCAGGCAACCCTCTCCATCCATCACCGGAAAAAAAATATATATTCTTAAACTTCAATTCCTCTAATATCTTCTTTGCCATCTCAAGTAACTGAGATAGCCTTTCCATCGTATATACTTCTTTGCATATACTTGCAAGAATGGCTGTCTGATATCCAGAACCAGTCCCGATCTCAAGCACTCTGCTTTCTTCATCCAGTTCAAGTTGTTCTGTCATATATGCTACAATGTAGGGCTGCGAAATAGTTTGGCCAAAACTAATCTCTACAGGCCCATCTTCATAAGCGTATCTTCTTTTGTTCTCTGGTATGAACAGATGACGTGGGATTTTTTTCATTACTTCAATAACTCTTTTGTTCGTGATTCCTCTGTATAAAATTTGCTCCTCAACCATTTTCTCTCTTAACAATTCATACTCATCCTTCATCAGCTTTTTCCTTTTTTGGTAATTCTATTACAACAGAAAAGGTTAAAAAATCATGAATTCTCTGCTTATATACAGGATTGACAACAAAAAGCAAAGGAATAAAGAAAATAAAACCAAAACTCCACAAAAGTGCTGCCCTTGCAATTCCCTGAAAGACTGAAATTTTTCCCCTTTCAATGTGTATTACAGCTATTCCAAAAAGTTTTGCTCCAAAAGTTTGCCCTGTCCCTGCCCAGAGAAGTGAATAATAAGCAACCTGAAGGACAAAACCCACCGTGTTAAACTTAAGCTGATTTCTAAGTGCAAAGTCATACAAAAGTTTATCAAAATTTGGCTGCTGATAAAGATAAAAAATTTCATTGAAATAGGCTAAATAAAACATAAATGATAGAATGAGAAATAATATAAGCTCATCCACTATATAAGCAAGTATCCTTTTCCATACAGGGGCAAAATTCAAGACAACAGGAGGTTTAGTCTCTACTATTTCTTCTTCTAAATCCTGTGGCATTTCTTTCATAGTCTTTCCTCTTTTTTCAATTTTTACTAAAAATTAAGACTTCTTCAACCCTGTTTAATATTTCTTTATATTTTTCAGCAGTCTTTTTAATTACATCGTCGGGTAATTCTGGAGGAGGAGGAGTTCTATTCCAGCCGATAGAATCCAAGTAATCCCTTACAAACTGTTTGTCATAACTTACCGGGCTTTCGCCAACTTTATAGCTTTCTTTCTCCCAGTATCTTGAGGAATCAGGCGTTAAGACCTCATCTACAAGAATAATCTTTCCATTTTCATCAATTCCAAATTCAAACTTTGTATCAGCAAGTATTATACCGGCCTTCTCCATCTTCTCAGAGGCAAATTTATATATTTCTATGGAATAATCTCTAATTTTATCAGCTATTTTGCTTCCCACTATCTCTTTGAATTTTTCATAGTTTATGTTCTCATCATGACCGACTTCAGCTTTTGTAGACGGTGTAAAAATGGGTTGGGGCAATTTTTCTGCAAGTTTCAGGCCGTCTGGAAGTTTTATACCACCAGCTGTTTTGTTTTTTTTATACTCACTGTAAGCACTTCCAAATAGATAACCCCTTACCACACATTCTACAGGAAGTCTTTTAACTCTCTTGACCAGAACTGCCCTCTCTGAAATCTCAGGGTAATTCTTTAAAAAAGCTAATTTTTCCACAGGATTTTTTGAAATCAGGTGATTTGGTATAAAATTTATTGCATCAAACCAGAGATTGGAAATTCTATTAAGAATAATTCCTTTCTGTGGTATTGGCCTGTTGAATACAACATCAAAAGCTGAAATCCTGTCTGTAGTAACTATAAGCCATTCCCCCTCGGATACCTCATAAATATCTCTAACCTTTCCCTTAAACAAAACTTTTAGTTCCTTAATATCTGTAGAAAAAAGGCCATAAGACATATTCACCCTCCAAAAAATCAGAAAAATTATAAACTATTAACTGAAATTAATCAAATTAGTCAACTGACAGTGAAAACTAAAGTTTAAACTTATTTTTCTACTCCGAAGTGGTCAGAAGCCAGAAAAATAGGGCAAAAATTATTAAGATTCTCACTTTAAAATATATTCTTTAAGACTTTCATCTTAAAAAGTTCAAAAAGTTTTTCAAAATCAGAAGAGTAATAAACAAGATTTGTTTCTTTAACAGGTGGCAATTTCTCCTCTGGGAGGAAGAGAAATTTAATATCTTTTAAAGATATATTTTTACCTTCCACAACTATTTTACTTGTTGAAATGTTCAGTAATTCATCATTTATTCGCATAATAAGTCTTCTTTTTTGATCTTCAAGCTCTTCTATTTCACATTTTAACTTTTTTATTTCCATGTCATAATTTTTCGCCTCAATTCTCTGTTCTCCAATAAGGAAAATAATAAGTATAGCCATAAATGAAAGCAAAAATACCTTTCCAAAAAGGCTGGAATAACTCATTTCATCCCCCACTTTTTTCAAATACTCTCATCTTTGCACTTCTTGAAGACTTATTCTGCCTTATTTCTGTTTGAGAAGGAGTTATTACTTTTTTAGTTATCACCTTTCCTTTACACTCTTTTTCAAGAAGTTTAAATTTATTTTTCACTATTCTGTCCTCAAGGGAATGATAGCTTATAATTACAAGTCTCCCATTTTTACATAATTTATCGACAGAAAGGGGGATAAAACTTTCGAGTTTTTCAAGTTCTTCATTAACAAAAATTCTTAAGGCCAAAAAAGTTTTAGTAGCAGGGTGAATTCTTTTCCTTCTTTCTCTTTTGACTTTTATTACAATATCAGCAAGCTGTTTGGCGGTTTTTACCGGTCTACTTCTTACAATCTCTCTTGCTATTTTTCTTCCCTCTTTTTCTTCCCCATACTCAAAAAGAATACGCGCTAATTCACTTTCTTTAAACCTGTTCACCACGTCGAATGCTGTTATTGAAAGTCTCTTATCAAGCCTCATATCAAGTGGGCTTTTATCATCATTATAACTCAATCCCAGAAGTGCAACATTTTCTTCTTTACCCTGTAGATGAAACATTGAAATTCCCAGATCTGCAAGAATACCATCCACAGAATCTAACTTTTCATTCTTGAGAATCTCATCTAAATTATCAAAAGTATCATTGTAAAACCTTACATTTGTAAAACCACTAAGCCTTTCTTTTGCCCTGTTGAGAATTTCTTCGTCCTGGTCTATACATATAAGCAAGCCATTTTTAAGATGATTCAGAATAGCAAGGGAATGTCCCCCCTCTCCGCAAGTTGCGTCAACATAAATTCCATTTTCTTTTATATTAAGAAATTGCAATACTTCATTCAGTAAAACTGGTGTGTGAAAAACTTTCATAATTTTTCCCTTTCAATTTTTAATCAATTTTCAAGAACATTGAAATTTCATTTCCTGTTTTGTTGAACTTTACCTTGTCCATAAGTCTTTTGATTATGTAAATACCCCTTCCGGAAGGTATAAGAATATTTTGTGAATCCAGGGGGTCTGGAAGTGATGATACTTCAAAACCATGTCCCTCATCTCTGACCTTAAAAATAAGCCATTTTTTCAATATCCTGTAAGTTATATGGACTCTCTTTTGTATATTGTTCTTGTTACCATGCTCTATTGCATTAATAATTGCTTCATAAAGTGATGTGTAGATTCTCCATTCCTTTTCTTCATTAAGTTTGATCACCTTTTTTAAAGTGTTAATAATATTTATTACAGCATTATCAACTTCAAGTATATTGCTTGGAATGGAAAAATGATTTTTGTATGCAAAATTCTTGTTTACTTTTATTAAAATCATCGATATGTCATCCTCTTCAAATCTTTCATACTCCTTTAACAACCTTAAATATACCTTGTTCAAAAGATTATACGAAGGTGTGTAATAATATTCATTTAATATAGAAATTAACTCATCCTGGGATATCGCCTCATTTCTTTTATTAAAAGAAAATATTCCATCTGTAAAAAGGAATATTTTGCATATCTTGGGAATCTTTTCTTTTGTAATATACTTTGAATATGAAAACTCATGAATTATTCCCAGCGGATGGGTTGTTTTCTTTAAATTAAAAAATTTTTTTTCCTTCTCATCATAAATAATAGGAAGTGGATGCCCGCAATTTATATACTCAATTGAATACTCTCTGGTATCTAAAATTCCATAAAAAAGAGTTACAAACTGATCTTCCAGCAATATTTTTAGAAGAGTGGAATTTAAAAAATAGATCATCTTTTCAATAGAAAAATCTTTCGGAATCAAATTTATAAGCATTTTAAATGTAGCTGTAATTAAAGAAGAAGAAACCCCATGTCCTGAAACATCAGCAATAAGAACTCCAATTCTATTTTCATCAATCTGGAAAATATCATAGAAATCCCCTCCCAATTGTGCTGATGGTTTAAAAAAAGTTTCAAATCTTATGTAGGAATTGTATATAGGAGAAATATAAAGTATGTGATCCAGAACTTTTTTGCCTGTGGAAAGTTCATCATCCATAACTCTATTTTTTAGTTGCAGCTGGTTATAAAGCGTATACTCCAGACTTATATCCTGAAAAAATAACTGAAGATAAGCCTTGTCGTCAAGGGTTAATTTTTTAAAAATTACATTATAAATTTTCTCGTCGTCCCCAGAATTTTTTACCACTTTAAAACTTGTAAACAAGGAATCACTTAAAGAATCCAAAATTTTATAAAAGTTTGTTTCCTCAAAACTAAAAAAATCTGAAATTTTTTTTCCTGTAATTTCCGTGTTATATCCCAAAATATCACTAAACGAATTGTTATAAAAACATATTACTCCATTTGAGTCCAGTAAAACAAAGGGAAATGGTAAATCAAAAAGGATTCTAATGGCATTTTCAGAAATTTTAGAAATTATATTTTCTCTATCTTGCATTCAAACAATCACTTCATTTTTTCGGAGAGAGAGGGATTCGAACCCTCGGTACACTAAACGTGTACATCTGATTTCGAGTCAGACCCAATCGACCACTCTGGCATCTCTCCATATAAAATTCGCGCCCAGGAGGATTCGAACCCCCGGCCCTCAGGACCGCAACCTGATGCTCTATCCAGCTGAGCTATGAGCGCTTTTCATTCACTTTATTTAAATTATATAATACAAAGGAACAAAAGTCAAAATGAATTTTACCATATTAAAAAATCGCAATCAAAAACAGTTTTTGCTATTGACAAAATAAAATTTTAATTTAAACTAAACCTATACTCCAAGGAGGGATTATGGACTTAGAAACTTTGATGTATGGATACAAAAAAGAAGTCCCGGTAATTTTGACCTCTTCAAAATACAGTGACAAAGTAAAATCTATGGTTCTCAATTCCGGTTTGCCCATCTCCTTCAGGATTTTAAACTGTTCTACAGAAAAAGAAGTAATCAATTGCATAAACAAAGAAAAGGAAATTCCAATTGTAATAATGAATCAAAATTTAAACTATTTAAACCTAATAAAAGAAATTCAGGAAGTTTGTAAAAATGACAAAATACAGTTTATTGTAATACTTGAGAAAATAGATGAAAATACAAAAAATTATTGCTTTGACAACACAATCTTTATTACAGAAGAAATGTTAAATGGAAAAATCTTTTATAACTTTTTCAAAGTATCACTAAGTAATTTTTTATCCAGGGTTTTAAATGATGTTAACATTAGAAAAATAAAAAGAATGAAAAACACAATAAACAAGGAAAGATATTACTTAAGTTATCTGATGAATAGCTTAAGAGAAGGTATAATCATTCTGGACTCCCTGGGGAGGATAATTTCTCTAAATAAAATTGCTGAGCACATGTTAGATCTGGAGGACATAGAATACATAAATACACCTATTGATAAATATATTGAATTAACCAATGAAAGAACAAAAGAAAAAGAAAAACCCGTATCCAAGTGTATAGAAACAAAGAAAGCAATAAGGAGCAATTTATCTATCCTGGAAACTAAGGGAGAAAGAAGTTATATAGTTAGCTATGAACTCACACCGGTATTAGATTCGGCAACAGATGAAATAATGGAAATCATTTTTATATTTGAAGATATAACGCTTTACAAAAGATTATGGGATGATGTCTCCAGGAAAAAAAATCTGGAAACACTGGGGCTTATAGCAGAAGGATTTGTTCATGATTTGAATAACCAGCTGACAACTATGCTTGCAAACATCCATCTTCTTAAGGAGACAACTTCGGATGAATCAATTTTAGAATATATAATTGATATTGAAAATGCATGTATGAAATCAAAAAGCATTGTTACAGATTTTATTGCCTTTTCGAAGGGAGGAATACCACTCAAGCGAAAAGGTAATATCAAAGAACTGATTGAAGAGGTTGTCCATCTTATGTTTAGAGGTACAAATATAAGAATAGATATTTCAGCGGAGACACAACTGGGTTATGTAGAGTTTGATCATTCTCTGATGGCACAGGTTATAAAAAATGTGCTTTTAAATGCAAAAGAGGCTGTTTCTCACAACGGAACAATAATTGTAAAAATAGGGAATCAAAATATACCGGAGAATAACCCTTACAATGTAAAAGGTGGAAAATATGTAAAAATTTCAATTGAAGATGATGGTATAGGAATACCACAACCTATGCTTGATAAAATTTTTGATCCCAATTTTTCAACAAAGGGGAAGGATCGTGGGCTTGGACTTTCTATTGTCAAATCGATTGTTGAAAATCATAATGGATTTATAAAGGTTAGTTCCAGAGAAAATGTTGGTACTATTTTTACTATATACTTACCAGTTTGCGAAGAAAAAAAAGAGTTAAAAGAAAAAGTAAAAAAAGAGGTAAAAAAATATTCAAAACTTCTTATAATAATTAAAGATTCTACAATTATTAGAACACTTGAAAGAGTTTTTAAGTTTCTTCAATTAACTGCTGATTTTATAACAAAGAATAGATTAACTCATGAGGACCTTGAAAAATTTATAGCCTCAAAAGCTGTATACGACTATCTGATAATTGACACCAGCGGTATCGATGAAAGAAATATAAGAAGGCTTATAGAACATTTAAAACAGATTAATCCAGCATTAAAAGTAATTATTATGACACACAACCACAGATTTGATACAGAAAGAGCAAACAAATTTATGGCAAACGCTATACTCTATAAACCATTCGGTATTGAAGAAATAAGTGATGTTCTTGCAAGCGTTATAGATTAAATAAATAAATTATTATCAGCATGCTCACTTGCTTCAAGATAAGATGCCACCCCACCCACTTCAACACCATCTATCAGCTCTTCCTTCTTTATTCCCATTAAATCCATAGACATCTGACAGGCTACAAGCTTTGCTCCATTTCTTTTTGCCTGCTCTATCATATTTTCAAGGGCCTCAACTTTTTTCCTTTTCATAAGCCATCTTATGAGTAAAGGACCTGCACCAAACATATTCATCTGGGAAAGCTTTAATCCCTTCGTCCCCTTCGGTAACATCCAGCCAAACATCTTTTCAATAAAATTCTTCTTTATCCTTCCTGCTTTTCTTTTTCTCAAAACCGAAAGTCCCCAGAATGTGAAAAACATTGTAACTTTTCTACCCATTGCAAGAGCACCATTTGCAATTATAAAGGCAGCTATCACCTTATCAAGATTGTTGTCAAAAACAATTATAGTTTTATCATTTTCAAAAGATTTTATAGTTTCAGTTTGTGCTTTTTCTTTTCCTTTCCTTATAGTGGCAACTACAATTCCTTTATCAATATTAAGAGATAAAACCTCATTGTTAGTAGCTTTTGCCCAGGCTAATACATCATTGTAAAAACCAGGATCTGTTGCCCTTACCTCTACAACATCCCCTTCTTTTAACCTATCAATTTCATTTTTAAGTTTCATTATCGGGCCAGGACATTGCAATCCACAAGCATCAACAGTTATCTTTTCAACCCTGGGTGAAGAAGAAACACTCAAGTTTAAAACCTTAGGAGAAAGACCTGTATCATATGATTCATCAAACTTATCTGGATTATCCTGCTTTGCTTTCGCCAGTGAGTATGTTATATATCCACCCACAAGATTTCGCACATCCTTAAATCCACTCTGTGTAAGTATTCTTGAGGCTATATATCCTCTCAGTCCCACCCTGCAAAATACTATTATTTCTTTATCCCCTGGTAATTCATTCAATCTTCCCCTCAATTCATCAACAGGAATATTTATTGCACCAGGAATTGTACCACTTTTAAATTCTTCTGGAGTTCTTACATCAAGCAAAATTACCCTGTTTAAATTAATATTTTCTATCTCATTCCAGTAAACTGGCTTAACCTTACCTGAAAGAATATTTTCAGCTGTAAAACCAGCCATATTGACAGGATCTTTTGCTGAAGAATAAGGAGGTGCATAGGAATGCTCAAACTCTTTTAAATCATATACACTACCACCCTTCTGCATTATTGCAGTAATAACATCTATCCTTTTATCTACTCCATCATATCCAACACATTGTGCCCCTAAAATTTTCCCATTTTCGGGAGAAAACAAAACTTTAAGTGACATTTGCAGTGCTGAAGGATAATAAGTAGCGTGGCTTGATGGGTGAATGATAGTGTATAAGTATGGAATATTTTCAGCTTTTAGGGTCTTTTCATTCGCTCCAGTTACAGCTACAGTAAGGTCAAATACCTTTGCAATGGCATTTCCAAAGGTATTTGTGTATTTCTCCCGGTTACCAAAAATTATATTATCTGCAACTATTCTTCCCTGTTTGTTGGCAGGTCCGGCAAGAGGAATCAGAGAATTTTGCCCGGTTATTCCATTCCTCACTTCTATCACATCTCCTATGGCATAAACATCAGGATCACTTGTCTGCAAATATTCATTTACAAGTATCCCACCTTTTGAACCAATTTTTAATCCTGCTTTTTTCGCAAGAGAAATATCCGGCTTTACTCCAATAGAAAGAATTACCATATCAACAGAAAATCTCTTACCATCCTTTAATTCCACATTGACTTTACTTTCAGATTCCGAAAAAGAGGCAACAGAATTCCCAAGGTAAAATTCTATCCCCTTATTTTTTAAATGATTATGAACTATCGCTGCCATTTCAAAATCTAAAGGTGCCATAACCTGATCTGCTAGTTCAACTATAGAAACAAAAATTCTCCTGTTATGAAGATTTTCAGCAAGTTCAAGCCCGATATAGCCAGCACCCACAATTAAAGCACGCCTGGGCTCATTCTTTTCTATAAATTCCTTTATCCTGTCAGAATCTTCTATAGTTCTCAAAGTAAATATTTTTTCGCTTTCTACTCCAGGAATATTTGGAACAAAAGGAACAGCACCAACAGAAAGGATAAGCTTATCATAATTTTCTGTATACTCTGTATTCTTTACCAAATCCTTAACCTTTACCATCTTCTTTTGAGTATCTATATCTACAACTTCATTTTTAACTCTTATATCCACATTAAACCTTTTTGAAAAGGATTTTACAGTCTGGACAAGAAGTTTTTGTCTCTCACTAATTGTTCCACCAATATAATATGGAAGTCCGCAGTTAGCATAGGAAATATATCCCCCTTTTTCAAAAACTATAATCTCAGCATCTTCAGAATTCCTTCTTAATCTTGCTGCTGCACTCATCCCACCAGCTACACCACCAACAATTAAAATTTTAGACATAAATCCCCCTTTTTCGTATTGTGATAATTTAGCAATAATTTAAGGAGAAGTCAAGGGATTTTTAATTTAATATTTACTGTTGACTTTTGTAAAGAAAAGTCTTAAAATTTAGATATGGTTGGAGGGGGTATATGGCAAATTTTCTTATTGCTGATGATTCTCTGGTTATGAGAAAAACAATCAAAAATTTTCTTGAACAGCTTGGACATCAGGTAATCGGAGAAGCTGAAAATGGACTTGAAGTTTACAATAAATTTAAGGATTTGAAGCCAGATGGAATATTGATGGATATAGAAATGCCAGTAATGAACGGAATAGAGGCTATTAAGAAAATAAAAGCCGAGTTCGAAAATGCAAAAATCCTTGTTATAAGTAATCACGGTGAAAAAAATCTTGTTATGGATGCTTTAAAAGCTGGAGCAAAGTATTATATTCTCAAGCCATTAACTCAGGAAAACTTGAAAAGAGGAGTTGAAATTCTCTTCTCATAACTAAAAAATTATATATCTCCCGACTTCATCGGAAAATGGGCAAAAACGCTGGGATAAAAAATAAAAATGTATTGTATTTTCTACAATTAGCAAGATGAAGGGGTGTAAATTCCTCTTGTAGTGCCTAATGTGAAAATATGTCTTGCATTTCTCTTGACTTTCTCCATTTTTTATGTTATAATTTTTCTATGTTTATAAGAACGAAAAAATCTCCAAACACAAACAAGATTTCTGTTCAGATTGTCAAGAATGTTCGCAAGGATGGCAAGGTAAGGCAAGTCTTTGCCAGGTAATAAATTACAAAACTTTATCGATGAAGTCTTGAGGATCAATCAAAAATTACAGTTCTATTATTAAAAACGAGAATTTTATTCTCAAGATGGTATTTTACAGCTTTAGCAAGAACAGTTTTTTCAATTTCCTTCCCCTTTCTAATAAAATCCTCAAGTGAATCCCTGTGACTTACAGCCACAACATCCTGAGCAATAATTGGCCCGTTATCAAGTTCTTCTGTCACATAATGACTTGTAGCGCCTATAAGCTTTACTCCCCTCTGATAAGCCTGGTGGTATGGTTTTGCTCCCACAAAAGCCGGCAAAAATGAATGATGAATGTTTATAATTTTATTTCTATAATTTTGGACAAAATATGGTGAAAGTACTTGCATATACCTTGCAAGAACAACAAGGTCAATATTATACTTTTTTAAAAGCTCTATTTCATTCTTTTCCTGTTCAAGCTTGTTTTCGGGAGTAATTTCAAATACAAAAAAATCTATATTGAAATAATCAGCTATTGGCTTCAACTCATTGTGATTACTTATTATAAGTGGGATTTCGGCTTTTAATTCACCTGACTTTTGTCTTAGCAGTATTTCATAAAGGCAGTGATCTAACTTTGAAACCATTATTGCCATTTTTGGCTTCTCATAAGAGAAGTGAAGCTGAACATCCATATTAAATTTCTGTTTTATGGGAGAAAATTCTTTTAAAATATTTTCAGGAGCAATTAAAAAATCTTTCATTTCCCATTCAATTCTCATGAAAAAAGTATTCGTCTCAAAATCAGTATGCTGATCAGAATGAATAATATTTCCATTATTTTTATAAATAAAGTTTGAAATTTCAGCAACAATTCCCTTTTGATCTTTGCAGGTTAAAAGTAAGATAGCTGTTTCCATTGTTTCACCCCTTCATTTCATTTCATTTCACCCAGTTAACCTTGGTCCTTGCAAAAAGGACGCTTTCATATTCTCTGGCAAAACTTTCCATTGCCCTTAAAGCAAAATTATGTGGTTCTATGTTAAGTTCTTCAAGGGAAGCAACAGGAATTGGTGTTCCTGTGTTTTTAATATTCAAGGCTGTATGAATTAGACCTGATATCGGGCTTTTTGTAGCAATTGAAACAGAAAGCTTTCTACCTGAAAAAAACAAATCATCTCCTTTTCTTTCTATACTTTTCCCACTATCCTTCTCTATAAGCTCCTTTAAAATACATATAAACAGTCTTTGAAGGCAAATAAGTCCTTTCAATTCAAAATCAAAAACCTCAATGATAAAATTTAGCATCAAATCGGACAATATTGGCTCTTTTGCAATAACATCCTCAATATCAACCATTTCTGAAAGTCGAACATTAACCGGACCTGAAAATCCAACAATACTATCACCGCTTATATTAAAATTTTTGTAAGCAAAGTGAGAACAAAGCTGTGTCCCATCGTAAACAAGCTCTTTTTCCACAAAAAAAGTTTTCATTCCTCAAATCCCCATATATTAACTTTACAGAACTCATCATAAAAATTGTTCATTTTTAAAGCCCTTTTGAGTCTCTGGCAGGATTCGCACTTTCCACACATTTTGCTACCACCTCTGTAACAACTCCAGATATATTCAAATGGGGCTTTTATCTTAATTCCCAACCTAACGATTTCATTTTTTGTCATATCTATTGTATAACATTTTACCCTTGGATGAAAAATTGTAGAAAATTCAAGACATTTATTAACCTTTACCAAAAATTTTTTTGTGTTATCTGGAAAACTTTTACCTTCCTCTTTATTAAATCCAGTAATTATGTAATCTATTTTATACTTCTCAGCAAAAGATGCAGCAATATTTATAAACAGAGCATTTCTGTTTGGTATCCATACTGATCTTGCTGTTTGAAGTAAGTATTCTTTATCATCAAATTTTAGAGTATTAAAATTTAGAATATTATTTTTAAGATTTTCATTGAGTTTGTCAAGAAAATCAAGCTTTACAAGTTCTAACTTTATATTGAATTTTTGTGATATTAACTTTGCGGCTTCTATCTCGTTATTTTTTGCTGCCTGACCATAATCAAAAGTAAGTATAAAAGCTAAATCACTTTCATCAAAAGCTTTCTTAAAATTTATAACTGAATCCAGTCCACCTGAAAGCAGAACTATAGATTTTTTCATAATACGTTCCTAATATCCACCGTTACCTTTTAAAATGACCAGAAAAGTTTTTAAAAGTATTATGATGTCCAACCATATAGACCAGTTTTCAACATACCAGGCTTCAAGTTCCATTCTTTCTTTAAATTTGAAATCGTTACGTCCAGAAACCTGCCACAAACCAGTAATACCGGGTTTTGCAAGCAAGATTATGTTTAAAAATTCTTTTATTTCTTTTTTTTCTTCAATAAGGTAAGGCCTTGGCCCAACAATACTCATTTCTCCTTTTAAAACATTAAAAATCTGTGGAAGCTCATCAAGGGATGTTCTTCTTAAAAATCTTCCTATTTTTGTGACCCTTGGATCAAATTTTTTTAGTTTTTTATATTCTTTCCATTCCAAGGCAGCTTCCCTGTTCTTTGACAGATAAGCTTTAAGAATTTCATCTGAATTTTCATACATTGTTCTAAATTTTATACACTTGAATATTTTTCCTTTCTCACCTATTCTATTTTGAAAAATAAAAACAGGACCCTTTGAGGTAAGCTTTATAATTAAAGAAATCACCGCAATTAAGACAAGAAAAAAAGGTAAAACCATTATTGCTACAGCATAATCGAAACAAAACTTAATAAATTTGTTGAAGATAGATCTTAAGTTGTTGTTTATCTTTATAAGCAAAATTTTCTCAAAAAACATATAGTGAAGCTCAGTATTCAACTGGGCGATCTCCGAAAAAACAGGTCTTATCATTACTGTATCGACATATCTCTGTAAGTTTTGAGCAATGTCTGTAATAAAAGAGTAATCGTAATTTTCAAGTGAAATAACTGCAACATTAACATTAAATTTATTTACAATAAATTTTGCTTTTTTTATATTTCCCAGAATTTTTAAATTTTTCTCCAACACCTGTATAGAACTTTTTGATTCATGATCATCGGATAAAAACCCAACCACATTATACCCGAGTTCTTTTTGTTTTATAAAACTTTTAGCAATGTTAATAGCTTTTTCATCAATGCCAATAATTATTACATTTTCTTTCCAGATTTTTAAATTGAATAGCAACTTCTTTCCAAAATATCTTAAAATTGAAAATACAAAAATAGCATAAAACCATAAAAACAACATTGTTAATCTTGAAATTGTTGCCGTAACTCCTCTTATAGCAAGGAAAAAGAATACAAATAACATTGCAAGGGAAATTGATTTTAAAATCGATTTTTCTTCTTCCCAGAAAGGAACTCTCTTTGTATAAAGTCTTTCAAAAATAAATACCATAATTATTACTGCAGGAATCCACAGAATAGAGGAATAATATTCAAAAGAAAAAATATGAAGGGGGATTTTCTTTGGAAAAACAAAGTTTATAAAATTTCTCGTAGTTGAAGCAAGAAACAAAGATAAATAATATGCTATAATGTCTAAAATAAAAAGAAAAAATATACCGCATAGTTTTCTGATATTCTTTTTTAATTCTTTTTTCATATTAAAAACCATAAGCTATGTCTTTTCTATAAAACAGTTATTTTTTCTCTCTCAATCTTTCCCAGAACCTTTTGTTAGCAGTTAAACTTAAGACTATTCTATATGGCAAAAAATTACATAATCTGCCCAATCTATAGCCAATAAATTTTACAATATTTCGAAATAAAGAAACTGGTATAAAATGAAATTTTCTCTCTTTTATTAAAAAAGCTATCTCGGAGATTACATATTTTAATCCTTCTCTGTGGGGAAAACCAGTGACTTTTAATAATTCCTTTTTCAGGCTATGAAATGCCCCAATATCAAAGTACCTTTTAAATTCACAAATAGCCGAGAAGTTGTGAGAGTGAAAAACCCTTGCATCAGAAATATAACCAATAACATATCCTTTTTGCAAAAGTTTAAGCCCGCAAAGATTATCTTCACTTGCAATTATGTTATCATCGAAATATCCTACATCTTCCAGAGCCTTCTTACTATAAGCTGCAAAAGCATTGGAAAGGAATCCTGCTTTAAAACCATATTTCTTTATATCTTCTTTTGAATAGAAATGTGAAATTTCGGGATAAATAAAATACCTCGAGTGTCTTGCAAATATACTGGCATTTTTGTGAGGTAATTGCCGCCCATATGTGGCACCAATTTCTTTATTTTCTTTGAAATATTTTGTTAGATTTTCTATGGAGAACTCATTCTCAATGATTACATCCTGAGTTAAATAAACAAGTATTTCCCCTTTAGCTATTTTTCCAGCATAGGTCCTTGTTCCCCCATGATCAAAGTCCTTACTTTCTATGGAGTAAAAACATGCTTGATATTTTTCAGCTATTTTACTAACATCAAACGTGCTACCACTATCGATAACCAATATTTCATCTATTTTCACACTCTGGTTTTTTAAACTTTCAAGAAGCAGTTGTAAGTTTTTTACTTCACTATTGAATGTTGGAATTATAACGGATATTGTCACTGTTTTCTCCAGTTTCTATAAATACAATCTGTTATTTTTTTTGCGACCCTGTGCGCGGCTAAATCATCCTCAGGTGAAAACTTTGGTTCTTTACCATCTTTTATGCATTCAATGAAATGCATCTGCTCAAGCCTTAACGCGTTTTCTTTATGAACATAAACCTTTTCTACAACAAATTCCTGTTTGTATTTTATTTCCTCCTTGAGAACAGTATAATCAGAAACAGGTTGCCTTGTTATGGTTATTTCCTGAGTATCATAATTCAAAAAAATGTAAGAGCCTTGCTGAGATATTGCCAGGTTTCTTATTTTATTTTCAGTAATTCTACTTGCTGCAATATGCGCAATTGTCCCATTTTCAAAGTAAAGAGTAGCAGAAGCAATATCCTCAAAGCTGGAATAAACCCTGCTCCCATAAGCTGAAATATCAATAAGGTTTGAACCGGCAAGAAGCAAAACAATATCTATATCATGAATCATCAAATCTAAAACAACTCCAACATCTGTTATTCTACTCTTCGGTGACATCCTTTGTGCCTGAATAAGGTGAGGATTTTTTACAATATTTTTAAGTTCCTGGACTGCTCCATTAAACCTTTCCACATGTCCCACCTGTAAAACAACATTCTTCTTCATTGCCAGTTCAAATAGCTTTTCAGCAAAATAAATAGTTTTGGTCATAGGTTTTTCTAATAGAACATGCTTTCCCATATTTATGGCTTCGGAAGCAAATTTGTAATGAAGATAAGTTGGTACAGCTATTATGGTAGCATCAACAGAGTTTAAAAATTTTTTATAATCTGTATAAGCTTTAACACCATACCTTTCTGAAAGCTCCTTAAGAGTTTGTTCGTCCTTATCACATATGGAAACAAAAGAAATATCAGGGATTGTAGAAAGTGTATTGATATGATATTTCCCCATGTGCCCCGTACCTACAACTCCAATCCTTAACATAATAGCCTCGATTGATTTATCTAAACTTTTCCCTTTGCTTTTTAATTAAGAACAAATATCTAAAAAGTTTACAATCTTACCTTTACTGTCCAAAAAAATTTTTTTACTAAAACAGTATCCTGAAGCATAATGAAGTAAAACCTAACTCTTTATCAATAAAGCACATCCTTAAGCTAAAATCAAGATGAAAATTCAAAAAAATGAATTTTCAGATAGATTTCACACACTCTGAATATCAAAGATGTAAATTAATTTATACCTTCTTCTTCTCCATTCTAAAAATCTTAAAAACAATGTATCCAAAGAATATTATACCACAAAAAAGTAAAAAGTATGAAATTTCTCTGTAATATTTTTCAAGTAAGTCTTTCTGTAAGTAGAAAAAATATCCTAAAAGAGCAAGAATAATATTCCATATAGTCGAACCAAGAAAGGTAAAAAACAAAAACGGTTTAATATCCATTTTTGCAAAACCAGCAGGTAAGGATATAAGCTGCCTTATTACAGGAATAAGCCTACCAACAAATGTTGAAATATTACCATATTTAAGAAAATATCCCTCTGCCTTTTCAATGGAACTCTGATCAATCAAAAGAAAATGTAACAATTTTGTATTTGCAAGTTTATATATCAAAGGTCTACCGAGAAGGATGGCAATATAATAGTTGAACAATGCTCCAATTATAGCCCCAAGTGAAGAGAAAAACACCACAAGATAAATATTTAATTCTCCACTGGCAGCCTTCCACGCAGCTGGAGGTACAACAACCTCAGAGGGAAATGGAATAAATGAACTTTCTATAGCCATCAGTAAAGTTACAGTGCCATAGTTAATGTTTCCCATATACCAGTTTATTAGTGAAGAAAAGATATTTTCCATTTCTATCTCCACTTGAATTTTCTTAATTAAATATTATATAATAAAAGAGAAAAAATGTTAAGCATATTAATTCAATTTTGTTAAAAAGGTAAAAGAAATGCCAGTTTTTAAACTTACTGACTCTCTTATATTTCCACCTGTTGAACTATCTGAAGATAATGGGCTTCTTGCTATAGGTGGTGACCTTAGTATTGAGAGGTTGCTTCTTGCATACGTAAACGGGATTTTTCCGTGGTATTCAGAAGGAGACCCTATAATGTGGTGGAGCCCTGACCCAAGATTTGTAATAATACTTGATGAATTCAAAATACCTAAAAGTATGCGAAGAGTACTTAACAAGAATATTTTCAGCATAACATTTGACAGAAATTTTGAAGAAGTTATATCAAGATGTAGATCCATTCATCTATCAAAGGGAGGGACATGGATCACAAGAGAAATGAAAGAGGCCTATATAAACCTTTACAGGCATGGAGTTGCTCATTCTGTAGAGGTCTGGCATAATGACGTTCTTGTGGGAGGTTTATATGGTGTTTCACTCGGCAGAATATTTTTCGGGGAATCCATGTTTTCTATTATGTCCAATGCTTCAAAAGTTGGACTGGTCTATCTTGCATTGAATTTAAAATCTCACAATTTTTTACTCATAGATTCCCAGATTTTTACCCCGCATATTAAGATGTTTGGTGGAAAAGAGATAAGAAGGGATGAATACCTTAATTTGCTTAATACCGCTCTTAAAGATATGGATAAGACCACTATTATTGGCAACTGGGGAAATGTTTTTAACTCAAAGATACTAAACAACGTTAAATCACTTTGTTCTGAAAAGAATTGAACTGGCATGTGCATCAAGTTCTTCAAAAAAAGCAAGTTTTGCAACCTTTTCTGCATTTTTTAAAATGTAGGTTTTATCCACGGAAAGAAAGCTACTTCTTTTAACAAAATCATAAACACCAAGTGGAGAAGAAAAAACAGCCGTGCCGTTCGTAGGAAGAACATGGTTTGGCCCGGCAAAGTAATCACCCAGGGCAACAGGAGTAAATTCTCCAATAAATATTGCTCCGGCATTTCTTATATTCTTTAATATACTCCAGACATCCATATCTATTATAACCTCTACATGTTCTGGCGCAACAAGATTTACAATTTCAAAACCCTCTTCATAATTTTTAACAATAACAGAATAAGCATAATCCTGCAAAGATTTTCTTATCAATTTTTCTCTTTTTAGAGAAGGTAAAATTTTTTCCAGAGAACTTTCAACTTTCCAGATAAAATCTTTGGAAGTTGAAACAAGTATTACCATATTATCACCCGTATGTTCTGCCTGAGCGCAAAGATCTATTGCCACCCAATCGGGATTTGCTTTTTCATCAGCAAATATCATCACTTCGCTTGGTCCTGCAAATGAATCAATACCAACCACTCCCATAACAAGTTTTTTTGCTGTTGCAACATAGATATTTCCTGGTCCAACAATCTTTGCTACAGCAGGGATACTTTCCGTACCGTATGTAAAAGCTGCTATGGCATGGGCCCCACCAAGCTTGTATATACAATCCACTCCAAGCTCAACAGCTATTGCTATGGACAGGGGATTTTTTACCCTTCCATTTTCGTCTGGCGGGGTTGTCATAAAAATTTTTTTTACTCCTGCAACCTTTGCCGGCACTATGTTCATAATTGCAGTCGATGGGTAAAATGCTTTCCCCCCGGGCACATAAGCAAGCACACTATCCAGAGGCTCAACTTTCATACCCATCAATGCTCCATCCTTTTTAAAGGAGTAGGACGTTTCAAGCTGTTTTTCGTGAAATTCTTTCACATTCTTTGCTGCTTCTAAAAAAAGCTCAAATATTTCAGGGTAATTCTCTTTCACATAATTTATCGCGGATTCTATCTCTTCATCAGTTGTTAGAAAATTAAAATCTTCTACATTTACATTATCAAACATTCTTGAGTATTTTAATAGAGCACTATCCCCATTTTCCCTCACATCATCTATAATGGCTTTTGTACTTACAATTAACTTCTCATCTTCCTTTGTATCTGTCCTTTTGTAATTTTTAAAATCCTCATATCTTTTGAGTATCAAGTTATCCTCCAGAACTTTGTTTTAATTATTATAACATTAAATTTCCTTTTTTACCATTCAAAAAATTATGACTTTTTTCACTGCCGAAAAATGACAATTTTCACTACAAAAGCATTTTTCAAAGTTTTAAAATTTAGCTATAAAAAATCCCTGGAGTATGTTATGAAAAAATTTCTGATTTCTCTGCTTTTCCTTCTAACACTAAAAAATCTATTTTTTCCAAACACTGATGAAGAGCTTAAAAACTACCAAAAGCTCTATCTGAAAGATCCACAGAATAAAGAAGCCCTTTTAAAAATTGCCACATTTTACAAAGAAAAAAGAGAATACACAAAAGCAATTGATTTTTTCAACCTCTGCATTTTAAAAGAACCAGATAACTGGTATTATTACCATCAGGTTGCAAAATGTTACAAAATGAAAGGCAGATTAGATAAAGCTTTTGATATAATTACTAATGCCTTATTTTACTTTGAAAACAACCAAAAATTAAAAATTCTCTATGGAGACATTTTGTTTGACATGGGAATGGTCAAAAAAGCTTTAGAAATTTACTTACAGCTTGCTGAAAAAATAGAAAACTCTAAAGAATTATCAAAGCTTTACTTAAGAATTGGAAAATGTTACCTTGAAGTTAAAAACTATAAAGAATCTGAAAATTATCTGTTAAATTCCCTGAAGATAAAAGAAGATAGCTGGACTTTTTACTACCTGTCAAAACTCTATGAAGAGATGAAGAGTTTTGATAAGGCAATCTGGGCAATAAAAAAGGCAATGGCTTACAGAACAAAAGATGATAAGCTTCAGAAAGAGATTTATACAAAAAAACTTGCAGGTCTACTTTACAAGAAAGGTTTATATCTAAAAGAGAATGGAGATAATACAAATGCGCTTGCAACATTCTATCAAATTGTAAGCAATCCCAATACTAAAGATACAATATACTTTGAAAGGGCAAATTACTGGGTTAAGAGGCTTGAAAGATGAAAAAACTTCTTTCAATTATACTGGCTTTGCAAGTCTTCTTTATAATTGCTGGATTTTCAATGGAAATTACAGAAGTCTTTACAGCAAAGGGAAAGTTTTTTGAAAGCGAATCAAAATTTATTGAATTTTACAATAACTCTACAAATAGCTTTGATGTAAGTCAAATCTCACTTATAATTTACACAAACAAAAACTCATACGTAAAAATAAAACTTGAAAAGGGGGGTATTAATACGGACATACCTGATTTGAAAAGCTTTAGCACCATTATCTTTCCTTTTGATACATGTGTGGTTATATCAAGAAAATACACAAATACATCTGAACTATTGCCATTCTCATCAAACTGTATGATTCTTCATCCTGAAAGTGAAACTTTATGGAATGATAGCTGGCAAAACAAGCTTTACAAAATTGAAATTCATATAAATGAAAAGTTAGACTTTTCAACACCAGAACTTCATTTTGAGTATCCAGATGACCTTCCATACTCCTTTTCTATAGCCAGCAATAAAGTAATAAGAAGCGGGCTTTCTCCTGGAAATCCATCTCTTTCCCATATCTTTTCGAGTAATCTCATTGTGAGGTCTGGAGAAAATGTTAGATTTATAGCTAAACAAAATAATGTAGAGGAGAAAATTAACATAAGAACCACAAAGACATTCTACAGGGATGAGATTGTATTGACTAAAAGTGGAGATTACTACATTGGTAACTGGACTGTTCCTTATGGACTTAAGAATGGAGAAAATATTATCTTAGAATCCAGGGAAGCAAGACTGATTTTAAGATTCATCGATTTCCATGAAAATTCCATTTTTTACGATAAAATTTTTATAAACGAACTTGTTGGCGACCCTGTAATTGACTACAGTGGTGGAAACTGGACTGGGATGGATGGAGGAGGAACTATAAATTCCACAGATGACTGGGTAGAACTTCTTAACATATCGCAGGAAAGCATTAATTTATCAAACTTCTACTTTCTTGAAAGAACAAAAAATGGTGAGAATATAAAAAAGTTTACTACAAGGACAAACACAACAATGGAAAGGAATGAAAAATTTTTTCTTTCAAATGGATTTATCATTGTAACTCCCGAAAATGGAATTGCCGAGAATGGCTTACTTTACCTTTTTGATGGTCATCCTTATAAAGGGGGTAAAGTAGTTGATTCTGTTGAGTATGGAAAGGATTTTGATGGTGATGGAATCTTTTTATCCTCTTTGAAATCGACTTCTATAGACGATGAAGCACTGGCAAGGGTGATACAGGGAACATCTCACTTAGAGAAAAAAAGGATCTTTAAAAAGACAAAAGCTACATTTGCTATGGAAAATTCGCCAGAAAAAGGTATATTAATATACAACTTTACAAATAATCTTTTAGAAATTTTCGTTGCCGACAAAAGCATTTCAAACGAAATTTTAACTCTTTCTTTAATTAACTCAATAGACAGAGAGGTATTGTCTTGTTTTAAAACCAATTTTTACTTCTATGGAAATTTGTTAGTCAAAGAAAATGATACAACCCAGCTTAATAAAACTCTTGGTGTGAAAAACGGCATTACTACATTAATTTGCTATACTAACAACTATGAAATGGTCAGTGAAAACTTTACTTACCTTAAAGATGGCTGGGAAATTTCAACAACTTCCACAAATCTAAGTAAAGTCGTAATCTTTCCAAATCCTCTTCAAGGTGGAAAAAGTTTGAAAATAGCCAATTTGCCTGTTGAAACAGAGATATACTGTATAAATGAAAAAGGCTACATTATAAGAAAAGAAGTTGCTAAAAAGGACTTTATAGTATGGGAAGAAAACTTTCAAAAAGGAATTTACACAATTGTTTTTCGTTACAATGGAGAAAAAGTTTCAAAAAAACTCATAGTATATTAGTTCTGATACTCTTTTGTTTTTCTACTTTATTTTCTGAAACTTTCACCTCCATCTCTACAGGGCGGAATGCAAGCGGGATTTATTACCTTACATTAGATGGAAACTTAAGTTATAAAAACTTAAACACTTTTGCAAGTGTAAAAATATTTGAACCACTTAAAATCGAAAGCACAAAAGAAGATTATAATGCTTATTGTGAGGGGGAAAGTATAAGCTTAAACAGAATGAGTTCAACTCTTCTGTTATCTTATGGCGGAGAATTTGAAATAGGTGGGGGAATTTACATCGAGTACAACTCAATTAAAGAACTCCAGACAGAATGGTATAACATAAATCCCTGTTTTATGTTAAACATAACAACTCCATACGGAAAGTTTTGCTTCCACTATGAAGAGAAAAACAACATTTCCATAGGTTATAAAAATTCTATCTGTTATAGCAAAATAAAACTTGGATTTGAGTCATCCTTTCAACTTGACGAAAATTATTTACTGAAAAATACCTTAATTCTTGCCACCTTCAAAGAAGACCTGATGGTATACATAACTTACAATCACGGTTTTATTTTTTCTACTGCCTATCCATTTGAAATAGGTATTTCAAAAAGATACTCTTATCTTGAAATAAAGTTAGATTTTATGCCTTCAGACTTAGTGGATAATTGCTTTAATCTAAAATTTTTCTACTATTTTGATTGAAACTATTTTTGTTTTACCCTTTTAATCAATTCCTCTGTTTCATCCACTTCCTGAGTTTCATTTTGATTTTGTACTTCTTCAAACTGATGTAATTCTTCTAAAACTCTTCTAACATTCTTTATCATCCTGACTTTTTTTTGCGTTTCTCGCTGGGATTGAGAGAGAATCCTTTTAAATTCGTTCATATTGTCTTTAACTCTGTTCAAAAGATTCTCTAAAGCCTTATTTTCATCCATAGTAAGTTCTATTTCCTGATTTGCCCCTGCCACAACCTCAAGTTTTGAAGTTATTTCTTCATCTTCAATTTCAACAGGAAGAGTTATATTTCTCCTTATTACCACACTACCTTCAGCCACTGAACACTTAACTTTTTTCTCATCAGTCTGAATTATAAACTTTGTTCCTCTAACGGAAGCTATAGCAACTTCAGTATGAATAGAAAACTTTTCATCATCTTTTATTTTTCCCGTAATGGAAAATAAAACCTTGCCTTTCTTAATTTTTATTTCCTCAAGTTTTTCTCTGATTTTACTCATTACAACCAGACTGTTTTCTACAATTCTAAACATCCCTTTTTTAGGAATCATAATGTCACAACTGGATTCCCTACCAGTTTTTACAATAGAATTTTCCTTCAACTTCATATCAGCCTTTGCTGGAATCCAGGAAGCTGAATTATCCATTGAAACCTTTACATCCCCCACATACATCGTGAGAGTATAAGAAATATCTCTGTCCTTTGAAAAGGAAAGTAAAAAAATAAACATAAATACCAAGTAGAAAAAGAGTCTTAAATTCCTTTTCATTTTACCCTCCATTATTAAAATTAACACACTTCAACTGAAAAAACAACTTTCCTACATTTTTTCTGGTGCACTTACACCTATAAGTTTTAAACCAGTAGCTAAAACCTTTTTGGTGGCATAAACAAGTGCAAGCCTTTTGGATGTAACACTTTCATCCTCTGTTATAATTCTGCATGAATTGTAAAACTTATGGAAGGAAGATGCGAGATTTTCAAGATACTGAGTGATTCTGTGAGGCTCATAGCTAACTGCAGAATCAATACAGATCTCAGGAAATTTGATTATGTTAACTGCAAGTGTTCTTGCATCTTCATTTTCAATTATACCACCAAATACTGGATTTATCTGTCTACCAAGATTTCTTAAAATTCCAGCAATTCTTGCATGAGCATACTGAACATAAAAAACAGGATTTTCATCTGATTGTTTTTTGGCAATCTCAATGTCAAATTCCAGTGGTGTATCTGCCTTTCGCATCACAAGGAAGTACCTTGAAGCATCGATTCCGATTTCATCCATAATTTCCTGAAGGGTTATCATATCTCCTGTTCTCTTGGACATTCTTACAGGTTCTCCATTTCTATAAAGAGAAACAAGCTGCCCAATAATTATTTTAAAATCAACATCCCGTTTTAATTCCTTTGAAAATATTTTCACCGCCGCAGTAAGCCTGTTTACATAGCCATGGTGATCAGCTCCCAGTATATTAACAATGGTATTAAATCCTCTTTCAATTTTATTCTTGTGGTAAGCAATATCCACAGCAAAGTAGGTATACTCCCCATCCGATTTAATTAAAACTCTATCTTTATCATCACCAAACTCAGTAGTTTTAAACCAGAGTGCACCTTCATTTTCATAACAGTGACCTGTTTTCTTTAAAAATTCAAGGGTTTCTTTCACAGCCCCACTTTCGTGAAGGTGTTTTTCAGAAAAAAAGTTATTAAAATTAACCCTGAAATCTGATAGAGTTTTCTTCTGAATATTTAATATATTTTCCACAGGATTACCATCCATTCTGGCAAGCTCATAGATATAGCTACCATGGTACCCATTTTCTGGAATTGGCCTGCCACCTCTTGCCGCATCAACACTTTTTATAAGTAAATCTATTTGATTACCCGCATCGTTTATATAAAATTCCCTGAAAACATTCGCCCCACAAAATTCCAGAACGTTTGCTATCGAATCACCAATTGCTGCCCACCTTCCATGCCCAATATGCAAAGGTCCAGTCGGATTAGCACTAACATATTCCAGTAAGATATTTTTGTCTTTTAAAAAATCACAGCCCCCATAACTCGAATTACTTACAACCTTTTCTATCTCCTTCTCAAGAAAACTATCTGAAAGAAAAAAATTTAAATAACCAGGCCCTGCAACCTCAATTTCCTTAAAGTAAGGTTGTTCCATCAAAAGGGATTTAATTTTTTCTGCAATTTCCTTTGGAGATCTTCTTAATACCCTGGCACTTGATAATGCCACGGTACTTGAATAATCTCCATAATCTTTTATCTCAGGGTAAGTTATCGGTATAATCTCTACATCTTTTTCAAATTCTTTTTTAATAGCCATAGCAATAAGTTTCTTCAACTCCAGCTTGAAACTCACCTGTCATCTCCTTGAAAAGATTAGCTTAAGATTTTAAGACAAAAATAAGTTTAAGTCAAAGAAAAATTTTATCGCAAAATCATACTTGCTTTAATTGATTTTTCACAATCAGGTAATTAAAATAGTAATGAAATTTTTTGCCGCGAGAAATGTTATGAAAATTGAACTGAATGAAGATTTTAAAAATGCTTTAAAGCTTTTAGAAAATGGTGAAAACATTTTTTTAACTGGAAAAGCAGGAACAGGAAAATCCACTTTTCTTAAGTATTTCATAGAGCACAGCAACAAGAACATGGTTGTGCTTGCTCCAACCGGTGTTGCCGCTCTGAATGTTGGTGGACAGACAGTTCATTCATTTTTCAGTATCTTTCCTCATGAAGATATGTCAGATATTGAAAAAATTATCTCCCGTCAGACTAAAACGAAAAAGAACCTTTACAAATCCCTCGATTTAATTGTTATTGACGAAGTTTCAATGTTAAGGGCTGATTTGCTTGACCTTATAAATGAAGTTTTAAAAACCACATTAAATACTCAAAAACCATTTGGTGGAAAACAGATTTTATTCGTAGGGGATTTATACCAGCTTCCCCCCGTTGTTACATCGAGGGAGAAAGAAATTTTTTCTATGTTTTATGATTCACCCTACTTCTTTTCTGCCAGGTGTTATCCCCAACTGAATGTGAAAATTGTTGAGTTTGAAAAGATTTACAGGCAAAAGGATGAGAATTTTATAGAAATACTTAACAAAATAAGAAACGGGGAAGTCTCTCAAAGTGATATAGATTTTTTAAATCAGAGGTTAATTTCTAATGCAAAGATAGATAATGATGTTATGCCTGTTTATCTTACCCCTTACAATGAGATGGCAAGAAAAATAAATGAGGAGAAACTCTCAGAACTTAAGGGGAAAAAGTATGAATTTCCTGGTAAAATTACAGGGAATTTCAATGTTGAAGAATTACCCACTGATGAGATTTTAGTTCTGAAAAAAAATGCACAGGTTATGCTTCTTACAAACTCAAAAGATGGGCTCTGGGTGAACGGCACAATTGGGAGAGTTGAAAGTTTCGAAGATGAAACAATAAAAGTTCTTACAGAAGACAATAACATTGTTTATGTTGAACCATTTGAATGGGATGTTTATGAGTACCGCTTTGATGAAAAAGAAAAAGCAATAAAGAAGAAAAAGATTGGAAGTTTTATTCAGTATCCTTTAAAGCTTTCATGGGCAATTACTATACACAAGTCTCAGGGAAAAACTTTTAACCATGTAGTTCTGGATGTGGGCAAAGGTGCCTTTTCCCCCGGGCAAATCTACGTAGCATTAAGCAGGTGCACTTCACTTGAAGGACTTTTTCTTGTAAAACCTCTTAAAAAGTCGCACATTTTCATTGATAGAAAGATCATAAAATTTATGACACAGGCCAAATGGACAGAGTCTGAAAAAAAGCTGCCGTTAAAACAAAAGATCAGTATAATTGAGCAGGCAATAAATAACGGACAAAACCTTGAAATAACCTATCTAAAGAAACAGGATGAGAAAAGTAGAAGAAAAGTAATACCAATTTCTGTGGGTGAAATGGATTACAACGGTAAAAAATTTTTAGGGCTTAAGGCCTTTTGTAATTTAAGAAAAGAGGAAAGAGTCTTCAGAGTTGATAGAATACTGGAGATAAAAATAGTAAACTGAAAGGGTATTGACAAAAAGAAATTTTTTTATTATTATCAAATCAAACTAAAGAAAGGGGGTAAGAAATGCAACATATTGATTTTGTTTGCAAAATGAAAGTCGAAGAAGAAAATGCAATAAAATACGAATGGAATGGCAAGACATACTATTTTTGTTCACAGGAATGCAAAGAAGCCTTTGAACAAAATCCTGAAAGGTATGTAGGAAAATAATTTTTTCATCAGGAACATTTTGTGGCAAAAAGACTCGCCGCTGAGTGGGAAAAGCAGGATGGAATTCTAATAGCATGGCCTGATAAACACACTGACTGGGCCTGTATTCTTAAAGATGTTGAAGATACCTACATTGAACTGGTTAAGGTTGTTTCGGAATTTGAGAAAGTTGTTGTATTAACTTACAACACTGAAAAACTTCAGAAAAAATTAAAGAAAAAAAAAGTAAACATTTCAAACATAGTATTTGCAGAAATTTCCTATAACGATACCTGGGCAAGAGACTTTGGCCCCTTAGTATTAAAGGAAGAAGATGGCTTTGAAATCCTTGATTTCACCTTCAACGGCTGGGGTTTAAAATTTCCTGCCTGCTTTGACAATCTTATTACCCGTAACCTTTACAAAAATGGTTTTTTTAAAAACTCTCGACTTAAAACTTTAAACTTTGTGCTTGAAGGGGGTGCAATTGAAACAAACGGGGAAGGTATAATACTTACTACAGAAAGATGCCTTCTCTCACCAAACAGAAACCCGGAATTTTCAAAAGAAGAAATTGAAACAAAACTAAAAGAATACCTTAGTGCAAAGGAAATAATATGGATAAAAAATGGCTACCTTGAAGGGGATGATACAGACTCACATATAGATACGCTTGTCAGGTTTGCACGCGAAAATACAATTCTCTATGTATCACCTCCAGAGGATAAATCTGATCCACACTATCATGAGCTTAAAAGAATGGAAGAGGAGATTGAAAATCTAAAAAACAGGTTTAATATACTTTCGCTACCGTTTGCACCTGTGGTTCTTGATAAAAATGGCAACAGATTACCATCTACATATGCAAATTTTCTTATTACCAACGAAGCTATCCTATTACCTTCCTATAGAGATAAAAAATTAGATCTTCTTGCGGCTGAAATTTTAAAAGAAGCATTTCCAACAAAACAAATTGTAATGATTGATTCGATACCTCTAATTCATCAGCACGGTTCAATCCACTGCATTACGATGCAACTTCCTCAAGGGATTTTAAATGTTTAAGATAATTTTGTTTTATAATTTCCACCGAAAACCTTTCAACTATATTCTTACTTTTTTCCTTTAAATTCTCAAATAGTGCTGGATTTTCAATAAATTTTTCAATCTTTTCCGCAATATCAACCGGGTCATAAGGATTACAGTAAATTACGCAATCACCATAAACTTCCCTGAAAACCTCGATATCAGAAAGAAGGACAGGACATCCATTCGACATTGCCTCAAGTGGGGGAAGACCAAAACCTTCATAAAAAGAAGGTAAAACAAATAGAAGTGCATTCCTATAAAGGGATATAAGTTCCTCATCAGTAAGAACTCCTGTAAAAACAACACAAGAATTAAGGCCATTTTCCTCTATCAACCTTAAAGCATCCACATTGCCCGAGATGAATTTTTCCATCCTGCCCACAACAACAAGCTTTATATCAGAAAACTTATCTTTAATAATTCTAAATGCCTTAATTAATCCTTCAATATTTTTATGCTTCTTTACATTACCAACATAGAGGATATATTTTCCATCAACTGGAAATGTGGAAGCATTAATTTTTTTGTTTTTAAATTCAATGGCCTCATACACAACCTTAACTTTATCGATTTCTCTACTATTAAGATTAAAAATTCTTCTCAATTCATTTTTTGTAAAGTTAGAAACAGTAAATACAATGTCAGATTTCTTTAAAGCTGAAAGGTATAGCATCCTTGCATAAAGCTTTTTTGCCTTTGAGAGATCACTATGCTCTGTAAGATGACATACATCATGAATTGTAGTAATTCTATACCTTGCAGGAATATTTAAAATAGGAACATTAAAATGTGGTGTCCAGTAAATATCTGTCTTTTTTATCTTTTGTTTCAATTCAATCTGTTCGAAAGGGGAATATATCCTGCTTTTAACAGGTATGATTTTCAGTTTATCATCCTTTATTTCTCCCTCATAAGCAAGAAGTTCTAATTCATAAAACTCGGGCAGAAAGGAAAGCAAAAACTTTATATATCTTCCAATTCCACTGTAGTTATACATCCTTGCATCTAAAGTTATCTTCATAGAAGCCCACTTAGTGATGAAACAATCTTACACCTGTAAAACACATTACCATGCCATACTCGTTACACGCCTCTATCACAAGATCATCCCTTACCGAACCGCCTGGTTGAGCTACATATTTTACTCCGCTTTTGTAAGCCCTGTCAATGTTATCCCGGAACGGGAAAAATGCATCCGAACCAAGTGATACTTCTTTAAACCGCGAAAGCCATTCTTCTTTTTCATCCCTGGTCAATCTCCTGGGGATAAATTTAAAAACCTTACTCCACTCTTTCATTTCAGCCTCTGTAACATCATCTCTTAAGAACTGATCTATGGCATTTGCCTTTTCTGGTCTTCCAGTACCATCGGCAAACTCAAGCTCAAGAACCTTTGGATGCAACCTCAAAAACCAGATGTCAGCTTTGGATGCAGCAAGCCTTGTACAGTGGATTCTGGATTGCTGCCCGGCTCCCACACCTATAACCTGTCCATCATAAGCGAAACAAACAGAATTTGACTGTGTATATTTCAGGGTAACAAGTGAAATTAAAAGGTCTCTTTTTGCCTCTAAAGTAAGATTTTTATTTTCTGTGACAATATTTGAAAGCAGTGCTTCTGTAATTTTAAAACTGTTTCTTTTTTGTTCAAATGTTATGCCAAAAACTTCTCTTGTTTCAAGTTCTTCCGGTTCGTAGTCGGGATCAATCTTTACTATATTGTATCTTCCATTTTGCTTTTTTCTAAGTATTTCCAGTGCTTCTTTTGTATAATCTGGTGCAATTATTCCATCTGAAACCTCTCTCTTTACAAGTAAGGCGAGCGACTCATCAACTGTATCAGATATGGCAATCCAGTCACCAAAAGATGACATTCTATCAGCCCCTCTTGCCCTTGCATAGGCAACTGCAACCAAAGAAAGCTCAAGATCTTCGACAAAGCATGCCTTCTTAAGTTCGGTAGACATCGGTAAAGCAATTGCGGCACCAGCCGGGCTTACATGTTTAAAAGACGCAGCCGCTGGCAAATTAAATATTTCCTTAAGTTCTTTAACAAGCTGCCAGGAATTAAAGGCATCAAGAAAATTGATGTAACCTGGATTACCATTCAAAACCTCAAAAGGTAACTCACCTTTTTTCATAAAAAGCCTTGCTGGTTTCTGGTGAGGATTACAACCGTATTTTAAAATGTATTCCTTCATATTCACCCCTAAGATATGCTTTTTTATAGCAAAAAATCTAAAACATTAAATAATACAATTTTTTTACCTAAAATGCAAAAAAACTTACTTATTTTTTTACATTTTGAATTTAGTCCTTTATAATATTTCTACTTTTGATTATATGCAAGGGGAATAAAAATGAAACACCTTCTTAATAAACTTATTGTGCCGGATTATGTCAAAGAACTACTGACTAACGACAACATAACTTTTGCCAATAACCTTGCAGAACTTTTCGATCTGGCTTTAATTGAAGCTGTAAATGGGACGCAAAAAGTGGTATATAATATACCTGGCAGGGGCGATTACTGCGAAGCAATCGTTAGTAAAGTAAAGAATGGTATTGTTGTAAATTATACCGAGCCTTATATGAGAAGAAGAGATCCCGACAGTATGGTAATAGGAGATAATTTTCCCACTGACAAAGAAACATATCTTCAAAGGTATAAGAAAAGTTTCGAAGAATTAAAAAAAGAAACCCTCCAGTGGTTAAAAAAACAAAAACTGGCAATATTCTTTTTCAAACCCGGTCAACTTGACATCAATTCATACGGAATGGCTATAGCTCCTGCCAACGTCGGTTTTTTCTGTCTTGCGCTGGGAATACTGCAGGGAATTGTAGATATAAACCAGATTGAAGAAAATATAAATGTAAACACTATTATTTATGTTGCACCTCCCTTCAGGCATACACACTTCAATGGGAAACAGATTGTAGTACACAATCGCAGCGAAAAACTCCATGAAATTTTCAGTTACAACCTCTACCCCGGTCCCAGTGCGAAAAAAGGAGTATATTCAGCCCTTCTTGATTTTGGAGAAAGGGAAGGCTGGATTACTGCCCATGCGGCAGTTGTCCAGGTAATCACCCCTTACGGGAACAAGCTCAACATAATGCATGAAGGAGCAAGCGGAGGTGGTAAAAGTGAAATGCACGAGCATATTCATCGTGACTGGGATGGTACCATCAAACTGGGGGAAAATATTCTCACCGGTGAGACAATCTCCTTAGTATTACCAAGAGGATGTACGATAAGACCTGTGGTTGATGATATGGCATCATGTCATCCTTCAATTCAAAAGAATGATGGATATCTATATGTAAAAGATGCAGAGGCTGGCTGGTTTATCCGTGTTAATCACATAAAAAACTATGGAACAGACCCTGATATTGAATCTCTTTCCATCCATCCAAAAGAGCCATTAATGTTTTTAAACATAGACGCCCCACCTTTCAGTACAGCCCTACTATGGGAACACACAGAAGATATGCCGAAAGTTCCTTGTCCAAATCCCAGATTCATTGTTCCCAGAAGAATTGTCCCAGGTATCATTGATAAGGCAGTGCCAATCCACATAAGAAGTTTTGGCGTAAGAACTCCACCATGTACAAAAGAAAATCCAAGCTACGGAATCATAGGGCTTTTCCATGTGTTGCCGCCTGCTCTTGCCTGGCTGTGGAGACTTGTCTCTCCAAGAGGGCACGAGAATCCAAGCATTGTCAGCAAAGAAGGTATTGCTTCTGAAGGGGTTGGGTCTTACTGGCCTTTTGCAACAGGAAAAAGGGTAAATCATGCAAATCTCTTGCTTACACAGATAATAAAACATAATAAAGTGCATTATGTTCTGTGTCCAAACCAGTATATTGGTGCATGGAAAGTTGGCTTTAATCCTGAATGGATTATGCGAGAGTATCTTGCAAGGAGAGGTGGAGTTAAATTTTTCCCTGAAGAAATTTCAGAATCAAGATGCAGCTTACTGGGTTTTTCCCTTAACAGGGTAATAGTTGAGGGTATAGAAATAGAAAAATTTCTTCTAAAGGTTGAACTTCAAAAAGAAGTGGGAATTGAAGCTTATGATGAAGGGGCAAAAATACTTTATGATTTCTTTAGAAAGCAACTTGAAGTCTACTACAGAGACCCAGATTTAATGCCTCTGGGCAAAAAAATTATAGACTGCTTCCTTTCAAAAGGGAATCTATCTGACTACATAAGCTTTATAGAGAATGAAAAAATACTTATTGAGGACTGAAACTAAATGCCTAATTATGCTATATTTCTGGACAGGGATGGAACTATCATAAAAGATACCGGTTATATCAAGAATATAAAGGATGTGAATTTTTATCCTTTTACTTTTGAAGCATTGAAATTAGCTCAGAAGTACTTCAAACTTTTTATTATCACAAATCAGAGTGGAATTTCAAAAGGTTTAATAACTGAGGAAGATGTGATAAAAATAAATGATTATATTTTAACAACCTTAAAAAATGAAGGCATAACTATTGAAAAAATATACTACTGTCCCCATTCAAAAGAGGAAAACTGCCACTGCAGAAAACCTTCTCCATATTTTGTTAACATGGCAATTAGAGAATATAACCTCGATATTTCAAATTCCTATGTAATAGGGGATCATCCTTCAGATCTACAACTTGCAAAAAATGCAGGAATAAATGGGATTTATGTATTAACAGGGCATGGTAGAAAGCACCTTAGCGAACTCGATCGGGATACGGTAAAAAAAGCAAATCTTAAAAAGGCTATAGATTATATCTTAAATTTAAGGGGAGGTTTTTATGAGTGAACTGGAAAAATATTTATTTCCTTTAGGAACAATCCCGGAGATTTACAAAAGTACACCAATAGAAAAGCTTGTGAGATATCACAATGAAAAACTTCCTTTTGATCTTTACGATAAAGCAGAAATTATCATTGCTACCTGCATGGACAACAGGGTAAACATAAGAATTCCTGAAAAGTTTGCATATGTTATTAGAAATGGTGGTGCCTGTATAAAGTACAGCAACTTTCATATTTCCTATGCTATTGCTGCTGGAAAAATAAAATATTTTTGCCTCATTGGACATACTGATTGTGGAATGGTAAAATTGAAGGAAAGAAAACAAATCTATATAAATGGAATTATAGAAAATGCTGGATGGAATTATAAAGATGCAGAGGATTTTTTTGAAAGAAACATATCTATTTTTGAAATAGATAATGAGGTAGTTTCCGTTTCTAACGAGGTTAAAAGACTGAGAAAAGAATTCCCCCTCCTGACAGTATGTCCTATGCTCTATAGAGTAGAAGATAATCTTTTATATTTTATAAAGGAGAACTAACGGGCAACAATTAGTTGGCCCGTTAGTTAACTTCTTCATCTACATCTTCCTCTTCAACATTTACAATACCTAATATATCGTTATTTAGTTTTAAGGTTCTAAATTTTTAAGAAAATTACTATTTGTATAAATTTGTTGCCTGCAAGCCAGAAAAACCGCTACTAAAGCTTCGGCTTTTTTATCTTACAAATTGACACTCCGGAAGGATTCATAATTCTCGAGACTTCAATGTCCCTTTTGCACCTTTCAGTTTTTGATGCCTCTTCAATGATACTTAAAACAAATGGGTACTTCTTTAAAATCTCTTCATTAAGCCTGTATCGGACAAACTGGGCTTTTTTTTCTGCATCTATAATCCCTTTATCTTTTAACTTCGCAAGATGCCTTGAAACATTTGACTGTGTCGTCCCCAGTATTGACTCAAGTTCGCACACATAAAGTGGCTTTTCTCTAAGAAGACAGAGTATTCTAAGCCTGTTTTCATCAGCTATCGCTTTAAGAATATTAGATAAATTATCCACCATCCTAACCTCGATTTTTTATTGTATTAAAAAATTATAAAATTAAAAAAAATAATTAGCAAGATACAATTCTTATTAATTTTTATCTGACACAAAAAACTTCAGAACTCTAAGAAATTTTTTCTACTTATTTTCGAAAAGTTAGAAATTATGGTATAATTTTTCATTATAAAACTTTTGGGGTATCAATGAACTGGAAAGAATTTTACGATATTGCAAAAGATTCTGTAATTTTCAGTGATGGTTCAATGGGTGTTTTTTTACAGAGGTATGGACTTAAAGGTGGAGAATGTCCTGATTACTGGAATATAATTCACCCTGAAATTATAGAGGATGTACACAAAAAATATCTGGAAGCTGGAAGTAACCTTATTACCACAAACACTTTTGGAGCGAACAGGATAAAACTCAGGGAATTCGGTCTTGATGAAAAAATAAAGGAAATAAATTCAAAAGGTGCGAAAATAGCCAGAAAAGTTGCAAAGGGACGGGCAATAGTTGCTGGGGACATTGGCCCTACAGGAAAATTACTGCATCCCCTGGGAGATCTTACCTTTGAAGAGGCTTATGATATCTACAGAGAACAGATTGAAATCCTTGCAAACAGTGGTGTGGATTGTCTTCTTTTTGAAACGCACATAGATATTCTTGAAATCAAGGCAGCAATTATTGCTGCAAAAGATGTTTGTGACCTCCCCATTATTGCGACCGTTACCTTTGAAAAAGATGGTAGAATGCTTACAGGAACACCACCTGAAGCTGCATTTGTAACCCTTGAAGCCCTTGGAGTAGATATTCTTGGCACAAATTGTGGCACAGGCCCTCAGGATATGTTGAATGCAATTGAAAAAGCAATAGATCTTGTTTCTATTCCAGTTATTGCACAGGCAAATGCAGGTTTACCAGAATTAAAAGATGGCATCACTCTTTATACCACAGGGCCTGAGGAATATTCTAACATTGCCCTCAAAATGATAGAAAGAGGTGTAAGTGTTATAGGTGGTTGTTGCGGAACAACTCCGGAACATATACTGCTATCCAGGCAGAAATATCTTTCTAAGTATAAAAATGGTATAAGAAAACTCAAGAAAGAAGAAAATGAATTAATTGTCTCTACAAGGCTTGGTATTGCAAGGATAGGATTTGATAGCCCTTTTGCAATAATTGGAGAAAGATTAAATCCCACTGCAAGAAAAAAACTTGCCAGCGATATAAAGGAAGGAAAATTTGAACTATTCAAAGATGAGGCATTAAGACAGCAGGAAGCAAGGGCAGATATACTTGATGTGAATATGGGTATCCCAGAGATAGATGAAGTAAGTTTAATGGTAGAAGGTATAAATATTCTTTCTAATTTAGTTAAAACCCCGCTTTCTATTGATACTTCTAACCCAGAAGTAATCAGTAAAGCACTGAAAATTTATCCCGGAAAACTAATAATAAACTCCATTTCTCTTGAGGAAAACAAGTTAAAACTTTTGCCTCTATTAAAAAAGTATGGGGCAGCTTTTATTGCCTTGCCTGTTGATAGGGGAATTCCAAAGACAGCAGAAGAAAGATTAAAAAATATGAAAAGGCTTTTACAAATAGCCAGAAGTTATGGAATAGAAAAGAAAAACATTCTTGCTGATCCACTTGTACTGACCGTAAGTTCAGAACAACAGTCTCCCCAGCAGACTCTCAAAACTATCCGTGCTTTTAGAAATGAACTGAAAGTTTTTACAACTTTAGGTTTATCAAATGTTTCCTTTGGTTTACCGGCAAGAGAACATTTGAATAGAAGTTTTCTTGCAATGGCTATAGAATGTGGTCTTACCTCTGCCATATTAAATCCTTTTGACACTGAACTTGTTGGAATAATTAAGGGAAGTGATGTGCTTCTTGGAAAAGACAAAAATGGAGAAAAATTTATTTCTATTTATTCTGAAAAGAAAAGTAGTGTTATTTTACCAGAGAAAGAAAAAAGTGAAACTACAGGTGAAAAGCTTTTTGATTGTGTTTTAAAAGGGAATAAAGAGGTAATAGAGATTCTTATAAAAGAATCCCTTGAGAAAGGTTATAAACCATTTGAAATTCTTGATAAATTTTTAATTCCAGCCATAACCGAAGTCGGAAAACTCTACGAGGAAAGAGTTTATTTCTTACCCCAGTTAATGCGATCTGCAGAAACAATGAAAACCGCTTTCAATATACTTGAACCCCTACTCAGGGAGGAAGGTGGTAGTTCCTTAGGAAAGATTGTCTTTGCAACTGTAAAAGGGGATGTTCACGATATAGGGAAAAACATAGTTATTCTTATGCTTAGAAACCATGGATTTGAAGTTTATGACCTTGGCAAAGATGTTCCGAATGAAGTTATTTTTTCAAAGGCGATAGAAGTAAATGCCAACATAGTAGCATTATCATCCCTTATGACCACAACTATGCCGATGATGAAAGAGTTTATGGAACTTCAGAAGCGCAAGGGAACTAATTTCAAAGTAATGGTTGGTGGTGCTGCCGTGACGAAAAGCTTTGCTGAGAGCATAAACGCTTACTATTCCCCTGATGCAGTTGATGCAGTTAAACTTGCAAAGAAACTTGTTTCACAGTAGATACTTTAAGTTAAAAGAAAGTTCTCTTATAATACAGTCCGCTTGCAGGTACAGCAACCCTCAATTTTGAATCGATAATAGTTTCCCCATTCAATGCACTGATTATATTTTCTTTTTTTATTTTACCCTGTTCATAGTTGAGGCAAACAGAAATCAAACTTCTTATCATTCCCTTTAAAAAACCATTACCTTTTATAAAAAACAGAATAAAATGCTGATTCAAAAACTTTATTTCAAGTGGCCTGAAATAATAAATTATTCTCTGAAAGTCTTTTTTTTCATCCTTTCCATACCCATAACAAAAGCTTTTAAAATTATGTCTTCCTCTTATTATCTGGCATATCTCTTTAATTTTTCCAAGATCAACTTCTAGCGGAAGATGATAAACATAATTTCTAAAATGTGGCAGGCATTCCTTCTCATTTAAAATTAAATAAATATACTCCCTTGCCTTTGCAGAAAACCTTGAGTGAAAAGAAGAAGGAACTTCAATCGCACTTAAAACCTTAATATCTTCTGGCAGTAGCGAATTAAGAATCTTTGGAAGATTTTCAACAGGAATATTGAAGTTATGTGTGTGAAAATTTGCGGTATAGTTTAAGGCGTGTGCTCCTCTATCTGTTCTTCCAGCTCCAATAAGTTTTATTCTCTCTTGAAAAATTTTTTCAAGCTCTTCTTCTATTGTTTGCTGAACACTGCGAAAATTCTTTTGTTTTTGCCAGCCATTGTAATTTGAACCATCAAATGCTATGTTAAGTTTTATGTTTCTTCTTTCCATTTTTCCTCAAAGTATTTTAACTTATATTTTTTTCTATGTCCATCTGGATTATTAATTCTAACATTTTATGCAATATAAAAATACCAAAGACCCTTCTGGATAGAAAAAATCGAAGAGAATAAAAATAATAAAAATATACTAAAAACAACTTGACAAATCTTATCAAATTGTTTAACATTTAGTTAAAATCTGTTTTCTGGAGGTGCAATATGAAAAAAGTACTTATAGTGGATGAGGATCTGGAAAGCTTAAAAGACCTTAAAAAAATGTTTGAGAAGGAAAATTATGAGTGCTTGATTTATGATAACCCAAAAAAAGCCCTCCCGATAATAAAAGAAAGAGCAAATGATTTGAATGGAATAATTACGGAATTGATCTTCGATGAAATGCTTGAAGGTATTGACTTTATAAAAGAAATACGAAGTATAAACAAAGAGATACCTATTCTTGTGGTTTCTTCTGAAAAAAAGGTTAAAATAAAGGTTTCTGCTTTAACTGCTGGTGCGGATGACTATATTGAAAAACCTTTTTCTGAAGAAGAAATCCTTGCCAGGTTAAAATCCCATATTAGAAAAATTAATACTATAAAGGGAAATCTTGGACTGGCTACCATTGTTCATCCTGACGAAACCGAATCCATCGGAGTAATTGGCAATGCAAAAATATACTTTGATAAGATGATGATAAAAAGAGGAAATAAAGAAATTTTTCTTACCACAAAAGAAAATAGTATTTTACAGCTGCTTTACAAAAATAGAGGGAAGGTTGTATCCAGAGAAAAGATGATGAAAGAAATCTGGAGTGAGGATAGTTTTGTTACTGAAAGAGTTATTGATACAAATGTGGTTTCTATAAGAAAAAAAATTGGCGATACAGGAAGAAAATCCAAGTATATTAAGACAGTATTTGGAATAGGATATAAACTAGTTGAGGAAGAGTAAACCAGAAATGCTAAATAATGTAAGGTTTTGGGGATATATATTTTCTATTTTAATATTTTTTCCTTTCTTGTTATTTTCAGCACCTGTGGTAAGAAACCCGGAAGTTTTAGATAGCTTGAAGATGAACATTGGCATCTATTATGACATAAACAATACCAATTCAATATTTGACAACTTTTCAGCAATATATAGAGTCGGAATTGGAGGCGAAAAAGAATTAGGCTTTATGGTTCATCCCAACGGTATCCTTATAGACATAAAAGGTGTACTCAAAAAAAATTCTCCATTTATAGTTTCAATGGCTTTAGAGGGTGGTATCTGCTTTAATGGGCTTACCTTCTGGGGCATAGAATTAATGCTGGATTTGAGTCTATACGATTTTTTAAATCTTTATCTTGGAGGAAGGGGTAGATACCCGGCAAATATTTTTATAGATCGCTCTCTTTATGAACAAAGGGGTTTTCAATTTCTACCTTATGTTGGTTTTGAAATTTTTAGAAAAAGTTTTATTTCCATTCAGTTTGACTGTGGATTATCTTTTTCGTGGGATAACAAACTTCCACAGATATGGATGGCAAGCGGTATAAGATACAACTTTTAATTTAAAAGTGCATAAACCAGAATATTTATTCCCATTTTTATTGCTTCCTCTCTCTTCTGGGGTGGATCGTTATGAACTTCTGGAGGATCCCATCCATCCATAATGTCAGCATTATACACATAGAATACCGCAAGCCTTTCTTTTAAAAATATTCCATAAGCCTTGGGTGGACCGGGCTCGTGCTCATGAATTTTAGGGAGTCCATCCTTAAAACTATAAAAGCAGTGATATATAGAATGATTAAATGGTATTTCCACAAGAGGGTTTAAAGGAAACAATTCTGCCATAAGTTTTCTAAAAGATTTATCCATACCATAATCGTCGTTTGCAAATAAAAAACCACCATTTTCCAAAAAAAGCTTTAGATTTTTCTTTTCCACATCATCAAGCTCAACGGGAACATGACCGTTCAATATCAAAAAGTAATGGTTGAATATTTCAGGATCGTCAAGAGAAAGTTCATAAAATTTATCTTCTATTCTTATATTTGTCCTTTTTTTTACTTCAGTTATAAAGTTTGCAACCCCTTTTCTTGCGTTGTAATGATCTCCACCTTTATACTTTATAAGTGTGAGATTAAACGAATAACTTGCTGAAAATAAAAGAGAAAGAAAAAAAATCCTTAAAATAAATTTCAAAAGCCTCACTTATTCACCTCTAAAGGTTGCCAGCTATTGTCTTTTAAAACTTCAACAGGTTTAAAATTTGCTTTGTAAGACATTTTAGGTAAATTTGCAATATAGTATCCTAAATAAAGATATTTTTTGCCAAGCTCTTTTGCCAGTTCTATTTCTTTTATTATACTGTAGATTCCTAAAGTTCTTTTTCTATACTCAGGATTGTAATAGAAATAAACTGATGAAATGGCATCCTTACATTTATCTACTATTCCAACAGCTACAAGTTTATTTTCAATGTAGTAATCCATCTCAATAATTCCTGGATATCCTGTATGAATACACTCCATTTCATCAATCAATGTCTGATTTGTTTCTTTACTGCCATGAACGGTCCTCAAATAATTGGAGTAAAGTAAAAATTTTTCTAGCGTAATTTCTGAATTAGAGATTACAACCTTAATATCAGAATTTTTCCTTGCAAGCCTTCTCTGGAATTTATCGGGCTTAAATTCATCAACCCTTATTCTTATGGGGATGCATTCCCTGCACTCTTCACACACATTGTTGTAAAATATATTTTTTACCCTTCTAAATCCCATGGGAAGGAGAAGTTCATAAACATCCTCTAAAAATTGTTCAAAATAAATTAAAGCCTTCAACTTATTTATTCTCCCATCCTTAAAATATGGACAGGGGAATTCTTCAGTTAATGATAAGAGAAGATATTCACTGAGTATAAAGCTATTTGAATTTTTAAATTTCATAAAAACCTACCATAAGAAATCTATGGCACAAACAACATCAAAAAGTGGATTTAAAAGATTATATTCAAAAACCAGAGATTTTGAATTTTTCCATCTGAAGATATTGTTTTTCCCTTTAATCCAGTAATCGTAAAAAATGGTATAAAAGTTTATATCTTTTCCATTTACTTTAGATGTAAGTACATTAAAACAGGGGATATTTCCATTATATTCTTTACTTTCTTTTCCATCGTTAAAGTATAATTTATAAATCTGGGGAATAAAAATATAAAGATTATTTGAAACATTTTCAACCTTCCATTTCTTTATTTCTACCCTCGAAAGATCAAATATGGAAAAAGTATTTATGCTACATCTATTTGAGACATAATTTGTAACTGATAAAGTTATTAGATTTGTAAAATGTAAGTCAAGTTTTTTCTTTTCCCCATTTCCAAATGTAAGTTCGGTCCTGAAAATGTAGAGAGAATTGTTTGTAATGCCATTCTTGAATGGATTTTCTACAGATGGAATCTCAACAACTATGTTTTCGTCAATAACAGGCGAAGAAGGGTTTTCTGGCTCCTTGATACTTTCCTGAGAATAGAATAAATTTAAAGTAAAAACTGATAAAAGCATGCAAGTCTTTATTTTCATTAATAATCTCCGAATCTTACATCAAAAGATGTAAAGGTGGGCTGGTCAATATCTTTTAAGTCATATTTTATATCTTCCACCACTGCAAGCCTTGGCCCCTTCCAGAGTGCAGAAAGAAATTCATTTATTTTATCCTCAGGGCCTTCTGCTACAACTTTTACAGTTCCATCCCATAGATTTGCCACCCATCCTGTAATGCCAAGAGTCTCTGCCTTAACCTCAGTAAAGTATCGGAAGCCAACACCCTGCACTCTACCATAAATTTTTGCTTCCAGTCTTTTGTAACCCATAGACATCACTCATACTGGATTATTTCAGTTTTATGTGAAAGAATTTTATCTCCGTGAAAATTATCTACAAGGTTATAAACATTTCCAAGCACACTTTGAAGGTAACTTACTTCTCCGGATACAGCGGCAACAGCAATTTTTGCCCTTCCATTAATATTTTCTTGAGAATCAACAAGTTCAGAAACACTCACATTAAATTTTTTTCTAATCATATCTTTAATACTTCTTAATACATTACGTCTTTCTTTAATTGTTTCATGGTAAGGTATATAAAGTTCTATTGTAAGTATACCTATCACCATAATATATTCCTTTATGAATTCTAAGTAATATTTTAACTTATTTTGAAAAATTTTCAATCTTTAATAATTCAATCTTTTATAACCTCAATTTTACTAAAAACACCTTCCTTTCTCCATTTTATCACATGTTGGAAAGGTTTGCCCACATCTGTAACAAACTTCATTCTTAAGTGGTAATCCATCATAAAAATCTTTAACATTCTGTAAGGTTGTTCTTGCAATGTTTTCCATTGCTTCTTTTGTAAAGAATGCCTGATGAGAAGTAATTATAACATTTGGAAAGGTTAATAACCTTGCAAGCACATCATCAGTAAGAACCTGTGTAGAATAATCTTCAAAAAAGTAATCAGCCTCTTCTTCATACACATCAAGTCCAGCTGCACCAATCTTACCACTTTTCAAACCATCAATCAAGGCTTTTGTATCTATAAGTTTTCCCCTGCTTGTGTTTAAAATGATAACTCCATCTTTCATTCTGGAAATAGCCATTTCATTTATAATGTACTTGGTTTCAGGAGTTAATGGACAATGCAGGGTAATAATGTCAGAATTTCTAAATATTTCATCAAGAGAAACATATTCAAAACCATTTTCTTTTGCAAAATTTTTGTCTGGATTTACATCGTATGCAAGAATTTTAGTTTCAAAACCTTTGAGTATCTTTATCACGACCCTACCTATCTTCCCTGTACCAATCACACCGACAGTCTTCTGATATACATCAAATCCTAAAAGCCCATTTATGCTAAAGTTTAATTCTCTTACCCTGTTGTAAGCCTTGTGAATCTTTCTGTTTAAAGCAAGCAATAGTGCAATCGTGTGCTCTGCAACAGCGTAAGGGGAATAGGCAGGAACTCTAACTATATGAATCTTTTGTTGATAAGCTGCTTTGAGATTTACATTGTTGTATCCCGCACACCTTAATGCAATAAGCTCAACTCCATTTTCTTTTAGTTTTTTTATTACATTTTCATTTCCATCATCATTCACAAAAAGGCAAACAACATTGTATCCCTTAGAAAGAATAGCAGTCTCATCATCAAGCTTCTCCTTGAAATATTTAAGCTCAAAGCCAAAATCCTTATTTGCCCTCTCAAAAAATTCAATGTCATATGGCTTCGTATCGTAAAATAAAATTTTTGCCATAACTCCCCCTTAACATATTAAACTTCATCAAGCAATCTTTTTTCCCCTGTAAGTTTTTGAATTTCTGTAATATCCTGTGTTACTTCAAGCGTTCCTAAATAATTTCCATTTTCATCCCTCACAGGAAAATATCGAATATAAACCATTCTTCCGTGGTAATTTATCCAGAAATCTGCACTTTCTCGCCTACCATTTCTGAAATCATTAAGTATTTTTTGCACCATTGGCAGGCTTTTTGGTGGATGACAGTTCTGTACCTTTCTTCCAAGGTCCATTTTAGTTCTTGGGAAAATTCTACCGTGCTTTGGAGTGTTAAAAAATTTTACAGTATCATTTTCATCCACAAAAGAAAGATCAACAGGTAGACTATCCATTATAGCCTCAATTGTTTCAACAGGAAGTTCTTTTAAATTCATAAACCCTCCTCTACTTTAAAATATCCAAGGTTATCACATTCTTCTTTTATATCTTTCCATTCATCTTCAGTTATTACAGATAATGCTGTAACATAAAGTATATTCTGTTCTTTCTGAGTATGTAAGGCAAATTTTTCAAATAGCAAATTTGCAAGTTTTAACATTTTATTACAGAATTCATCAAAAGTAAAATTATTTCTATCTTTCAAAAGTTTTAACATTTCCTTTTTCTGCTCTTTCATTTCTGTATGTTCTGCCCACATTATTGCTGGTGGTTGTTCAATTCCATGCTTTTCAAGTACAGGAAAAAGAGTATTCTCCTGCCTTACATTGTGATTTTCTGCCTTCATAAGAGCTTCTAAAATCTTTTCAATCACCTCAATCTGGGACTTTCCACTTTCAAAATCTTTCATTTTCTTTAATTCTTTTATCTTTTCAATTAGCTTTTCCATCAATCTCAAAATAACTCTATGATCATCTTGAAAGCTCTTTATAGGATGCCAGTCAGGAACTTTTAAATCGGGATTTTCAATCTTCTCCTTAAACAAAAGTAAATGTATATCGCAGGCTTTCATTAAATCTTCTCTGGAAAAACCTTCACCAACAAGTTCATTTTCAGCGAAAGCTAATACAACAGGGTCAACATCTGACATCACATTTTTTAATTCTTCTTTTACTTTTTCGATATCCTCTTCACTTTTCAACTGCCTGATAAGGTGTTTTAGCCTTTCTTTCCTCTCTAAGAATTCTTTATCATTTATATTCATCCTTTCCTCCAGTCTATTTTACTCTGTAAAAGTAAACATAGTAAGCATTCTCTTTAAAAACAGAATAACTTTCAAAACCAAGTGTTTCAAGATAACTTATAAGTGGCAATGGCTTAAAATTCTGTATTATACAAAAACCCTCTCCATATTTTTTCTTTTCAGCAATTTTTGTAACTTCAAAAAATGGCTCCCCAATTTCTCTAACATCAACAACTTCAAAACTTTCTGCCTTTTTAAACCATTCTGGTTCAACTTCCTTAAGAGGCTCGGGTTTTGTAAACGCCTCTTTTTTAGTGAATATCTCTCTTTTTTTGGATTCTAAAAATTCTTTCCCAAGCCCTATTGCATCATTAAGTTGATAAAGAAACTCGTTAAGATAAATTCCAGCTACAAGGGCTGCCTTTTTTACAGTCGTAACTCTTGCAACTGTATTAAAAAGCACAGGATTATTCAACCTCTCAAACTTTTTCGAGATAGAAAGTAACCTTTCCTTAACTACAGGATATTTTGTAACAATTTCAAAGATTGTATCATTTTCTGTTATCAACTTTTTTTCTTCCATAAAACTTTTTCCTTTATTCTCTTTTTATTATATACTAATTATATCAAATTAGTATGAATTAGTCAAGGAATTTTTAACTTTTTTACAAAAAACTTTTTACGATTAAAATCCGATTTAAACTTGAAATTTCCCAGGGTCGTTGTAAGACAAAATAAACTAAATTGAAGTGAAATAACACTATCTCTTATACGCTGCTTCTTATAAAAAATAATCCCAACAGTTAAAAAAGCACCATATTATCTATATGTATAACGCAGGAGTAAGAATTTTCGCCCGCGAGAATCTGTTCAATTTCCCAGTTTTTTTTACCCATTATCAGTCCAAGTTGTTTTGAATTATAATTTATAAGTCCTCTTGCTATTTCATTGTTTGAAGGGTCATAAACTTTAACAGTATCACCGTAATCAAACTCACCTTCAAAGTTAATTATTCCACTGGCAAGAAGGCTTTTATTATTTCTTATCGCAACGCTTGCTCCTTCATCCACATAAATTATCCCCATCGGTCTTTTACCCAATATCCATCTTTTCTTATGATTGAGTGGTTTTCTGGCCGGCAAAAAAAGAGTTCCTGTAGAAAAATTATTCAGTACAAGTTTTATTCTATCCTTCATAAATCCGTTGGCTATAACTGTTGGAATACCACTTCGTGTGGTAATCTTTGATGCCTCAATTTTAGTAATCATTCCTCCCCTGGTAAAGCATTCCTCCCCTCCCCTTGCAAAATCAATCACCTTTTTAATATCATCCACAACCTTTATAAATTCCCTATTCTCAGAGTGGTAATTTTTGTAAAGTCCATCCACATCTGATAGCATTATATAAAGGTCAGCATCAAGAAGTAAACTGACTAAAGCCCCGAGTGTATCGTTCTGCCCAACTTTTATTTCTTCTGTAGCAACAGAATCGTTTTCATTTATAACAGGAATTATTCCCATCTCAAGCATAGCAGAAAGTGTGTTCTTGGCGTTTAGATATGTCTTTCTATTGTCAAAAATGCTCTGTGTAAGAAGCACCTGCCCTACAAAAATACCAAATTTTGCAAACTCTTCTTTGAACAGTTGCATTAATTTAACCTGCCCGACACCAGCAAGAGCCTGTTTTTGCGATAGAGAATAGTTGTATTTTTGATTCTTTTCACCATAAAATTCATATACTCCAAGTCCAATTGCTCCGCTTGTGACAAGTACAATATGTTCTATCTCCTTTTTTAATTCAACAATTTCTGAAACAATACTTTTTATATTTTCGAAGTTTATACTCTTTGTATCTGTTATCTGCTTTGTCCCGAGCTTGACAACAAGTTTATTTACCTGCCATTCCATCTCAGCAAATCTTACTTTTTTCATTCATCACTCCAGCTAAAAATTGATAAGGGAAATGCAAGAAGCTTTTTGCTTTTGCATTTCCCTGCTTTATAAAATTTTTTCGGGTCACCGGGACTTGAACCCGGGACTTCCTGGTCCCGAACCAGGCGCGCTACCATACTGCGCTATGACCCGCTCTCATTATTCTATATGAATATCAGTATTATGTCAAATAGCTGTTAATTATTTTATTAAATTAGAAATACCCTAACTACTTGCATATTCCTGATATAAGTAATAAAATTTAAGGCAATGCAAACTGATAGTGTAATTCCATACCTCTTTCTGCCAGTTTCTATAAAGTGCAAGCCTTACTTTTTTAAAAAATTTGATCCTGAATTTGAATTTGGCATAGAATTTTCAATTATTCTTGAAAAGAAAGAATGGCAGGCAAGCTTTTTTTTAATAACAAATCAGGTTTTAACAGATGAAAACCACATCTATTACAAACAACTTGTAAATTTTATTACAGAACCTCGTTTGATTAGAACCCTCAGTAAAAAGAAAGTATTTATACAGAATAGAGGATTTATTTCCAGTGATTTTTCTACTGGAGAGGGTGTAATTTTTTCAGTTGAAAAGATTGAAAAGGATTTCACCTTAGAAGCATACATTGTATTTGAAGCTCGATTCTTTGAACTTATGTATGAAATTTTTGATGTAGAGGAAAAAAATTTAGAAAAGCTTGAAAAAAAGATTTATTACCTGCTTTCAACCCCGGCGGATGATTTTTCAGAGTATATTTTAAAACTCCCTGATAATAAAATTCAGCTTATTTTAAATCATATCCTTCACAAGAAGATAGCTTCAGTTGATATGCTTGCAAGTTATATAAGGAATCTTGGCAAAGATGGTGAAAGGCTTGTTGAAAATCTTTCTTCAAGAGTAAAAGCAGAACTTAAAGAAAAGATAAAGAGCGGGCGTATATTTTCTACATACAGGTGGGCAGAAGAAGTAAGCTATATTATAAACAGAAATTTACTCATTGCCTCAAGGGAGCTGGAAATATCTTTGCCATTTTTCGAAAGAATGGAATTTATCAGAAAGAGCTATGAGATTGCAATTCTCCGTAAAGAAATAGCCCAAAAGCCGCTTGTAAGCTGGCTTATTGAATTTGACTTAGAAAAGCTTAACAAACTTCTATCAAGCGTTCCAAGAAACACCCTTGCAAGGGCACTTACTTTTTTAAACCAGAAAGAAATTGAACAGATATTTTCAAAGGTAATGTCAAAAAATGGCATAAAGCTACTGCTTGAAGATGTCTTATACTCTTTTAACCAAAGTGAGGAAGAAAGATTTTACGCACTTTTAAAGACAATGAGGAGTGTAAAGGAAATCTACTACACACCGGTTGTTGAAAAGCTTGATTTTCAGGAAACGGTGGAAAGATATCTATCATCTCCAGAAACCCTTGATCTTATTGTCAATGAAATAGGTTTTGCAAAGGTTATTTTTTCCTTAAAAGGACTTAGAGAGGAATACCTTGAAAAAATTCTCACAGGCACACTAAAAAAAATATTTGAAGACTTTACAAAGAATAAAATCATAATCAAAGAACACTTCGACTCAAGAATTAGGGATTATCGAAAGGAATTTCTCAAAATTTTACTGATTCTGAGGGATGAGGGAAAGGTTTAAGCTAACTTATTAGCTCTGGCAAAATCATCCATTCAATAGTTCTGTCATTTGTAAACATAGAACAGACAACCGCCATTGTATTCCAATCACCATTTGAATTTTCCAGAACTCTTTTAGCATTTATCACTTCTATTCAGGCACAAAGGAAGTGAGATTTACCATCACCATCGTTTCTAATCAGACCTATTTGAGTTTGTACCACTCTTATAATCTAATAGCCTTTAACACCTTTATCGCCACTTCTATATAAGGCACAAAGAATGAAAAGTATACTTTGCCATTACATTTCAGCCGCTCAATAAACCTGTGTAAAAATCAACTAAAATAACATCTCTTATCTATGGATTTTATAAAAACTTCCCTCTGGCATTTTCTAAAATCTTTCCATTAAGAAGTTAGAATGTGATTGTTTCTGACAGAAGTTTAATCCCTGGTAAAACTAACAAAAGAGACTTCAGTTTACAATAATATTAATATCTTTTTCTATATAAATATTTGTATCAGCATCTTCTACAACAACATCTAACTTATAGTTTCCCTTATCAAGAAAAAGGGTAAAACTGAATCTACCACCGTTATAGGTTCCAATAACCATACCCTTATTCTTATTAAATGAATCGTTATAAAAAAGTTTTACACTTTTGATATCTTCTACACCCTCAATCTGGCCATCAATATAGTACAAAGTATAATCAGAAAATTTTTCTTTCTCAATAGAGTAAACCATCTTTACATTATTTGTAGTTAAACGCTTTTCAGTTAAAGGAACATTAGAAGCCTGCTGGCAGGAAAAAATCAGCAAAGCAAAAATCAAACTCATTCTTTTCATCCCACTACCCTTCGATGCTATCATAATAATACCTAAGCAAAAAAAAATCAAGCAAAAATTTGTTTTTTTCAACTTTGCAATAAAATAATTTTTTTATGCTTTAGAAAAGAAAGTATTGGAAAATCATTCCTGCTTTCTATACAATCTCTTGAATAAGT
>Ga0272449_1000414_pt1 | contig 51519 bp, 35 predicted proteins | sample YNPCB0241_FD_198679 | JGI IMG/M metagenome (GOLD analysis project Ga0272449, IMG submission 198679) | Hot spring sediment microbial communities from Yellowstone National Park, WY, United States - YNP-CB-024-1 | ecosystem: Environmental > Aquatic > Thermal springs > Hot (42-90C) > Sediment...
CCCATCAAAACACCAAACAACGAAAAAATCACAACTCCAACCATGTAAGACATTATACAAATACCAAAACAAAAAACTCAAATATATCACACTGTGCTGATTAGCACATTGTGCTGATTAGCACATTGTGCTGATTAGCACATTCTTAACAAAAAAGGCGTTTGGAAACTTCGCATCAAAGATGCTTCGTTTTCCAACAATAAAATAGAGGTAACCTCTAGTTATACGTTACAAATTCTTTTCTATACTTGTCGTAGTTCTCTAATATCTCTTTTGCTTTTATTATAAACTCATCTTCTGGGTCATAAAGAGGTATGCCAGGTATCTCTCTAAGAGCTAGCGTTCTTATTATTCTTTTGTCAAGCACTATCCCCTTATCTCTCAAAATCTTATCTAGTTTATCTACATCCTCATTTGAAATAGATTCCTTACCTTTCATATACTCCCTTATGTATCCTTCTTTTTCAACCTTTAATATGTTAGCCTGTACCTCTTCAGATAAATCAAAAGTCTTTACCTCAATATCAGGAGTTATACCAACCTTATCAGGAGTTCTACCTGAAGGCAAGTAGTACCTTGCTATAGTGAGCCTAAATCCTGAGCCATCTGGTAATTGCCTAACTGTCTGAACGGAACCTTTACCGAAACTCTTTTTACCTATCACAACAGCTCTATGAGTATCCTGTAAAACACCAGCCATTATTTCTGAAGCTGAAGCAGACCCTTCGTTTATGATTACTACCATAGGTACATCCAAAGGTATTATAGGTTTATTGCCCGAAGCGTAAGTCTTTGACGATGCACCTTCAATTCTCCCCCTAGTCTCAAGCAAAAGCCCCTTAGGAATAATAACATCAAGTATCCTTAAAACTTCATCAAGAAGCCCACCAGGATTGTATCTAAGGTCTATAATAACCCCCTTAACCTGCTTATCAGATTTATCAATCGTCTTAACTGCATTAACAAACGAGTCAAAGGTTGTTCCTGAAAATTGAGTTATCTTTATATAAGCAACGTTTTTATTACCTTCACTTATGAATCCCCACTTCACAGTAGGAATATTTATAATCTCTCGCGTTAAAACTTTATCAAATATTTGGTCTCCCCTTCTTATTGTTATCTTTACCTTTGTACCGGGCGTACCTCTAAGTAGCTTAACAGCCTTATCAACTGGCATACCTTTAGTTGATTGGTCCTCAATGTATATTATGTAATCACCTGGCTTTATACCTTCTCTATATGCCGGTGTACCTTCTATCGGTGAAACTACATATATATATCCATCCTTAGAAGAAATATGTATTCCCAAACCTCCGAACTTACCACTAGTCTCAACAGTAAGTTCTTTGAAATCATCCTCAGTCAAGAACGCAGTGTGAGGGTCACCTAAACTTTCTAGCATTCCCTTTATAGCACCTTGGAATAGAGTCTTTGCAGAGGTTTTATCCTCATCAACATAACTACTTTTTATCGTGTTGTAAACAGAGTTAAATATCTCCAAATAATAGTAATAATCATCATCCTTGTCGTAAATCCTACTTACAGCTCCCTTACTACCAAAAATAGGTGCAAAGGATACCACTATAACAAAAAACAAAACAAGAACCAAAGAAACAAATATTATAACCTTCGAGTATTTCTTCATAAACTCCCACACTCCTTTCATGACAAGAAACCTAAAGAGTAATATAAAGTTATTTTTTAAATTTTTTCAAGTTGAGAGGTTATACCTCTCAACATTTCTACAATGCTTAATTAAGAAGTACTTTTATACACAGGTGCTTTAAGCACAAGGTGCTTAAAGCACGATGTGCTTAAAGCACTTAATTAAAAGTGTGCTATGAAGCACCCCACTCTATTTTATGAGGAGGGGTTTCACCTCTCCTCACTTCCTAGAATATTTGAATAAGAAAGTGCTATTAAGCACTAGTGCTATTAAGCACAACGTGCTGTTAAGCACAACGTGCTATTAAGCACCCAACCTATTTGATGAAGAGGAGGTACACCACTCTCTTCACTTCCCAGAGCAAGAGGTCCCACCTCTTCAATAGTTTAATATGAAAGCTATAAGCAAAGGTGCTTTTAGCACGAGGTGCTATTTAGCACGAAGTGCTATTTAGCACAAAGTGCTACTTAGCACAAAATTATCTTAAAATCAGTTTGATTAATTAATATGAAAAGATGCCAGGTAAAACAGACTTTTTAATTTAGTTAGATTCCTGAGAAGTAGATTCCGAAGACTGTTCTCTTTCCTCTTTTGATTCTTCACTCACAGAAGGTAACTGCTGCTGAGCTGGTTGAGATACCTGAGTACCACTAGCTTTCCTCAACTGTTGTTGAGCACCAGAAGAAGGAATAGTAGGCACTTGTGATTTTTTTACAACGTAATCAGAATAGCTAACATCAAGAATATTTGCTATCTCAACAATTTGCGCAAGTATATCCTTTCTGCTAGTAGAGTTATAAACATAAGACAATAACTCAAGTGCCTCTCTGTACCTACCTACTTTGCTATACGACTTACCTAAAAATTCATAAAGCTCCAAACTCTTATTTCCCAAGTACCTCGAAGCTTCAAAAGAAGCTACAGCTTTGTAATAACGTCCCGTATAATAATAGTTGACACCTATCAAGTAAAGTATTCTAGCATCCCCAGGATACTCAGAATTCATATTCAATAAAATGGCAAGAGATTTGTCGTACTTACCTGAAAGGAAATAAAGCTCCGCAAGCTCAACAGAAAAGTTTTTACTTTCCTGAGGAAATAGCTTTATAGCCTCAACGGTATAGTCAATAGCCCTAGGATAGTCTTTCAAATCATTTTTTAGAATCTTTATAGCCAAATAATAGAGTCTACTATCCCTAACACCACTAGTTATATCCTTGGTAACTTCATATAAAGCACCATTGATATCGCCCTTCAAATACTTCGAATTAGCAATTTCATAACTAGCATATCCAGAAACAGAAAATACAAGAAATATTCCAAAAAACAAAACCCAATTTTTCATATACATAATTTTAAATTTTCGGTAAGCAATTTAAAAACTCAATAATCTCGCCTACCTGCCCTTCTAAATGTTGGGATGTTACACATCCCAACACAACATATTTTTTGTTTATGTTTTCGCCTCATTAAGTACTCAAGCACTCCAACAAAAAGTTAGAAATGACAATCCTTGGGTCTATGTTGTAGACATAGACATTGTAGTAGCTTTCATCAAGTAGTTTCTGTAATTTCGTAAGCTTGGCTATGTTGTACTTCTTCAACTTCTCTCTATCAACCAAACTAAGAAACTCATTGGGAAATTCAACATCCAAACCCGCAATCTTACCCCTTATCAAAAGCAATGTATTAAGTACCTCACTGGATAAATCAAAAAACAGCTTTGTCAGTATTTCATCCTCAGAAAACTCATTAGCCACTTCAACAATACTTGAAGTATCACTAGAAAAAAAGCCTTTAGACACAAGCTTCTTTAACCTAGACCTAACATCATAAACACTATCAACAACTAAATTGTAGATTGAATAATACCTAACTTCATCAACATTAAAAGTATCCCCAAAAATATCCTTTATATCTACCCCTTTCAAATACATGAAATTGACTATAAAAGACCTGGACCTTATTGTTGGCAAAACCCTGTCAAGCTCATTAGTGATAAGAACAACAAAAGTATTATTTGGTAGTTCTTCAAGCACCTTTAAGAAAGAATTCTGCGCCTCAGTAGTAGCATTTTCAAACCCAGAAATTACAACAACCTTACCACCAGAAATAGAAGTCCTACTAACAAAATCTGAAACATCCCTTACGACATCTATTCCTACACTCCTTATCTTACTAACCTTTTCTATTACATCTTCTAAGCCCTCAAGAAACTTTTCAACTCTAGAAGTGTTTAAACTTTTCGTTCTTTTAAATTCATGTAAAAAAAGTATAGCATCTTCACTGAGTTCAACCTCAGTTCTCAACGAAGAAACAAAAGAAAAAAACCTCAAAAAAAATTCAACAAATTTATTAGCATTAGTTACATTGTTAATGAAAAACCTGTAATAAAGGTTATAGTCATAAACCCCATAAGCGTAAACATCAGGGTGGTTGAAAGGTATGAAACTTTCGTAATCTTTAAAAACTAAGTTATTGACCAGCTCTGAAGTAAAAAGTTTCAAGACTCCCTTCGGACCATTGAATATGAAAGCACCTGATTTATGCTCTTTTACATAGGAAGTTATTATCTTCTCAACATCTCTGTTCAGAAGCATTCTAAAAACCAAAATCTACATACAGCGGCAAAGTAGAAAGCTTGTAAAGTAAATCCTTAGGTATAAACAAAATACCAAACGATACAATGAAAATAAGAATAATAAACCCTATAACAAAAGCTTTCTCTATGTCAAAACCTGACTTTTTCTTATACACTGGAGGCATAAACTACACCTTAGTAAGAAGGTCTAACTTACCAGCCTTTAAGCACTTAGTACATATATGAACTCTCTTCGTAACACCACCAATTTTTATTTTCTTAACTTGTATATTAGGCTTCCATACTGCCCTTGTCTTCTTGTTTGAGTGGCTGACATTATGCCCAAACATTGGACCCTTACCGCAGATATCACACTTTGCCATTCCTAACCTCCCCGTTTCCCCGAAAAGTATATAAAAAAATAGAACTAAAATTCAATTTTCACTCCAGAACTTTTCTAACCTTAAGGTAAACATCTTTATCAGCCACTATCTCACCCAATACCCTTATATCCTCACCAACATACCCGTCCAAAAAGTTATCCATCTTAGCTTTCATAAAACCTTTTATTGATGAAGGCGTATCACCATGAACAACAAATACAAAGTTCGCACTACTACCAGCTTTCTCAACATTTACTATTCTGCCTCTCCAAATAACAAATACACCGTTGTATAAGTTAGGTTTAGAGTTAACCTCTTCGTAAAGTGGCATCCAATCAAGAACTGTAGGTTCTTCCATAAAAGTTCTCAAAACCTCAACCTTTGCCTTAACTGATGGACTAGCATTTGAATTAAGTAAGTAATTAGCTATAAACCTAGCTTTGTTAGAAGCCCTGTTTTTAGAAAGCAAAAGCTTAAGCTCATTAAAAAGCTCACTTACCTGCCTGTCAGTCAGAACTATCTCGTTAGTAAGTAACGGCGTAATCTCAACAAGCTTAGCATTACTCTCTACTTCAATCTTACCTATATTCTCAGAAACTACACTTTTACTTTGCTTAGAATAGCTGAAAACACCTAAAACATATGATAAACCAAAGTAAACTAAAAAACCAGCTAAAACAACTCCAAGAACTATTAGCAAATTCCTAACATTAAAAGCACTCTCTCCAAAGGCACTTTTAAATACTTTACTTAAACTAGCAAAAGAGAAAGGAAAAGATTTTCCCTTGACCTCCGGCAAGTTCAAAACTAAGAAATCTTTAGCCTTTAACTGCTTGATGACAATTTCAGGAGTAAGAGTTTTGTATTTTGAAATCTCCTCAAGGTTTGACTTTATTTTTTGTTTTACCTCCTCCGGTGCATAATATTCTGCATCCAAAAGCAAGTTTATACCTGCCGTCTTATTCCCCTTAGCTAACTCTATATAAGCAAGTGCATTAAGAAGTTCATAATCCTCAGGATACGAATCTAAAAGCTCGTTTATTATAAACTCGGCTTCTCTAAACCTACCTAGCCTTATCAAAGAGAAAACATAAATTTTATTGATAAGAACATCTATCTGATTTTCATCCAATTCATTCTCCACTATATTAATAATCTCACCCAACTTTCCTTCTTTGTAAAACAAAATTATGTTATTTTTTGTTTTCTCTAAATCAACCTTAGCCATACTACAAGTTACTCATGAGATAATTTTCCATTTTATTTATAACCTCATCAAGCACGTCTATACAAATTTCATCTGCTTGCCTCATAGCAGTATCACTATCAACCTTCAAAACCTCAACGAAAAACCTATAGAGAATAGAAAAGTTATAATAAAACTTATCGGCTAACTCCTTCCCTTTCAGAGTAAACCTGACAAAATCGTACTTCTCATAGTCAATATAACCCATGTCCTTGAGCTTTTTGAGAGTAGACGAAACAGAAGCCATGGATATACCTAGCTTAGTAGATATGTCCTTGACCCTAACTATACCTTTGGAATTTTCAATATCCAAAATAACCTTGAGATACTTTTTTAATCCTCTTGTTATTTCTCCAGATTCTCTAGACATAAAAAATATAATGAATGATAAACAATCTTAATTTAAATAAAATTTTTTAGGATCTACATGAGGGCTACGCCCTCATGGTAGAAAAATTAATACTCAACCTCTAAAGGCAACTCCAATCCCTTCTTTATGAGCAATTCTCTAACTTTTGCTTTGAATTCTTCGTTAGAAATTCTTCTTATAGCACCCTCAATGAATCCGTAAACTATAGCCTTTCTAGCATCTTCCTGAGAAAGTCCTCTAGACATCATGTAAAATAGTTTCTCTTCATCAAGCTGAGTTAACGAAGCAGCATGCCCAGACTTAACGTCAAATGAGTCTATTTCAAGAGAAGGTACACTATCAGATTTACACTCAGAAGAAAGATGTAAAGAATGACCACCTAGAAAAGAATTTATGTGCTTTAGCCCTTTATCAACTTTGAGTACGCCATTAAAGTAAACCTTTGATTTATCATCTAATACCCCTTTGGTTATGACATCAGCACCCTGACTTAAATTACCATGCCTAATATTCGCTATAAGGTCGTACCTTTGTGAATCATTTGTAAAGTAAATACAGGTATATTTGGTTTCAACATTATGACCCTTCATGAAAATTCTATTCTCCTCCCTTTGGTAAAGGGAACCTAAAGAAACGGTATTAAACTCAACGTTATTGTTGCCAAAAGGTACAACCTTCCTTGAAACAAAATATTCGGTGTTCAAATCGTTGTTTTGTAAGTAATGGAAATTAACATTAGAGCTATCATTTACCAAAATTTCAGAAAACTCAAAAATGAATTTTGGTTCACCACCACTTGAAGAAACATTTTCAAAGATATTAGCATCATTACCACTGTCAATATAAAGCATGTTGTAAAAAGCACCATTTCTGCCTTTGGTAAAACGCTTATCAATGTTGATATTAACCTTACCTATATCCTTAGGAATGTACACTAGAATACCAGCCTTGATGAATAATATACCATATCCAAAGAACATTGAATCAGTAGGGTCAATAAAACTCAGAAAATTTGAATTAACAAAATCACTATTGGAAATAACCGAAAGGTACAAATCTTTCACGAAGAACCCAGCTTCTACCAAATTTTTTGATACCTTAACATTAACCTTTTCGTAATCCAAAATCTCCAAATCAACTTGATTTTCCGTATTCAAAACCTCAAAACCAACCTTAATTAGATACAAAGAATTATCGTAAGGTAATCTATTTGAAAAATCAACATTGTACTTAGGATTAGTCTTATCAATTATTGGTAGCTTCAAGCTGCCCCACTTTTCAAATTCATCTACAACACTCTGAATGACTCTTGAATAATATTTTGGCTTGTTTTCAAAGTGTGTTATGTAATCTCTAAACATAAATCCTCCTTAATAAATCACCTTCCTAGCGCCTGCGTCAACAGCATCCTCTAATTCAAGTTCAATGAGCCTGTTCAATTCTACTGCATATTCCAAAGGCAAAGCCTTTGTAAAAGGTTCAATGAATCCGTTGACTATTGTAACCAATGCCTCATGTTCACTCAAACCTCTAGACATGAGGTAAAATAACTGTTCTTCACTTATTCTACCGGCTGTAGCCTCATGCCCTAAAGAAACTTTATCTTCATTTATATCAATATGAGGTACAGTATCAGACTTTGAGAGTTCATCAATAATCAGAGCATTACAAGAGGTGTGATTCTTAGAACCCACAGCGCCCTTCATAACTTTAACGAGACCTCTGTATATTGTTATACCGCCACCCATACTGATGGATTTGTTAGTTATCTTTGATGTTGTGTATGGTGCAGCGTGAACAACCTTAGCACCGGCATCCTGCACCTGCCCAGCATTGGCAAGAGCAATTGACAAAATTTCAGCCTGAGCACCTTTACCAAGCATATAAACAGCCGGATACTTCATCGTTAGCTTACTACCCAAATTACCGTCAACCCACTCAACTCTAGCATCTTCATAAGCGAAAGCTCTCTTCGTAACAAGGTTAAATACATTCTTAGACCAATTCTGTACAGTTGTATACCTAACATGAGCACCTCTGTGAGCTATTATCTCAACAACAGCAGCATGTAGAGAATTCGTAGAATACACAGGAGCAGTACAACCTTCTATATAATGCACACTTGCCCCTTCCTCAGCTATAATGAGAGTTCTCTCAAACTGACCCATATTTTGAGTGTTTATCCTAAAGTATGCTTGAAGAGGAATATCAACACTAACACCTTTAGGAACATAAATGAAACTACCACCACTCCAAACAGCACTATTAAGAGCAGCAAACTTATTGTCGTTCGGTGGAACAACAGTACCAAAATACCTTTTGACTATATCAGGGTACTCCCTAACAGCAGTATCCATATCAGTGAATATAACACCTTTACTCTCCCACTGAGACTTAACATTATGATAAACCACCTCAGATTCATACTGTGCAGCCACACCTGCTAAATACTTCCTTTCAGCTTCAGGAATACCGAGCCTATCAAATGTGTTTTTTATGTAATCCGGCACTTCTTCCCAAGACCTACCCTGCTTATCAGTAGGCTTCACATAGTAGTAAATATCATTAAAATCAATTTCATCTAAATAAGGTTTATATCCCCATGTTGGCATTGGCTTACTTTGGAAAATTCTAAAAGCCTTCAACCTAAATTCTGTCATCCACTTCGGCTCACCCTTTATTTCAGAAATACGCCTAACAACATCCTCGTTTATTCCTTTATCAAACTTATAAACATAATTCTCTGGATCCTTGAAATCATATTTGACATAATCTAATTTCATCTGTTTAATCTCTTCTCTAGCCATAAACCCCTCCTACTAAACGCTCACTTCCTTCAAAATCCAATCATATCCTTTTTCCTCAATCTCATTAGCTAGAGAATAGTCCCCTGTCTTAACAATCCTACCACCAACCATAACATGAACGAAATCCGGCTTAATATACCTCAAAATTCTAGAATAATGAGTTATTATAATAAATGACCTCTTACCATCATTTAATGAAGAAACAGCATCAGAAACAATCCTAAGAGCATCAACATCAAGCCCCGAGTCAACTTCATCCAAAATCACTAACTCTGGTTCTAACAAAAGCATCTGCAACATCTCAGACCTCTTCTTCTCCCCACCAGAGAAACCTTCATTAAGATACCTAGACAAGAAAGAATCATCCATCTTCAAGATTTCCATCTTTGATTTAACCAACTTTCTAAACTCAATCGGCTTAGGCTGAGAAAAATTAGAATCTCTGTATGAATTTATAGCGTTATACGCTAACCTTAGAAAATTTATCATACTAACACCGGGTACCTCCTCAGGATGCTGAAACGACATAAATATTCCCCTCTTAGCTCTCTCATCCGGCGGTAACTCAACAATACTCTCTCCTTTGAAAATAATATCTCCAGAGTCAACCTCATAAAGAGGATTCCCCATAATAACATTTGAAAGAGTTGTCTTACCTGAACCATTAGGACCCATTACAGCATGAATCTCTCCTCTATTAACACTAAGATTTATCCCTTTAAGAATCTTATTTCCCTCAACACTTGACTCCAAATCCTTAACAAGAAAGAAAATATCCTCCATAGAACCTCCTTCAAAAAGATTATAATAAAATCAATATGAAAAGTCAAACTTAATTTCTAAACAAAAACAAAGTTAGATTAATTTAACTAATGTACTAAAAGCACATCAATTTTAGTAGTCCTGCCACCTATATAAAATTTTAATGAAGGCTGATGCCTCCCTTAACCTTAAGAAAAGTGCTGTTAAGCACCATGTCACTTTTAGTATTCCCACCCACCAGCCTTTACTTCACATAGAGAGGCTCTGCCTCTCTATGCTTTGCAGTGTTTTAATAAGCATTGTCATCAAGCACAAGGTGCTTAAAGCACAGGGTGCTTAAAGCACTTAATTAAAAGTGTGCTATGAAGCATCCTACCCTATTTTATGAGGAGGGGTTTCATCCCTCCTCACTTCCTAGAATATTTGAATAAGAAAGTGCTATTTAGCACAAGTGCTATTAAGCACAACGTGCTATTAAGCACCCAACCTATTTGATGAAGAGGAGGTATACCACTCTCTTCACTTCCCAGAGTAAGAGGTCCCACCTCTTCAATAGTTTAATATGAAAGCTATAAGCAAAGGTGCTATTTAGCACAAGTGCTATTAAGCACTACGTGCTACTAAGCACAACGTGCTACTAAGCACACAGAAGTAGAAAAAATTTGTTCTTTAGGTATAATATTCTGTTTATGAATTACATTCATTTGCCTGAGTTTAACAGGTTTATATTTAGTATCAATCTTTTTGGTTTACAGATTAATGCTACTTGGTATGGGTTTATGTATGCTCTTGGCTTTTTGATTGGCTACTTTTTTCTAATTTATTGGTCAAAAACAAAAAAGATAACTCTCACCTACGATGATATTTTTGACCTCATAATTTATGTCTTTTTTGGTGTTATACTTGGTGGTAGGATTGGATATGTTCTCTTTTACAACCTCCCATACTATATAGAGAACCCTTCAAAGATTTTTGCTGTGTGGGAAGGGGGAATGTCCTTTCACGGTGGGCTTATAGGTGTCATCGTCGCTGTTTGGATTTACTCTTTAGTTAAAAAACTTAATTTGTTTGATGTTCTTGATGTAATTTCTATACTTGTACCTATAGGTTTGGGACTCGGTAGAATAGGCAACTTCATAAACCAAGAACTATACGGTAGGGTGGCTTATGGTGTGCCTTGGGCTATGATTTTTTCTACTGACCCTCAGAGATTACCTAGACACCCGTCTCAACTTTATGAATTTTTTCTCGAAGGTATCTGTCTTTTCATAGTAATGTGGTCAACAAAGGATAAGAAACTACCCGTTGGTGTTAGAGCATCAATATTCGGTATAGGTTATGCTTCGTTCAGAATCATTGCCGAATTCTTTAGAGAGCCTGACCCTCAGATAGGATACATTTTAGGCTTCATAACGATGGGACAAATTTTGAGTCTGATAATGCTAGTTATAGCAATTTGGCTATTCTTCTATTTCAAAAGGCAGAACATAAAATCAAAAATCTTCAAATATGAAGTACAAACTCATACTACCAAAAAGAATAAATAGAAAAGTTTTGACTTTTTTGAAAAATGCCCTTTTATCTTTACTCGTTCTGTACTGCGTTTTACTGATTTCATTAGAACTTTTCGTAAAGCCTTCTAATTCTTTTTACTTTTTTAGTAACTTTGGAGAAACCATTTACCTAGGTCTTTTTATTATTGTTTTCTTGTTGGGCCTTTTATCTTTTCTGGAATATGAAATTTCAAGAGAAAGGTTTCTTTACAGACAGTTCATTCTTGACATAGTTTTAGCTTTCTCATTAGTTCTCGGCTTTTTTGTTTTTTTTAACTCTACCCCTAAAGGCTATGACGATTTGCTTATTCTAGTTGTTTTCCCTACCTTTGTGATTAGTATTATTGCTATTTTTACTTATATTGACTTAAACAAAGTTTTCACTTTGGACCCTGTAACAGTCTTTGTAATTTCAGTGTTGATAGTAATTGTTATCTCAACTGGTCTTTTATCGCTACCCATTTCTTCATCTTCTTCAGAGCCTATACCTGTGATAGATGCGTTTTTCGTTACTGTTTCTGCCGTTTCTTGTACTGGACTCACTACGATAGATGTAGGCAAAGATTTGTCTCTGTTTGGACAAATCGTTCTTATTACCACCGTTGAAATAGGTGGGTTACTCATAATATTCATTTCTATTTCAGGTATACTTTATGGCTTGGCTACGAGGAATGTACTAGTCAGAATGAGAGTTGCATCAAGTATACAAGATGTTGAAAGCTTACGAATGATTGAAAGGTCAATAAGTAGAGCCATTAAGGTAATTCTTATTTCTCAACTCATTGGTGCAATCCTTATTTTCCCTTCTGTATACACTAGGGAGAATGATATTTTTAGAGCTGTCTTCAGTTCTATATTTCACTCTATAGCAGGCGTAAATAATGCCGGTTTTTCACTCTACAGCGACAACTTAATAAGATTCAAAAATGATGTCTTTTTCTTGGTGGTCATTTCAACTCTAATAACGATAGGTAACACTGGTGTAATTGTGATTGATGAAGTTATTGAATACTTCAAAAACTTGTTTAAGAGGTTGAATAACCTCTTTTTTTCAAGGCGGTCATCAGTGGAGCGATTCAAGTTTTCATTACATTCTAAATTAACATTGGTTTTTCATCTGTCATTAATTGTTCTCGGTGCTCTTCTCCTTCTAGCTTTTGAAAGTAATAACATTCTTAAGGATGTTAAAAATTCTTTTGCAAATGCCTTATTCAATAGCATATCTTTTAGGACTACAGGTTACAGTACCTTAGACTTTACCAATGCTAAGGAAATTACATACATCATATTTTCCATTTTCATGTTTATAGGTGGAGGATCAGTTTCAATTGCTGGTGGTATAAAGGTTTCTACCTTTGCTGTTCTCTTTCTTTTTATGGTTGCTTTCTTTAGAGCACAAAAATCAGCTCAATTCTCAATGAGAAGTATACCCGTTGATGTTTTAATTAAATCAGTATACACTTTCTTCTCGGCATTTTTGTTTTTAATTCTCATGCTTCTATTGCTAGACTTTTCTCTTAATAACAAATGGGCTATCTCCAAAGAGATTTTTGAGATTGCTTCTGCCTTTGGTACTGTTGGTATGAGTTCAGGTTTGACATCAAAGAGCCTACCGGCTCTTTCTAAAATAATAATTATAATTACTATGTTTGTTGGTAAAATCGGACTACTTAGTTTAGTTTCAATCTTATCTAGTAGATTTAATAGAGTTTATCAACACAACTATCCTGAAGGTAAGGTTATTGTTGGCTAGAGAGGACTCTAAATATATCCCTTCCCATTACGATGAAGTCAGAGCCTTCTTTAAATGCTTCTTCAGGTGTCATAATTCTTTTTTGGTCATCTTTTTCTTTCTGTAATCGTATACCTGGAGTTATGAGCTTCACATTTGGAAAGTTATTTTTTACTGTTTTTACTTCCAAAGGTGAGCAAACAAAATATTCTATCCCAGAGTTAACACCTAGTTCAACTAATTTAAGTACTTCGGATATGACAGTGTTGTTAATACCTATTTCTTTTAAGTCTTCCTCAGAGAAACTTGTTAGTATTGATACACCTACTGGTATCATATTAAGTTCTCTTGATATTTTTGACACTCTTTTTAGGCATTCCTTACCCGATAGTAAGTGTATTGTGAACATATCAGCAAACTTTGAAATGCTTCTTATGTGATTTTCCACCGTTGTCGGTATGTCAAAGAATTTTAGGTCTAGGAATATTTTTTTTCCGTTTTCTCTTAGCTTGAATATCGGTTTTGTGTGTTCCTTTAGGAATATTGAATGTATCTTGAACCATGAAAATAAATCTTTCGTTTGGTAAAACTTAGTATAAAAGTCATCCAACTCTGTAGTGTCTAATGCTATTATTATTTTTGAGGTATCCAAACTTGCTAGGTTCATAGGTACTTTTTGTATTTATCTTTTTCCCTCATGATTTTTATTAGTTCTCTAACTGTTTGATCTTTATCTAGTTTTGTTACTAAGACATTATCACCGTCTTTTACGATTACCATGTTTTCAACTGAGCTTACGGCAACTACTCCGACGTTGTCAGCCCAGATGAGGCTATTTGTTACATCAAATGTAACAACATTACCTTTCGTAAAGTTACCATTTTCATCCTTTTCGTTCAATCTGTACACTGCCCCCCATGAACCTATATCATCCCATACAAAGTCACTTCTTACACAAAGCACCGAACTACTTTTTTCCATTACTCCATAGTCTATTGATATAGATTGTAGTCTATTGAATTCTCTAAAAATTGTTTCTTTTTCATCGTCAGTACCTAGATTTTCTTCTATCTCCATTAGAGCTTCATAAAGTTCTGGCATGTGCTTTGATATCTCTTCTAGAATCACCGAAGTTTTCCAAATAAACATACCACTATTCCAGAAGAATTTACCCGTGCCTAAGTAGCTCATTGCTGTTTTTTGGTCAGGCTTCTCTACGAATCTCTTTACTTCAAATATGTTTACTCCGCTGAATGTATCTACTAAGTTACCTATTTCTATGTATCCGTAGCCTGTTTCTGGTCTTGTCGGCTTTATTCCTAAGGTCACTAGGGAAAGGTACTTTTCAGCTGACATAAATCCTGCTTCAACAGCATCGTAGAACTTATCAAGGTCATTAATGTAATGGTCAGACGGTGTTACAAACATTGAAGCATTTCCGAGTATTTGCCTTACCTTTATTGAAGCTAATCCTATAGCTGCCGCTGTGTTTTTCGGTAATGGTTCAACTATTAAATTCTCATAGCTTATGTCTGGTATGTGCTCTTTTACCAGAGGAACTAACTCTTCAGAGACTACTATAAATATATTTTCTCTGTCAGTTATTTCCAAAGCTCTCTCATAAGTCATTTGAATCATTGATTTGTTTCCAACCAGATTCAAAAACTGTTTTGGCTGAGCTAACCTGCTTTTTGGCCAAAACCTTTCTCCTCTTCCGCCAGCCATTATTACCACACAACGCATAATAAACCTCTCTATGTTTTTATTTATTTGTTATTTTCAGAAATCTCTCTAGAGGAGAGGTAAAGAGGTAATGAGAAGATTCGTAATCTATAGCAAAAACTGAATCTCTTTGAGGGTCATAGCAGTAAATATTCGTACCCTCTACTTTTAAAATTGAAAGTAGGAATGTGTTAGTAGGATTGAATAGTTTTATATAGCCTTCTGGGGAAGTTTTGAGTAGGTTTTCTCTTTTCCTTTTGTCATCAACAAAGAATGATATGTTTAAGCTTCTTAAATCCTTAAGAAAAGAGTTTTCAATGTACACACTGTCTAATTCCTTTTCTGTTGGGCTCAAGGAATACCAGCTTTTATTTTTGTTTGTGAAGACAAAAACAACATTAGAGTTAATAGGCTTGTACTCTATCCCTGTTATATTTGTAATCCACTCTCTAGTGAAAATATTTTTATCTCTTGTATCATAAGGGTATTTTAGGAGATTATCTATCTTGTATGCGTATATGAGGTAGAATGCGTTTGTGCTGTCATTTACTATTGAGTAGTAATAGTCCTTTGTAGGTGTTAGGTTACCAACAGTTATTTTATTAGTTTTCTTGTTAATATCAAATACTATGATTGCGTTAGGATTGTTCAATCCGAACGTTTCTATTGGGTCTAGAGGTAAATCGTTAGATAATGTCTCTAATTTTTCAATATCTGCTAGGATATTTGCCAAAAAGTCACCAAGTTTAGGGTCAACTCTATCAACAATATTTGAATAACTTATGTACCAGTAGTCATTACTTCTAAATAGCGTATAATCAAAAGTTTTTTCTCTCTCGTAGTAGTCTCTGAAATAGATTTTTATAAACGATACATTTGTACCAGAGAAGTTGCCGAATAGGGGCTCTTTTCCGCTTTTTTTAAATTTCACCTCACCTTTATCAATTATCAGGAAGAGAGCAAGTAAAACGATGAAAGCCCCTGTGAGTAATATTATTAGCGTTTTTTTACTCATACAGAATTATTTCTTTTTCTTACCTAACCTGTGAGGTCTTGGACCTTTTCTAGTTCTCGCATTAGTTCTTGTTCTTTGACCTCTTACAGGTAAACCTTTCTTATGCCTTATTCCCCTATAACAACCAATGTCTATTAATCTTTTTATGTTTAGCTGAATCTCTGTTCTTAAATCTCCTTCTACCTTATAGTTCTTTTCTATCTCGTTCTTAAGCTTAGCTAACTCTTCTTCTGTTAGCTCTGAAACTTTTTTGTTTGGGTCTATTCCTAACTTTTTGGGAATGCTGTATGCTAGAGATTTACCAATTCCATAAATATACCTCAAAGCAACAAAAAGCCTTTTATTAGGAAGCTCAACACCTGCTATACGTGCCATGAGATTCTACCCCCCTTTTGCCTTTGTTTATGCTTTGGATTCTCACAAACAACCATAACTCTACCTTTCCTTTTTATTACCTTACATTTCTCACATATCGGCTTTACGGACGCTCTCACTTTCATAAAAAACTCCTTCAAAGCGTTAAGATAATGATAAAGTTCAACAAAAGGAAAAATCAACTTTGTTTGTGCTTAAAGCACGTTGTGCTTAATAGCACTCTTCAATAAAAAAGATACAAGGTGTCAGGATACAAAGTATCACAAAATTAAAAAGGGTGTGCTTATTAGCACTTTCTTGATAAGGTGCTATTAGCACTCTTCAATAAAAAAAATACAGGGCGTTGGGATATGAAGTATCCTAACATTAAAAAGGGTGGGTGCTTATTAGCACTTTTTTAGTGCTTAATAGAACTTTCTTAATAGGGTGCTTATTAGCACTTTCAATAAAAAGGTATAGGGTGTTGGGATATGAAGTATCACAACATTAGAAAGTGGTATAATTCTGAATAGCACTTTCCAATGAAAAAGATACAGGGTGTTGGAATACGAAGCATCACAACATTAAAAAGAGCGAGCGGGGTGCTAAATAGCACTTTCCTAAGTGGTTTAAAAACTTTTTTAATAAATAAGGTGTTGGAAAACAAAGCTTTCTAACGATAATAAAGTGTTGGGTGCTTATTAGTATTTTCTTGATAAGGTGCTATCAGCACTCTTCAATAAAAAAAATACAGGGTGTTGGGATACGAAGTATCACAACATTAAATAAGGGTGGGTGGGCGGGACTACTAAAAGTTTTTAACTTTTAAAGTTTCTAACTTTTAAAAAAAGTTTTAAAAAGTTAAAAGAGGCATAGCCTCTTTTAAAATTTTGCAGCAAACCTACTTTTAAGAAAAATCCTCTCTCTTCCCTTTTGTGAAGCGGTCTAGATGATGAAATTTTTGACATCCTCAAAAACACTATCGGAGGTTCGCTGCAACTTAGCTTCTATTGCGAAGGGTGAATTTGGAAAATCAAATCGCTTTCAAAAACTCTTGACAACTAGGAAAGTGAATGATTATAATATAATTGTAATTGTTAGGGTTGTATCTGAACCATGTGGGATTTAAACGCAAAATCTTTGTCTAGGTAGAGGTATGAGGCTTTGGTTGTATCTGAACCATGTGGGATTTAAACGCTAAATTTTTCATCCATCTTTTACCCCCTACAACGGTTGTATCTGAACCATGTGGGATTTAAACTGATTTGTATGCTGGGTATGGGACAATTTGGAATACGTTGTATCTGAACCATGTGGGATTTAAACTGTTGAGTAGAGGCGCGACCTCGTAGATGTTTGTGGTTGTATCTGAACCATGTGGGATTTAAACGCGGTGGAGGATTTGACAAGGAACTATGATGCTTTGTTGTATCTGAACCATGTGGGATTTAAACCTACCCTCCTAATACCTAGATGCCTTATTATCGTTGTTGTATCTGAACCATGTGGGATTTAAACCACTTCGCATGCATTAAGAATAAAAGATTTTACGGGGTTGTATCTGAACCATGTGGGATTTAAACTTATCAGAACAAAAAGGCAAGTTAGAGGACTTCCTAGTTGTATCTGAACCATGTGGGATTTAAACGCGTAGATACATTGGAATAACTAGCACCCCAAAAGTGTTGTATCTGAACCATGTGGGATTTAAACTCCATAATTTTGTTCCTTAAGGAGGATGTATATGGAGTTGTATCTGAACCATGTGGGATTTAAACGACAGTAACGGCATTATAAGCACTCCCGACTATACTGTTGTATCTGAACCATGTGGGATTTAAACGGTAAGTTCTTCGGTAAAAACTCGCTTGATATATTAGTTGTATCTGAACCATGTGGGATTTAAACGAGAATGTCTTTTCGCCCTCTTCTGAGAGGGTCGTGGTTGTATCTGAACCATGTGGGATTTAAACTGGATAAATCAAAACCGTTAATCTTATAAGCGGGGTGTTGTATCTGAACCATGTGGGATTTAAACCCTGTGAGGTGGAAAACGGTGTTTATTATTACATTGGTTGTATCTGAACCATGTGGGATTTAAACAAAACGATTTTCTTCTCTTCTCCACCTGCTAACTCAGTTGTATCTGAACCATGTGGGATTTAAACTTACTTTCCAAATTAATGGTAAATTTTTGTATTTCTGTTGTATCTGAACCATGTGGGATTTAAACGATTAATGCTTGTCTGTGTTGTTGCGTTGTTGCTAAGTTGTATCTGAACCATGTGGGATTTAAACGGGTCTTTAGTAGCAATCCTTAAAACAACATCTTTGGTTGTATCTGAACCATGTGGGATTTAAAAAATTTAAACAATCTAAAAGAGGGCGTGAGAACTCTTTTAGAAAAACTTAATCCACCAAAAAATTCAAATTCTACCAAGTTCATCAAATAACTAACCCAACAAACCTTAAATGATTTATAATTCTTCACCTATGAAAATAGGTGTCAGCTTAGGAAGTGGCTCATTCAAGGGAATATGTCACCTTGGATTCATCAAAGCACTAGAAGAGGAAGGTATAAAACCCGATGTCATAGCAGGTAGTAGCATCGGTGCCATAATGGGAGCACTCTGGGCATCCGGCAAAAACTCAAACGAAATAATAAAAATCTTCAAGCAGATGGGAAGCAAAAACTTCCTAAAGTACATCTCTTTCTCTGTCTCAAGAAAAGGTATAATAGAACCTAAAATCGAAGAATTCCTCAAAGAAAACATAGGAACAGAAAACTTCGATGACCTCAAAATAAAACTAATCGTTATGGCTACAGATATAACAAACGGGGAAAGAATCAAAATAACCCAAGGCAGCGTTCTCAAAGCAGTGAGAAAAAGTATATCAATACCAGGCATAATGAAACCAGTCATAGAAAATGACAATGTCATAATAGATGGCGGTGTCCTAGCACCACTACCACTAAAAGAACTCACAGATGAAAAATGTACAGAAATATTCGCCTCATCACTAACACCAGAAGACCACAAAAAAATATTACCAACAACATTCGAAAGAATAAGCAGAATGACAAGACAAAAATTAGAAGAAATATTCAAAATAGAAATAAGCGAACCTTCCCTAACAATATACAGCATACTCAAAAGGTCAATGATCCTCATGGATATAGAGCTAGAAAACTGGGAAATAAAATTTTACAAACCCAAAATCCTCGTAAGATACCCCATAGAAGAACTTGACATATCAGCACTAGATAGAATTGACGAATACGTAGAACTATCCTACAAGAAAACTAAAGAGTTACTTAAAAAACTCTAAAACCTAGGAAACTTTCAATTTCCTTATTATCTTCTCAAAATCAACTTCCTTCTTTAAGTGAAAAACATTTTCCTCACCCGGGAAATTACCATTTTCCACATCACTGACATACTCATTCACTGCCGAAAATATAACCTCCGAAAGATTAGCATACTTCTTCGTATGCTTCGGTGAAAAGTCCTTAAACCAACCAAGCATATCATTTATCACCAAAACTTGACCATCACAAAACCTACCCGAACCTATACCTATCGTAGGTATCCTTAACTCTTCCGTTAACTTCTTAGCCACCTCCTCAGGTACCAACTCAAGAACCAAAGCCACCACACCTTCTTTCTGAAGAGCAAAAGCATCCTCAAACAAATTTTCAATACTCTCCTCATCAACAGCCTGTAGCTTATACCCACCTGTTACATTTATACTCTGCGGCGTCAATCCCAAATGCCCCATTACAGGTATATCAGCATCAACAATAGCCCTAACCTTGTCAATAACCCTCTTACCCCCCTCAAGCTTAACAATGTTAGCACCAGCTTTCAATAACCTACCAGCATTAAACACAGCATCCCTTGTCGATGTCTGATACGACAAGAAAGGTAAATCAGAAACTAATAATTTCTGACCCTCCAACCCCCTATACACTGCCTCAGTGTGAAAAACCATCTGCTCCATCTCAACCTGCAAAGTTGAAGGATAACCATAAATAACCATTCCCAAAGAATCACCAACGAGAACAATGTCTATATCAGTATCCTTGATTATCTTAGCTGTTGAGTAGTCATAACACGTTATCATCGAAATCTTTGTTAAACTTTTTGAATTAACAAGCTCTCTGACAGTTTTCATAACGTATTTACTTTAATTTTGGAACATTGTTACTATCAAGTATAACTATCCTAGGACTAACTTTCTCATCAGGAGAAACAAAACAAAAAGAGGCAATTATAACCTTATCACCTCTGTGAGCTAACCTAGCAGCAGCACCATTTATCGTTATTCTTCTACTACCCCGAGGCTCAAGTATAACATAAGTTTCAAACCTCTCACCATTACTTACATTCCACACATGCACCTTCTCAAACTCCCTAAGCCCCGCTAATTCTACTATCTCTTCGTCTATACCTATACTACCCTCATAATCAATAAAAGTATCAGTAACAGTGGCATTATGTATCTTCGACTTAAGAACTTCAATCAACATGTCTATCTTTCTTCTTCCAAGTTCACAGCTAAGCCCCAAAAGATACTAATAACTCCTAAAATAAGAAGAGAAGAAGCAATAAGCCCAGGTATACCATGATAGTTAGAACCAACAAGCGCCAAGAAAATAAGCCCAAACAGAAGTAACCCAACACCTATGCCCGTTATTTTCCAATTTAGGCTATCTTTTTTTCTCTTGCTCATAAATTTTACCTCTTACGTAGGTTTTCAACATTATAATGTTAATAAAAACCTAAATTCAAGTCAATGAATAGAATAAAAGGTGCCTTTCGGCACCTTGTAAAAAATTATATAAACAAGTTTATATTCGACTCACTAGCAGCTGATATATAAGTAGCAACACCACCAACTTCTATACCATCTATAAGCTCTTCCTTCTTGATACCCATAACATCCATTGACATCTGGCAAGCAACAATCTTAACACCCTTCTCCATAGCAGCCTTCATAAGTTCTTCAAGAGACGCAATATTTTTCTTCCTCATAATCCACCTTATCATCTTCGGACCTATACCGAACATGTTCATCTTTGATAACTTAAGCTCACTAGTACCTTTCGGTAGCATAACACCAAACATTTTTGATATCAAATCCTTCTTAACCTTAACCTTACTATTTTTCTTCAGTGCATTCAATCCCCAGAAAGTGAAGAACATCGTAACTTTCTTACCAGCAGCAAGAGCACCATTAGCCAAAACAAACGAGGCTATTAACTTATCCAAGTCATCATCAAACACAATGAAAGTAGCACTGTCAGAATTAACATTCACACTCCTAAACTCTTGTTTAGTTCCTTTTTCTATAACCGCTGTAATTACTCCCTTATCCATTTTCAAGTCAATAAGCCTGTTACCCGTAACATCAGCCCAAGCCTTAACATCGTTCATAAACCCTGGGTCACTAGCCTTAACTATCACCCTAGAACCAACCGGAAGAGTATCTATTTTTTCCTTTAGCTTCATTATCGGTCCTGGACACTGCAACCCGCAAGCATCAACTTCCACTTCTAAAGCAGCACTTACCACCGGTGCTCTCTCTTTAGTAACCAAATCAGCTAAGTCAACTCTATACCCTTCAAATATATCTTCATTGCCCTGCTTCTGGGTAACAACCTCGTACATCTTATAACCACCACTCAAGTTATAAACTTCATTGAAACCATTTTGGTAAAGTACCCTACAAGCTACATAAGCTCTCAAACCAACACCACAGTAAACAATGATTTTCTTGTCTTTTGGTATCTTACCCAAGTTCTGCCTTATCTCATCAACAGGAATATTAACAGCCCCCTCAATGTGTCCAAGATCATATTCATCCTTAGTCCTAACATCAAGAATGAAAATACTCTCTCTGTCAAGACTCAGAAACTCTTCAACAGAGATAACCTTAACCAACCCCTTAAGCACATTTTCAGCAACATAGCCAGCCAAATTGACAGGGTCCTTAGCAGATGAGTAAGGTGGAGCATAAGCATGGTCTAGCTCAGTAAGGTCATAAACCGTCATACCAGCATTCATGGCAGTAGCAAGAACATCAATTCTTTTATCCACCCCATCATAACCTATTATCTGAGCACCTAGTATTTTACCATCAGTTGGAGAAAAAGTTAACTTAAGAGTCATAGGCAAAGCACCAGGATAATAACCTGCATGGCTGGATGGATGAATTATTATACTCTTAAACGGTATTCCCTCTCTTTTTAACATCTTCTCAGTTGCACCAGCAACTGCCACAGTAATATCAAAAACCTTGGCAATAGCAACACCTATCGTACCTTTGTACTTCCTAACATTACCGAAAACAACATTATCAGCAACTATCCTACCTTGAAGATTAGCGGGCCAAGCCAAAGGTAAAGGCACTTTCTTACCAATTATAGGATTATAAACCTCAATAACATCACCTATAGCATATATATCAGGATCCGAAGTCTGTAAATACTCATTAACAACTATATGCCCCCTCTCACCTAATTCCAAGCCAGCTTCCTTAGCTAACTTGCTCTCAGGCCTGACACCAATTGACAAAATAACCATATCAACAACTATCTTCCTACCACTATTCAAGTTAACAGCAATCTTACCATCACCAGCAGACTCAAAACTACTCACACCGTCCTTTAAATAAAACTCAACATCCTTCGTCTTTAGATGCTGATGTATCAGTGTAGCCATGTCATAGTCCAATACTCCCATCATCTGCTCCAAAGCCTCAACTATAGTCACTAATATCCCCCTATTGTGCAAGTTCTCAGCCATCTCAAGCCCTATAAAACCAGCACCAACAATCAACGCTCTTTTAGGTTTCTTCGTATCAACAAAATTTCTTATCCTGTCAGTGTCAGCAACATCCCTCAAAGTAAAAATATTTTCCAAATCTATACCGGGAATTGGGGGCTTAACAGGCGTAGCACCCGGCGACAAAATAAGCTTATCATACCTCTCCCTATACTCCTTCCCAGTAGACAAATCCCTAACTATAACCTCTTTGTTCTTCCTGTCTATCCCTATAACTTCACTCTTAACCCTCACATCAACATTAAACCTCTTTCTGAACCCCTCAACCGTCTGAACCAAAAGATTTGACCTCTCCTTTATTACATCACCAATGTAATACGGCAAACCACAATTCGCATAAGATATGTACTCACCCCTCTCAAAAACTATTATTTCAGCATCCTCAGCTATCCTCCTAAGCCTAGCAGCAGCCGACATACCCCCAGCAACACCACCAACAATTATATACCTCATATTACCTCCTTACCCTATACCAGTATACAAAAAATTTAAATATAATCACCTCGTAAACACAAAAAAAATTTAATTCATACTTAACTAGTAAAGTTTTTTTTTATTTTTACAGGTGCTGATAGCCCCTCCAAAGTACAAAACTTTTAAAAAATAATACCTGAAAGGTAAAATTAATCAAAACCTATGAACGAGAAGTATGCAATACTAGACAAAAGAGACAGACTCATACTATTTTCTAACCCCATACACGATATAGTGGCAAGAAATTTTGATGATGTCAAAACAGCTTTAGAGGAGATAGATAAATTCAGGGAACAGAGATTTTTTCTAGTTGGATTCATTTCATACGAAGCAAGCTATGGGTACCTAAAGTTTCAAAAAGAAATACAAAAGAAAAAAGACGAAAAACTACCTCTTGTATGGTTCGGAGTATTCCCTGAATACAGAGTAATTGAAATACCAGAATCAAAAAGAAACTACCAAATAAAAAACCTTACCCCAGAGATCGAAGAAAAAGAGTATACAGAAAAAATACTCAAAATAAGAGAATACCTAAGAAATGGTGACACTTATCAAGTAAATTTCACTTTCAAAATGTTTTTTAACTTTGAGGGAGACCCATTTGACTTATTCCTAGACTTAAGAAAAAAGCAGAGTGTAAAATACGGATATTACATAAACCTTGATGATATAAGTATTTTAAGTCTATCCCCTGAACTTTTCTTTAGACTGAAAAACAACAAAATTACAACAAAACCAATGAAAGGAACAATTAGTAGAGGAAGATATCTAGAAGAGGACATCATAATGAGAAGGAAGTTAAAAGAAAGTGACAAAAACCAAGCAGAGAATTTAATGATTGTAGATTTACTTAGAAATGATTTAGGAACAATATCAGAGTTCGGAACTGTGAAGGTTGAAAGACTTTTTGAGATTGAGAAGTACGAAACAGTATTTCAGATGACATCAACAATATCATCAAGGCTAAAGGTAAAAAAGATATCTGAAGTAATAGAAAAGCTTTTTCCGTGTGGCTCAATAACAGGAGCCCCTAAAATCAGAACAATGGAAATTATAAACTCTCTAGAAAATTCGCCAAGAGGTATATACACTGGCTCAATAGGAGTAATAACAAAAGATTTTTCAGAATTCAATGTAGCTATAAGAACACCAGTAATAAAGGACGGTAAAGGAGAAATAGGAATAGGAGGTGGCATAACATGGTACTCAGACCCAAAAGAAGAATACAAAGAGGCAATCCTAAAATCAAAATTCGTACAGATACCACCAATTGAGGACTTCAAGTTAATAGAAACGATACTTCTAAAAAATGGTAAACTATACCTTCTAAAACTACACCTAAAAAGACTCAAAAAATCAGCAAAATACTTTGACTTCAAATTTAATTCAGAATACATAATCAGCGAACTCAAAAAAGCAACCAGAGGTATTGAAGACAAAAGAAAAGTTAGGCTTCTACTGAGTAGAAATGGAAAAGTAGAAATAGAGGTACTACCTCTAAAAGAAAAACAGAATTCTAGCTACATAAAAATAGCACCCGAAAGAACAAATAGTAATGACATTTTCTTATTTCACAAGACTACTAATAGGCAACTATACAACAAATACTACCAAAAAGCTCAAGAAGAAGGACTAGCCGATTACATATTTCTAAACGAAAAAGGAGAAGTAACCGAAGGATGCATTCACAACATAATAGTACTGAAAGGCAACAAACTCTTAACACCCAAAAGAGAAAGCGGACTACTAAGAGGGGTGATGCTAGAATACATATCACAGAAAATAGATATAAAAGAACACCCCTTAACAATTAAAGACCTTGAGAAAGCTGACAAAATATACCTATGTAATTCTGTAAGTGGGATTAAGAGAGTTTCACTTCTTCACCTTCTGCCTTGAGCATATCCATTTCAGATATCATATCCGGAGAGAATGGAACTATCCTACCTTTAGCTTCTATGTTAATACCCTTTTTAGCACCAAAGGATTTTATTATCTCCAAAACTCTTTGGATAGGAATATGTGCAGAAGCTGAAGGTATATTCATTATTATGGATATTTTCCTACTGTCATCTATCCTAGCTACCAAATCAACGAACCTCAGCGAGGCGTTAATCTCATCCATAAGCTCAACCATAAACTTTTGCATCCTCTTCCTACCCAATTTCTTAAGAATTTCATCATAGTTGAGTATATCGACCAAACCTAATGTTAGTGGTACATGGTACCTCTTACTTTCGTAAAACTTCAAAGGTAACAGTCTATAGAAAGCATCTTCATCGAACTTAGCTATCCAGTCAATAGGGCTTATTAGATTAAGAAACGAGGTATAAAGCCAAGACCAAGACGAAGAAAGCATATAGGCAAATATTATCGAACCAAGAAGAACCAATATAAAAAGAGTACCTATATTCTCCGCTCTAAGAGAGTTAACATCAACACTAATGATGTAGTAAGCCATACCATAAAGTATCATAATAGCCAAAATGAACATGTACATAAAGTTTGGTATTATATCATGAATGTTTGACTCTTTATACGATATCATCTCTAACCTATACTCTAGAAGCTTGAGGTATGCAGCAATCACACCTATAAATATAGAAGCAGCAAGATGCCCCAAAAAAGAAACCAAATTAAAAGGTATAACATTCAGAAAGTACAACGAAAAATATATTATAGCAAAAAGTATAAGTGTAGCAAGTACACTAGCCGTTATCCTCAAAACACCATGTGAAAACAGTGTCAAAAACCTCTCCTTATCCCTAAAAGTCAAATTATACACAGAAGCTTTCATATCCTACCTCCACCTAAAACTCTAAACAAATTATCAAGAAACATTAAACATTTTTCAATAATTTTATAAATTACATTTTATAAATTACATTCTAGAAATTACTTAGAACTTTGGTAAATTAACTTTGAGGTGGTATGTAAACACTCTTATGCCAAAAATCACAAATATTGAAATCCACACGGAAATACTAATAGGCAAAAGATTGTTCCTTTCCAAAATTAAAAATAGTGCAACTCCGGCTATACTAGCAGTCGCATAAACCTCTTTCTCAAGAACAAAAGGTACCTCTCTCACAAGAATATCCCTTATTATTCCCCCACCTATTCCCGTAATAAGCCCAGAAATCAAAACCCCAACATCAGGTATTGAACTCTCAATTGCTTTTATACTCCCTATTACACTGAAAGTACCTAACCCAAGAGCATCAAGATAAACTAATATTTGTTGATACCTCTTAACCTCATTTCTAATGAATATAACTAAAAGCATTCCCAAAAGTATAGCTATCGAGTAGTTCACATCAAAAAAATAAAAAGGTCTACTACCAAGTATTACATCTCTTATTGTACCACCGCCTACGGCGGTGATAAAACTAAGAACAAAAATCCCAAAAAGATCCAATCTCTTTTCAAGAGCCCTTATTGCCCCAGTAGAAGCAAATACAAAAGTTCCAAGAAGGTCTAAAATATAAATCAAACTCATACCTTATGCCTATTAAGATACGACCACTTGATGTAAGCATTAACAAAAATATCAATTTCCCCATCAAGAACAGATTGAACATCTGAAGTTTCAACATTAGTTCTATGATCTTTTACAGAATTATATGGGTGCAGAACATAACTTCTTATCTGATTACCCCAGGAAATATCCTTCTTCTCACCTGAAATTTCTTCTATTTTCTTAAGCCTCTCCTTTTCCCTTAGCTCGTAAAGCTTAGACTTGAGTATTTTCATAGCTATTTCTCTATTCTGTATCTGAGACCTTTCATTCTGTATTGAAACGACAATACCCGTAGGTAGGTGAGTAATCCTCACTGCTGACTCCACTTTATTAACATGCTGCCCACCTTTACCACTAGCTCTAAAAACCTCAACCTTTATTTCTGAAGGATCTATACTTATATCTGCACTAGCTGGAATCTCCGGCATAACATGAACAGCACAAAAAGAAGTATGTCTTCTTTTTGAAGCATCAAACGGTGAAATCCTAACTAACCTATGTATACCCGTTTCAGACTTCAAGTACCCAAAAGCGAACTCCCCCTGAACATACAAAGTCACGTCCTTTATCCCCGCTTCTTCACCCGGTAAGAAATCTACAACCTCATATTTAAACCCTTTCCTTTCAAAAAACCTCGTATACATCCTAAAAAGCATTGCAGCCCAATCACAAGACTCCGTTCCACCAGCCCCAGGATGAATGTTCATAAAACAATTACCTCTGTCAACCTCACTGTCAAAAAACCTTTCTATCTCATATTGCGAAATGGTATATTCCAACTTTTCAATCTCCTTAAGAACCTCATTAATCATTCCATCTTCTCCCAACTCCTCAACTTCAGTAGCTAAAATGAGAAGACTCTCAACTTTATTTCTAATGCTATTCCACTTTTCAACCTCTTTCCTCAACCTAGATTGCTCAATAAGTAAGCTAGAAGCCTTATCAACATCATTCCTAGAATAAGCCTCGGATACCAAAGCCTCTAGCTCCCTAATTCTCTCTTCCTTGGAAGGAATAGAAAAAACCAAAAAACTCTCATCAACCCTCTTCTTAAGTTCTATTAACCTATCCCTAAGCGCTCCCATGACAAAGAATTATAATTGATTAACCACACATTTTTTAACTTACTGGGAGAGAGTGTTCCAAAAATCAAAAGAACTCTTTTCGGAATTCAACATTCAATCAGAACAAACAAAATATAAGTCAAAATCATGTAGAAATTCCAAAGAAAGGAATTTCACGTCCAAATTTAATCCCGATCAAAGAATAATTTTGGAACACTATCCCTAACTACATGACTATAGTAGATTTTCAATAAATCTCAAATTCATAAGAAATTCTCTCAATTTTCACCGTCTTGCCTGTTTTTGTATCAATATCTACTATTATTCCATTCATTTGGAAGTTTCCTTCTTCCGAAGGAGATAACCTCTCAGGTAGCCCCAAAAGAAACCTCTTAAGAGACCTTTCAACCTCATCACCTATAACCGATTTTGTGAATCCACACATCCCTATATCCGTTATATAACCTGTACCATTCGGTAGAATCTTTTCATCAGCTGTCTGAACATGGGTATGAGTACCAAACACTAAGCTAACTCTACCATCCAAAAACCAACCCATTGCTACCTTCTCAGCTGTAGCCTCAGCGTGGAAATCAATTATCACTATTTTCACATCCTCAGGCAAGTTATTTATCTCCTGTTGAATTAAAAAAAAAGGTGAAATAAACGGTGCATCCATGAAGGTTGAGCCTATAAGATTCATCACACAAACTTTTATTCCCTTAACTTCAACTATCACCTTTCCCTTACCAGGCAAAGAAGGAATATAATTAATGGGTCTTATGAGCCTATCAACCTTATCAATGAATTCAAAAACCTCTTTGTTCTTCCATATATGATTACCCGATGTGATAACATCGACACCTGCACTAATCAGGTCTTCGTAATTTTTCCTAGATATACCTAAGCTGTTATAAGAAGCATTCTCCCCATTGGCTATAACGAAATCTATCATCTTAGCTTTTTTTATCGTGCTCAAATTCTGTTTTATACCTTCTATACTCTTATGTCCTATTATATCGCCTAGGGCAAGCACTCGTATGATGTCTGCCATGTTCTACCTTTTTGATTTCTTCGACTTCATTCTCTGTAGCTGGAATATAACCTCTCTGTCTCTATCTTCAAGTGAATCAACTATGAACTTTATATCTTCCAAAAGTCCAGGTATTATTATGTTGTCCAGTGAATTAACCCTCCTTTGAGTCTTCTTCAAATCCTTTATTAAGTTCCACATTATAGCCTCTTTCTCTATAACCTCTACCATTTTCTTCACAAACTTCTCAAATTTTAGCATAAGCTCATTCATCTTGTAAGATGAAAAGAACACCGAAGGGTCAATATTCGCTTTAACATCAACCTTAAGATTCTTTATAGTTGGCACAACCACACCAATTATGTTTTTCGGTAAAATGTCAAATTCTATCTCTTTTACATTTGCGGACTTCAGCTCATTCAATATTATATCCTCACCTAGGAATAACTTTATATAAAGAAAATTCCGATATATTTCCTTCACCAATTCATCAAATTCAGCTCTAACCTGCTTTAGCTCCTTCAATACTGTGAGTATATTAGCAAGAAGAACTTCCTTCTTCTCTTCCAAAAGATTCTTACCATCCCTAGCAAGGCTAAGGAACTCTTTAGTATTTATTAGGTTTAACTTTGTAGGTGCTATGTTTGGCATTTTCGCCTCCGAACTGAATTTTGAAATTCAATTAATACCTAAATCAATTTAAAGTTTACTTAGAGTATAGAGAGGCACAGCCTCTCTACAAAATTCAGTCCATCCTGTTAAATTTGATAAAATCATACCTGAATTTTCACAATGATAAAATGTATAAATTTTCAACCATAGAAAAAATCGTTGGGGCTCTTATCGTCTTTGCAATAATCTTACTCATATTGCTACTACTCTTCATAGGTAGAGCTAATGAATGGTTTAGACCTATGGTACCGTATTACACAACACTAAATAATGCATCGGGAGTATCTAAAGGAGCCAAAATTACATACAAAGGAATAACCATAGGCAAGATTTCTAAAGTTGAGCTTCTACCCGATGAAACATTTAAAGTTCATATCTACATATATAGAGAATTCACCAACAAAATAAAGAGTGACTCTTTATTTGTAGTAAAATCACCTTTGTTCGGCGGCAAATCATTTGAAATCGTACCAGGTTCTGCAGAAGGGGACTTCGTAATGCCGGGAGAAATTATACATTCTCTAGATACATACGAAGGTAAAGTACTAGCAAAATTGAAAGGATACCATAGTTCCGATGAAGATATATCCAAAATCGTAAACAATGTTTCCACTATAACAGCGATGATAATAAACTATCTCTCAGAAGGTGGCGAACTCAGTAGCGTCCTAAAAAACATAAACAACCTTCTTCTAACTGCTAACGAAACAATATATGACTTAAAGTCATCAACCTTACCCAAGGTTGACAACCTTGTTGATAAAAGAATAGGAGAACTTATTGACACATTAATCGTTAGCCTGAACAAACTAAAAGCATTGTTAGAAAGCGAAAGTATTTCAAAAAGTCTCAACAACACCGAGAAGATAACAAAAGACATATCTGTTCTTTCAGAAGAACTCAAAAACAACAAAGATAATATCTCATCATTAATTAAAAATCTAGAGAAGATAACAAAAAACCTAGGGGAAATAACCGAAAACCTCAAAAAGATTGTGAAATAATATCATATTTATTTCTTATACCCATACTTATTGAAGTATGCTTCTATTACCCTGGCGGCAACAGGACCAGCAAAAGCTGAACCTGCACCAACATTTTCAACAACAACAGCTACAACTATAGCATCATTAGGATCAACTCCATCGGTAGGAGCAAAAGCCAAAAACACCGAGTGCGGTTTACCGTGAGGATTCTCTGCTGTTCCAGTCTTACCTGAAATAGGGTACTTAGTTATATATTTTAAGCCCGAAGCAGTTCCTCTTTCAAAAACCTCCTTCATTCCTTCCTTCATGATTTTCCAAATTTCCTTAGGTAAATCAAACTTTCTAAGAACTTCAGGCTTAACTTTCTCTAAAACTTCCTTACCATCATAAGAAAGTATCTCTTTGACTATATGAGGTTTGTATGCAATACCCTCATTGTATATGATCGAACCTAAAACAGCAAGTTGTAAAGGTGTCAATAGCCAATCTCCCTGACCTATTGCCATGTTCGCCATATCACCACTAAGTATATCTCTTCTGTACTTTTTCCTATGCAAATCTTCTGAAATTCTAAGTCCTATCTTCTCATTAGGCAAATCTATAAATGTCCTTTCACCAATTCCGAAATTTTTAGCCATTTCTATCAGTTCATTCGGTTCAAGTGACAATCCGATTTTGTAAAAGTAAACATCGCAAGAAACCCTGATAGCATCAATTATATTCTTCACATTTCCATGAACTGCCCAGTCATTAAACACTCTCTTACCTATTCTCAAGGCACCAGTACAGTATTCTGACCTTTCAGGTACCCACTTATTGTAATAAAGTGCTGCCGCAGTAGTAACTAGTTTAAATGTAGAACCTGGCTGATATGTACCTTGAATAGCCCTATTAAATAGCGGGAACTTCTCATCTGTAGATAGTTCCAAAAAATAAGAAGCATCACCTCTAGAAAGCCTATTAGGATCATACGACGGTGTAGAAACAAGAGCTACTATTTCACCAGTAGCAGGCTTCATCACAACTAACGAACCTCTGTAAGGCTTAAGAAACTCATAAGCTAATTTTTGTATATCCGCATCTATCGATAACCTCAACGACTTACCCTCAATAGGCAAAGAAACAATTTCACTGCCAACAATATTATTCTTAGCATCTATGTACCTAAACAGTACCCCATCTATTCCCCTCAAAACTTTATCATAAACTCTCTCTATACCGTCCTTACCAAGATAACTACTAGTATTATAAATTCTCCTTTCTTCATCAGAAAGAACCTTAAACTCACTCTGAGATATAGGACCCAAGTAACCTATCAAGTGAGCTGTCTCATACGGGAACTTAACAGTTCTTAGAGATATTGTATCAACAAAAACACCCGGGAAATCCTCACTCCTCTCCATTATATTCACTGCTTGCTCCTTGGTTATCTCTGATATAAATATTGGACCATAAATATCCCACTTTCTACGCTCTATAGCCGCCAAAACAAATTTAATGTCCTTGCCTATAACACCAGCTAACTTAGACAAAGTCACAAGTCTAAGTGTATCATTCTGAGGTAAATACTTCTGTATCACAAAAACGCCAATAGTATCTTCACTATATGCCAAAGGCACCCGATTAACATCTAGAATCATCCCCCTTTCCGCAGGAATCGGCAACTGTTGAGCCATGTTTATCATTGCTAACTTAACAAACTTATCCCTACTAAGTATCTGCATATCAACTATTCTAAGAATCACAAGAGAAAAGAAAGATATTACTATCCCTAAAAAGATGTAAATTCTTACCTTGTTTATACCAAAATTAAATTCAACACTCCTGAAATCTCTCATACTATAGCTCCAATAACATCAATCCAGTAATCAAAACCAACATTTCTAAGAGTCTCAATAATTTTATCAACATTTTTCTTATCCGAAATTACAATCATTCCAACACCCATATTAAAAACTCTGAAAGCCTCTTCCTTAGAAACATCTCCCTCTTTTATGATAAAATTCATAAACTCGGGCGTTTTTATCCTCTCGTAATAAAGAGAAACAGTTCCCTGTGATACAACCCTAACAGTGTTCTCAACAATACCGCCACCAGTAACATGAACAAAACCTTTCGCTAAACCATTCTCAACAAGTGGATAAAGATGTTTACAGTATATTCTCGTAGGCTCCAAAAGTAACTCTATCAATGACCTATCAAATCCATAATCCTTTGTAACATCTAAATTCTTACTCTCTATCACTTTTCTTATTAGAGAATAGCCATTACTATGGAAACCACTTGACTCAAGCCCAATAAGCACATCTCCGGGAACTATTTCCTTAGGCAATGAATTTTTCTTACTACCAAATCCTATTGCTGTACCACTCAAATCAAACTCGTCATCTTTATAAAGCCCCGGCATCTCAGCTGTCTCACCCCCCACCAAAGCAACACCTGCAATTTTACATCCCTCTATTATACCCCTAAGAACTCTTTTATAAATGTCATCAATCAACTTACCGCAGGCATAATAATCAACAAACGCCACAGGCTTAGCACCAGTACACACAACATCATCAACATTCATTGCAACAAGGTCTATACCAATCCCATCAATCATGTCGTACCTTTTCGCCAAAAGCAATTTTGTTCCGACACCGTCAGTTGAAATAGAAACCACCGGCTCGTCAAACTCACTCAGGTCAACATTTATCAAAGCACCAAATCCACCAACCCCACTCAAAACGTACTTGTTGTATGTTTTAGATATTTCTTTTTTTAAATCCGATATCAGAATATTAGCCTTATCAATATCAACACCTGCTGATTTATAATCAAACCCCATAAACCTACCCTCTGAACAAAATAAACACAATGAACCTTTTGTAAACAACCCAAAGTAAATAAATCAAAACCAACAAAAAAACTAACTTACTCTTCAACATAAAGAAAACAATAACAACGAAAAAGAGGATAATAGTTAGGTCTCTAACCCAATAAACATTCAAAACTCCTGAAACACTAATCACCAAACTATCAATAAAAGAATGAAACCTCGAGTAAATATACTTATCGTACAAACCAGAAATAAAATCATAAGCCAAAAGGAAAAACTTGTGTAAAAAGTTCAAGGCTCCTCTAGCCGAATTATTCGGCTTTATACTCCACCTATTCCTAGCATAAGTCAATGTGAAATACTGCATCCTACCATCATTCAGTAACTCAAGTGAAAGCATCACTTTACCTGGCAAAAAGCATTTACCTAGCTTAGTGAATCTAAAAATTGTTTTATCGGTTATGTTAATTTCAGATAAAATCAAAGAAAGACTCTCAACTTGGAATTCTGTAGGTATTAAAGAAAGTTTTCTGTAAACATAGAAAGCAAAGATAGAATACACGAATCTTTTGTCTCTGAAAGAAAACGTAATCCCATCTTCCGAAATCCAAATCGTAAGTTCAACAGGCAAAGACGAAGTAGAGCTAACCCTCAATTCACTTTTAGCTCTTACCTCCTTGATAGCACTCTGAACTTTAGTACTTAGCTTTGAAGAAAGAGATTGATAACTCTCGGAACAAAGAAGTATCTTTCCCCTCTTGACCGTATCTTTAGCAATCAAGCTAACAGCACTTCCCGGAAGCAGGTATGTATTCTTATCCAACTTCTTATACTCAACTCCCAAAAAGTCAAACCAATTAGTATTGGCAGATTCGTAATCAATTAAAACAAAAGATTTAAAGTCATCGCTCTTCGTCAAAGATAAAAGAATACTAAGAGAAAAAATATCAAGAGGTATCTTAACAAGGTATTCACCTTCTACTTTTTCCACCAGAACCATAGAAGATAAATTATAAAATCTCCAGAACGGTGCTTAAAAATTAAAATTTCTAAAGAGAGGCTCATGCCTCTCTTTCAAAAATAGGCTAACGCCTCTCTTTAACATGATAAACAAAAAGTGTGCTTAAAGCACATGTGCTTAAAGCACCAGTGCTTAAAGCACAAGTGCTAAAGCACCTATTTTTTAGTTCCTGTTTTCTGTTTCTCCTTTTCACTTGGTGTTGGAGTAGAATCAGTACTCTGAGTAGTGATGCTTGGAGCACTAGTGCTTGGAGCACCAGTGGTTGAAGTAGTACCCGTAGTAGTACTACTCTGAGTATTAGTATTTGTAGAAGGAACATTCAGTTCTTTCATCTGCTTCTTTCTCTTCTCAAGCTCTTCCATGAATTGTAGCTCTCTTATCTTCTCTTCAGTGTAAGCAAAGGCACTTCTAGGAAGCCTAAACCTATAGACAAGGCTAAAGCTATGAGACAAGTCCCCCATTGCAGCGAAGAAACTAGGCATCAAGCTAACAGAATAATCAATATTCACCTCGTGTTCGTCCATAAATACATACGAGAAGCTCAATCCTAAACTAATTCTTGAGAACTGATTCAAGCCAAATTCGTATCCACTTCTTAACCCAATAATACGATTGAAAAACCAAGTTTCAGCACCTAGATGATATGTAAGGTCAAGTTCTCTATTGTCTCCTGGCTCTCTCTCTGTCTGCGTGACACCACCACCCACCATAACATCCTCAAAAACCCCGAAGAAACTACCAACAAGCCAGTTCGCACCAAACTTTATTTTTCTAGGCAATGTTGAAACATTGCCTTCTATTATTGCAGTATTAGGTTTTATCAGGTTTTGTATAGCAAAACCCAACCTTATGGTATAACTGAAGTCATAGGTTACACCAACATCAAGCCCAAAACCCCAAGCGGTAAGTTTATCACCAAGATAAGGATTAACTTGCGTATCAGGATTAGGTATGAGTCCAAGATTATACAAATTAAATTTCACACCCGCCGAAATTCTAGCACCTTTTGAAATATAATCATCCAAGTTCTTAGCATAAGCAAAGCTTATAACTTGTTCGTAGTATAAATCAAGGACATTGAACCTATTGTATGAAACCCCTATAGCTCCTTCTCTAAATAAGAAAGGTACATTCCCTCCCATTATCACACCAGCTAAGTAATCAATTCCCGCATAGCCTCTATTACAGAAAGGTATAACACCGTAAAAACTGAACATATTCATCATACCTTCATCAACATACCCAAACGGCAACCCAAAATTCACCCTAGACTCAATATTTTTAGTATTAGCCATAAGGGCTGGGTTGTACTCCATACCATTAACACCGTCAAAGATACCGAACATCGCATTGCCCATTCCACGAACCCTAACACTCGTACCATTATCCAAAAACTCAAATGCTCCATAAGAGAAACTAAAACCTAGCAAAACCAACACCACAACAAAAACCAACTTCCTCATAAATTCCTCCCTCCTATAAAAAATAAAACCAGGGGAAAACTCCCCTTACTTAACAAGCACCACAGTACCCTTGTACTGTATCTTTCCATCAACAACAACAGCAAACACATAAACACCATTCCTTACATAAACACCATCGTAATCCTTACCATCCCAATAAACTTCACCCTGTCCATAACTGCCATCACCCTCAAGCACTCTCATAAGCTGCCCTCTCATATCGTATATTCTCACATAATACTTATCATAAGGCTTATCAAGGTCAAATGTTATCTTAAGCATTCCATACTTGTAGTCAATGCTACTACCATTATAAACAGGTGTGAACGGATTCGGTGACATCCTGACATTCCTAACAACACCTTCTTTCTTTATATCACCATCACTCATTATAGCATACACTCTGTGTAGATACCTCGTCTTTATATAGATGAAGTTATTCTGCTTATCAACTTTGCCACCAATCCTTACCCATTCCTTAGTTGTATCTTTCCAGTACCAAATTGATATATTATCTTCATTCCACCCTTGAGATGCCAGGTAACTCTCGTCATAGTAAAATCTAAGTATTACATCACTCTTCAACGGATTCTCAAATATATCCTGTCCTGGAACAGTCTTCATTATAAGTTCATACACTTTCATAGAACTGATAGAATTGAATTTACCAACACCTTTGGTGTTGTTAACACCTGCTTGTTCATCACCTGTAGCATTCCTGATAATTATATCCACAGAGAAATCGTTAAGCAATGAACCTGGTGGCACTATTAACGCAGTCCTACCATCATCAAGCGAAATAGCACTCTGCTCTTCTCTAGCCTCAGTGCTAAACGGTGCATTGCTCAGCACTACCATATCTAAGTTTGTTATCTTATTAGGAACAATACTAACATTCTTGATAACAAATTTCCTATATTTCGTACTCGTTATAAGTATATCGTAAGTACCCGGTGGCACAAAATCCAATCTATACGAACCAACATCAACATAAGAGATATTAGTCACAAGAGTAAGCGATGACATAATGTTATTAGACTTAACATTGTCAATAACAACATTCTCAGTACCTGGATACACCACCTTCACACTGATATCAGATGAATATGGCTTCACTAACCCCAAAACTCTACCAAAATTAGCATAGAGAATCTTAAAGTCAACAGTTTCACCAACCGGCACTTTAGCAGCTTCATAATCCTCAGCACCATCGTAGAATATGGAAGTCGAAAGGTTATTGGTTATGTTCGTAGAAGCGTTATACAGCACTCTAATGATTATGTAATCAGCTCTTCTAGTAGGTAAGTTAAGGTCAAGAATTATGTTACTGCTGTTTGTAACCCAACTAATTAGAGTATAGTTTGACAAAGATATACTAGTGACTATGTAATTGCTTGAATCGTAGTTGATTCTAACCTTCCTTATAGGATATGAATAAGAGTTGTTCATTAACCTAATAACTATCGTGTGGTTGGTATCTATAGTGTAAGCAACATCACTATCCTTGACAATATAAACATCAGGTGCTTCCTGAGGATAATCAAACAACAAATCAAGAGTACCATCAGCTGGCGGATCTATAGACTGCAACTCACCATAACCATTGTCATAATAAACATACAATCTCTTCAAAACCTTAGTAGGATAATTCTGTTCGAATGTCACCGAAAGCTCATCAACACCCAATGATGGTATACCATCATTAGTATAGTGTATGAAGAGCACATTATTGCTGTTACTTATCACATTCCCACCAAGGGCGGTAGAGTTAGAAATGAAGTTAGTTATCTCAACAGGGAATACAACCTTAACAAACCTAATGTTGTTGAAATCTCCTCCTGTATTTGTAAAGTACATCCTCACAGTGTTAGTTGCTGTAACTCCTGACTGTACGGATATATACACATACTTTGTTATCAAGCTAGCATATCCTTGAGCCTTAGGCATCCTAATATTTATGTTGGTACCACCAAACCCAATACTAGCAGGTACAAATCCTATACCTTCACTTACATAGAAGGAGAGCCCTACATTAGTATTACCAAACTCAAATGTATCAACAGCCCCAAAGACAATAGTATCCCCATCTCCCTTAACTACTCCATCAGTATACCAAACATATATATTCGTACCGTTACTCACAGAGATAGTAGCAGGTTTAGTATTGCTAACCCAAGCCACATTTGTAAATGGCCATGGCAAACTAATCATGAAACCTTTTATAGATATACTGCCAGCAGTGTCATTATTAATCCTCACAGCTATAACATTTGTCTTCTTCAATGTATCTATCTCATTTGTAAGATTCTCAGCATTCGGTACGCTTACAAAAGATAATTTCAAAGACTGTGGTGAGGACTCAAAAATAACACCATTCGTAATAGCGTTAGAAGCACTACCAGAGAATACAGCACTACTACCTACAATGTTAGTGTTTGAAAGCGAAAGAGTAATAGTATCTACATCCCCAACAACAAAGTTAGAATACATAAGAGTAAGTACCCCAGAAGAATACGTTATATTCGTAGCCAAAGCACTGCTAGCCTTCGAAGCACTGAAACCAATTTGCAAGCTAGAAGGAATATTTACTCTCACAGATTTAACTATATTGTCTCCACTACCACCATTTGAAAGTATCAATCTAATTGAAGGATTAGGATTAGAATAATAAACTTCATTGTACTCTAGCTTAGCATAAACATACGGTGGGGAATCCAAAAATCTAACCAAGTTAGTACCACCACTTACCCTACCATTTACGATCTGTCCTAATGAAGTATTAAACCTAGCTTTAGCGTAGAAGTAAACATTCGTTTCACCATATAACCAATTATCTTTAGCTACAATAGTTATAATATCGTTAGTACCTGGCGGCAATTCTTTACCAGTATAATCAATAACTATCCTGTCACTCACAATTGAAATCGTAGGATTGGTGTAAGTTGTAGAAATACTCATAGTATTCGTAACCAAAACAGAAGGATAAATTATCTCCAATCTCTCTAGGTTATTACCAGCGTTACCAATGTTATCAACAAACACTTTGTATGTAACGAAATCATTGACAAACGACGGTACATCGTTTGGCTCCACCCTGTAAGTTATCCCATAAGGCGGCACAACAACATTATATTTCAAGTCATCTGCTACCTTCTCAGTAGCATTGGTATAGTAAACATTGCTAGGATAGTTAGCAACTCTAACAGTTATGTTCGTAACATAACCCGGCAAATCCTGATTATCATGCCCTATAAAGTAAACAACATCATACTTAGTAGAAGGAATGTTAGTATTACTCACAGAATAATTTACAAATATACTATTCTCAGCAGGTATATAACTCAAACTTGCAGGTATCTTGTTTGAAAGAATAGTCACATTGGTAACAACAGGCGGTAGGAATATCTTTGCCCAATAAACATCGTTGTACTTCTCACCATAGTTCGTTAGCTCAACTCTCATTGGTGTAGACACTATATCATAGTAAACATCATTAGGTACAAGCTTAGCCCAAACTTTAGAAGGCGGCAGGTAGAACTTAACATTACCATTACCACCGACACTATAGCCAAAGTTATTATTACTATAACCATCATTGTAATCAGCCATCACAACAAAGCTAACATTAGTCTCTCCATAGTTAAAGTTATCAGTAACGGTTATGGTTATGGTGTGATAGTCCCCACCACTAAGCTTATCGGAAGCAAAGTTAATTATAACATCATTACCATTGGTACTGAGAGTCGGCATAATAGACAGAGAAGTCGGCGGCTCATTAGCGAAACTAATAATAGAGAATATACTAGGCACTCTAACAACCATTCTATGAATAGCCCTAGAGTTAGGATTTGTACCATTCGTTAGATATATTGTAAATGTGTTAGTATTCTGGAAAGTAGAAATGTTAGTAGGATTAATCACAAATTTAGGTTGCTCTGATATGTAAAGGTAACCATCACTGGCAGAGTAAATAATGTTAGTACCTTGCTCCCAGCCATCAGGTGACCACAAACTACCATTACTAGCAAACACAACAAATTTTCCATTCGTAGGCACAGAGTAAGTATTTGAGAACACTAACATTACTTCATCTACCATTCCAGCAGGCAAGTTAGTACTGAAGTTTATGTAGTTTATAGTGAAGTTACTAGGTGTCAGAGAGACACCTGTAGTACCCACTATACTTGACTGTGCCAAGAGTATCTTACCTTGATAAACAGGAGGAATATTAACCTTCACCCTGTATAGTCTATTAGACCCCTTACCAGCGTTAGTAATTATGAGTTTCAAATTAACATTTGTAGGAGTTGAAGAAGTATAGACTATCTCTGAATCAAATTTAGCACCACTGTAAGCGTGTGGCATCTTGAAATATATACTAGAGTTACCATTCGTTATGAGTTGGAAAGCCTTTTGGTTAGATGCTACAGTATTGAATGTAGCAAGCTTGTTTATTTCAACAATATCAACCATTGAGAAGGTAATCACATCTCTACCACCAGGTATGATGTTCGTACCATCACTTATGTAGTCCAACAGTATATAGTTCGTTGTAGGTGTAGAAATAAACCTAGCATTAGCACCATCATTGTTTATAACTGCACTCTGAATATTGAATATATTCGTAGAGACATCGCTAGGCACATTTATGACTACTCTGTATATGTAGTTACCTGAGCCAAGAGGCGAACCTAAGTTAGAAATAATAACTGTAATATCATTCGTGTAAGTGGATGAATCTAGCTCAGTAGGAGAAATAGCAATAGAAGCGTTCAACGGAGGCCAATCAACAACTAGCCTTTGTTTCTCATTAGGTCCCTTATCACCACAATTCGTTTCACCTCTAGCATTGCTAACATAGTTTTGCATCGTAAGAACAGTAGGAGTAAAGTAATTAGTATTACTCAAAGTAATAACAATGATATCAAAAGGACTACCTGTGTCGTAAACTGATTTAAGACCAATACCATTATCGTTGTCGTAATGTAATATTATGTTACTTGGCAAGATGGAAATGTTAGCCGCATCATTCGTTATATAACTACTCTGAACACTAAGTATACTGAAGCCGCTAGGCACAGCAATTCTACCTTTCTTCATGTTGTTACCTATAGCACCTGTATTGTAGAGGTAGTTCGTAACGGTGAAAACTATAGTAGTAGTATCAATGTTTGTCGGTGAAATATACGCTACCCCTTCGGGCTCAGGTGGTGTAAGTAATACACTCCATGAGTTAGGTGAATATTCATCACCTGCCACTAGTCCCTCAGTATTACCATTGTCACCATAGACAACAAACGGAACATACACCGGCGGATCATCAACATTTGTTCTCTTGTGTATAGTCGTAAAGTATATAACATCATTTGAGCCTGACTTTAGAGGATTAGCTGCATTGGTATAGTCAACAAATACACCAAAGCCCAAGCCACTTATATTAGTAGAATAAATTCTAGCAGGTAAATTCTTATTTGACAATCCCCATACATAGTTAGTTATAAAGTTCGTATCAAAAAGTATAAACAGTTTGATTATATCATTCCCCGTAGGACCGTAGTTCACAACAGTATAAGTCAAAGTATTTGTCTTAACAGCGTTATCAATCTTTGGTGGGCTAACGGAAGCAACAGGCTGAGGCGAAGGAATAACAACAAGTGTATTCTGTCTAGGATAAGTAGCATTTGTATTATAAATAAGGTACCTACTCGTACCAAACTTATCATACACAATCTGTGGCCAAACGAAATTAGAAGACTTCACACCTATCGGTAAATCAGGCGTCTGAGTGACATAAAACTTTATCCTCTCAAGTCCATTCTGCCCTGGCAAGTAATAACCAGCACCAGCATAATTTATCCTTATCCTATTCGTACCATTGTAGTTAGTCTGAGTGATGTATGTATTAGCTAAAGAACCGAGAATTATTGACTCGTAATAATTTGATACTACAAAGCCATTCGGTATGAGTATCTCAACAACTCCCAAATCAGGTCTATTAGCTAAGCCTGAAGTAGAAAAGTCATAAATCATTTCATAAACATTATTTCCCTCGTACATAGGCGTAGGTGAGAAAGAAAGTCCAGCATACATGTACGGATTATCATAAACCTTAACACTTAAGCCAGTACCAACTTCATAAGACTTTTTCCAGCCAGTAGTAGCGTAGTTTATCGTAGTAGCAGTACCTGGCTCCTTGTTACAATCAACATAAACAGAAAATTTATAATTTCCCGAAACATCAGGAGTAGAAGGAGTAACTAACCTAAACGAAACCTTTATAGTCTTATTAGCAGCACTACTATCTATTATACCCGGTCCCGGAGTAGCCATTCTAAACCTTATAAGCAAACTATTAGGATCGCTAGGGTCAACTCTCACAAGGAATTGATTCTGAGCAGGCTCACCTGAAAACACCCTATTATTTGTATTAGCACCAGTTATATAGTTATTCTCAACCCATACAGCATTGGTATCCCAAGCACCAAAGCCAGCAGGCTTAGTAATTTTTATTTCACCCACACCACTATCACTAGTAGTTATATCGTTAGATATAACGATAGTATAGATATTTGTAGAATTCTTCACAACCTCCGAAGGAGTGATGTATGCTACAGTATTACTCGTGACAGTCCTAATAGTGAAGTCATCCCAATAAGCCTCCTGAGCCTCACTAACAAATATAAGAGAATCATTACCAAACTCAACAACAAGGTTTGAGTACCACGCTACAGGTGTCTCACCCACCTTGTACCAAGAACCAATAGGAGAATAAGGCGCAGGATTCAGGTAAAAAGTAACCTTAGTACCATCATGTGTAATCTTTAAGCCAATAATACTAGTATTAGCATACGAAGCACCAGCACTACCACCGTAGAAATTCATGTTTAGATAGTTAGAATTAGCATCCTGCATATTCGTCCTGAGGTAAGAGAAATTAGTAGTATCACCCCAGTAGTTAGTGAAAACACCAGAAGCAAAGTTAAAGTTATTCAATCCTCCTCTATAAAATCCCCACTCACTCAATGTAGCATTACCACTAACCATTCCTTCATAAAAAACCACAAAGTTATCGTAATTATCCCATTCGTTAGTTTTATAGTTTTCCTCAGCTATCCATACATTAACATAACTCTTGTGATAAAGCGACTGACCACGACGATCTGAAAGGTTATCAACTCTAGCCATCCTCCTAACGACAGTAAAGCCAAAAGGTTCTTCTGGCTTAGCTACTATAACTCTACCGATGTTCGTATTAGAAACAGGGACAAATTTTATACCATTACCAGCAAAATAGTTATTCAATGTAAGCTGACAGTTGTTACCTCTACCGTATATTATCAAACTCGGATCACTAACACCATTAGCAGTACCAACTGTCTGAGCTGAAGGACATGCTGGGAATCCTGTAGGATCTTGTTCACCAAAATCTGGGGTAAGGTTAGTCGCTCTTTTAAATATACCGCTCTTACCTCTTAGTGTGTTCATTTTCCAACCGTTGTTAGTTATACTCAAGCCACTACTAAAGTTCTCATAATAAGAGATAGCAAATCCTTCAAAAGCAATCAAAAAGCTAAAAACCAAAACTAAAAATACCTTAATTCCCTTCATAATTCCCTCCTTACTTAACTAAAACGATAGTACCGGTATATACATTTTCACCCACCTTTATTCTGTACACATAAACGCCATTTCTTACCATCTTGCCGTCCATATCCTTGCCATCCCATCCTATAACACCATTAACAAACCCTTCACTACTCTGCTTCTTATACCTCTTAACGAGCCTACCATCAAGCGAGTATATACTCACTTCATACTCATTATAAATCTTATCAAACTCAAATGATATCTTCACTATACCGTAGTCAGGGTCAGTAGGATTACCACCAACCACAGGCGTAAACACTCTAGGCGAAGATGTAACATTCCTTATGACACCAGTAAGCTCTTTAGCTGACTCTAAAACAGCATAGTACCTACTTAGGTATGAAACTTTAGCAATAATGAATTTATTCTGCTTATCAACTTGTCCACCTACCCTTATCCATTCTCCAGTTGTTGGCTTCCAGTAGTATATACCAAACTTATCTTCATTGACATAAGCATTACTCACAACAGAAGGATAGTAGAAGTAGAGTATTATGTCACCATCTATTCCTATCTCTTTAATTAGTTCATCAAACGAATAGCCTCTAACATCTAAGAAGAATGCCATAAGTGAATTATCCTTTGGCTTAGCGAGTTTATCATCTTTTTGTATAGCATTTCTCTGTAGTTCTGTTAGGTTGGTGATGTAAAGGTCAACTGAAAAGTCTCTATTTATATTGCCTTGCTTAACGATAACCTTACTCTTGTTATCGCTCGGCGATACGATATCTTGGTCTTTATCCGAACTCTTACTGAATGGTTTATTCAGCATGAAAATAATACCTACATTAGTTACTTTGTTTTTCTCAATGTAGAATTCTTTAACCATTTTTCTATAATTCTCATTCTCAAATGAGAGTATACACTTACCATTGCTATCGGGATAAACCTCTTTCAAGAAGAACTTACCATCGTTAGTTGAAGAAATTGAAATTATATCGTTGCCTTCACTATCCTTAACAACATTACCCGAAGAATCAACTTGCTTAACACTGACAGGATACCTAACAGGTGAAACATAACCTATTATTCTACCGAATGGTGCATTAGTAACATAAACAACTTGTCCGAGTCCAGAAGGCTTAACAAGTGTAGTGTTAGTATTCGTTTCCCCAATCACCCACGCCTCACCAACCATAGGAATAGCGTAGAAATTCGTCAGGTTATAATTGAATGTTATAGTTATGATATCACCTTGATCAAAGCCAAAGGCACTAGGACTATTGGTATCACTAGTATAACTAACACTTATAGTGTTAGAATTCGTTGAAATTGTGCCACCCAAAGAAGAAGTTATACTAACGTCATGGAAGTTAGTTAAATCAAAATTAAACCAAACATTGGTTATGTATGTTCCTCTACTCTTATTGATTATCTTGTATTCAACCGTAGCGTTAGTGTCTATGGTATATATCTTATCACCTTTGCTTACATAAGACAATATAAGTAATGGCGGATAAAGAACTCTCAATGTAGTAGTGCCACCTGGAATTATACCACCAACATACCAAGGACCATTGTACTCATTACCACCCATGAACACAATACCTATATTCGTTAGAGTATCATAATAACTAAGCGTATCAACATATACTTCATCAGCTTGTCCAGAAGGTATACCACCAGTATTAGAATACCATATCTCAAAGTAATCACCATTTACAAAGTTAGATGCAATACCTCCAAGCACATTACTCACAAGCGAAATATTAGTTATACCGTAAGGTATAGTAAACCTAACTTTAACAAGTTTGTTTGAGCCTCTACCTTCATTAGTCACTGTAAGTTTCAATCTATTAGACTCTTGGCTTACATATATCTTATCAGGGTCAATGGATGCCTTAAGGAATGCTTGAGGCATGTTGAAGTTTAAGTCCATCCTATAACCAACAAATACCTTCATCTCTCGCCATGCATCAGAATCATAAAACCATCCTTTCAAAACGATATTCGTACTACCTACATCAAAGTTATCATAACCAGCAAATGAAATAACATCCTGATCGCCAATAACAATTGATTTACCTTCTAGTGTATAGTCAATGTAAATGTTAGTATTACCAAAGTTTGACACATAAGTAGCATCATCTGAAATCAAAGAGCTTTGTAAATTGCTTATATTGTTAAAGACACCATTAGGTATTTCAATTCTAACCTTCCTTATAGGTCTAGTACCACTACTATCGTTCCTGATGTATATGACATAATTTGTATAGTAATCACTTGTATCAATTTCGTTAGGATACACATAAACAGAAGGCAAAGACACAACATTCAACCTCAGAGCATAAAATGAAAGTTCGCTTATAGTATTTGTGTTCTTGCTATTCCACACAACACCAGTAAAGCCAACATTTGTTATATCGCTAATCTTATTACTCAAGGTAATCGTAATGATATTCGTATTACTTGCAGGCAAACCGTTGGTATAGTAAACATACAAACTATTACCTACTATGGAGTTAGTAGCATCAGGAGTATTAGCAGAAAGCAATGAGAAAGTAGAAGGCACATCTATTCTAACCCCCCTAATGATATTGTGCTCTATACCTGTATTAGTTATGAGTATACTAACATTAAACAGTTTATCAGAAACGAAAATTTCTTTTGGTGATGGTGATACTATGGAAGCACTAGCATAAGGCAAAGGCATAACAAATGATACATAACCAAACTTACCACTTTGGATATTGTTAGGTTTTCTCTTACCGGCGGTAGTTGAGAATATAGATTCAGAAGTCCAAGAGACATTAGTTTCACCATCGTTTATTAGGTCCTTAAACTTTATAGTTATAACATCACTATCACCTGGAACAAGCGGACTAGAAGAATAATCAACAACAATTTCACCATTGTTAGACAAACTAATAGGCACACCTTTGGCACTAGAGAATGACATACCATTAGTGTCAATAATTGTACCTATGCTCGGAACCTTTATAAACAGTTTGAGTAGATTATTACCTGTACCACCATAGTTATTGATGTAGTAATACATAACATTAGTAGCGTCACTAGTTGTATAAACCTTATTTGCATCATACGGTGAAGATGATATTCTGTTTGACATCTCTATGTAGTAGTCTACCCTATAGTTAGGCTTGTATATTATGTTAGTCAACGATTTACCGACAGGTGGATAAGCATTTGTGTAGGAAATAGCATAAGGTGAGTTATTAACCTTCACAGTCCAATAAGAACCAACAGCACCACCTGGAGCAGTATCAATATTATCATAACCCACAAGGGTTATGGTATCATTACTACCTGGTAATAAGTCACCAATATCAGAGTACTTGAGTATTATGACATTGTTAGAATTCGTAATAGAAGATGATGACAATAAAGCACTAGTAACTGATGTAATATTTGTAATGAAAGCTGAAGGTATAATCATCGCTTCTTTTATGTTATTTCCACTCTGACCGACATTCTTTATACTGAATGTGTAAGTATAACTATCAAAATCCTCACCAACACTTTCAGGTGTAACATAAGCTTCTGCCCTTGGTGCATCGTATATAATAGCCACATAATTGGTACCACTAGAATCTACTACACAACTTCTAAAACCGTTACCATCAAGATAATTTATCTGAGCACTCCAGAATGCTGTATAATTGGTAACCTCATCATAGGTATCAAGCACATTTGATAGTATGACCATATCAAATTGACCGCTAGGTAATCCACTACCGTAATTGAGTTCAACATAATTTGATCCTATGCTAACACTAGCACCTCTAACACTTGTAACAAAAATATTGTTCGTAACAAATGGGTATGGTAGTATTATCCTTGCTAACTTAACATCATACCCAACACCCGCAGTTATGTAATTTGTGAATACTGAACGAGTAGCACTGACACTAATTTGGTTAGGAGTAATCTTATAAAGTGATGGATTAACAAAGTAAATACTATTAGGTTTACCCGAAACAACAGACAAACTTACAGGAGGTGGGAAATCAGGAGAGTTATCAGCCTGAACTGTAACTAAATTAGTTGAGATGTTTGTAACATTGTTTGTAAAGTAAACAGTGATTATATCATAAGAGCCAGCATCAAGACCCTGTACAGGACTACCAGTGTAATTAGAATAAATAACCTCTATCTTGGTGCTATCATAAGTTATGTAGTTTATATTTGTCCATATACCAGTGACATTGGTAACTTTACCCTGAATAGGAGTAGGTATATCAATTTTAACATAAGTTAGCTCATTAGCACCTGTACCTTTGTTAGTTATAAAGACTCTGAAACTCTCACCAACACCACTACCTAAAGCAACAAAAACATTCTTATCCACATAATAGCTAGCATTCACAGGCGGATCAGAAACCAAAACACTAAGAGACTGACCAGGTGGGTATGTAATGTTTGTAAACACAGAGCTACGCTTATTAGTCACAGAGACTGTAAATGTTACATTCGTTGATAAAACAACTTTATTAGACACCCACACAGTAATGGTATCAATGCCACCCCCTACAATACCACCATTCGTATAGATTATATAAATATTATTATCACCAGCATTATAGAAAACATATAGAGGATCAGAGCCCATTATACTACTCGTAATACTCGTAACAGTATCAGCAAAGTAAGGAGGTATGTAAATTTTTGCTGCCAATATTGAATTCTTAGGATAGACACCCGTATTGTCAATCGTGAATGTTAGGTTAGTAAGCACACCTTTAGGGACATAACCACCCGGTGGCGGTGTAACATAGGCATAAGCACCAACAGGCGAGTATATGAAATGTAAATCTTGGTTATTGTCAATAGGATTATTTGCAACTACTGCATTTGTGAAATTCGTAGAATTCGCAACATAAACTTGTAAAGTTATGTTAGTAGCATTGTTAAGGTTATAGTTAATCCTAAAACTAACAGTGTCATTCTGCCCTGATAAAAGTTTATTATTAGCACCCGCATAATCAACAACTATAAAATTACTACCTGAAACATTCGTAGTATAGACATAGGTAGAGCTTGCCGAACCTATCTTAGTTGAATAGAAATTATAAACATTGGTTATGATGCTTGAAGGATAGTAAATATAAGCCCTGAATATGTCATTACCTTCCTCACCTACATTCTCAATGTACATTTCAACAACTTGTTCAGGGTAATCAACATAAACATGGTGTAATGCTGTAGCTGGGTTATCCCCTCCCTCTTCGTTAGGACTAAATACCTTTGCCTTTGCTCTCGCAGGAGGCGTAACAAACCTTATTCGGTATGTCAAGGAAGATTCAACTGTCGGGACATAACCATCACCATTACCGTTGTCAACATACGAAACAAAAACATTTGTAATTTCATTAGTTAGAGGCGGTACATTATCCCAACCAACAAAAGTAATGACATCATTAGTGCCAGCAGGTAAATTCGTAGATGAATTACTATACCCCACATATATGAAATTGCTACCACTTATATTGGTAAAGTATCTAACCGAAGGAATACTACTGCTTATTGATGTAACATTCGTAATGTTAGGTGGTATATAAATCCTTGCAGTGAGTATATTATTACCAGTCAAACCGTTATTCTTTAGCACATACCTATAGGTATTTGTTATTGATGTATTTTCAACATAGCTATTTCCACCATTGGCATCAATCCAAGCCTCAACATTTGCTCTAGGTCTCCTACTCTCAACAGTCCTAGAAGGATACTGTGAATTAGTGCTAACCAATGTCCAAGTGTTAGCCAATCCACCAACATACCTATTATTAACATACGCCAACCAATCATCAAACCTATTTGTAACGTCTATAGGTGTACCATAAGTCTTTATGGTAATCTTATCAATACCATTTTCACCTGGAATAAAGTTGTTCTCTTTCCAATACTCAATATATATATTAGTGATACCACCTTCGTTTGTAACTCTTATGCTATTAACTGGGTCAGTAATTTTTAGGCTTGAGATGTTAGTCTCAAAGGCAGTGTTTGGCTTAACTATAAAGCCACTTGGTACTCTTATCTTAACCGAAGTTATGTATGTACCATTAACAACATCCCTTGTTGATATATCATAGTAGAATGTATTAGTGGTACCCTGATAGACCATGTTTGGAGTGATACCACCATAAGCCTTTGGTATATCAAAAACCTTTATAGTTAATGTATTACCATCTCTGAAAGAAGAATCTATCAGTGCAACATTTATAACATCACCGGCGTAACTTTTCATTTTACCTGTAGTAGCATATCTAGGTGCTGTACCTATGGCAGTATCTGTCCAAGTATCAGCATACTTTGGGTTGTCTACATACACTTCTATGTCTTTACCTATATTATCAATGGTAGCACCTGAGGTAGAAACATTAGAAACAATAACCCTTATGAACTTATTCGTGAAATCACTTGTACTAATAGGTCTTATTATTTGGTTATCAGAAGAAGTCGCAGCTCTAAACCTTATTTTTAGTGTATCACCGCTAACTTCCATAGTCTTTATGCTTATCGCTACAGAGCCACTAGCAGGGTTAACATCACCAGAAGACTTTGAGAATGTAGTAAGAAGTGTAGTATTACTGTACACCATAATAGCAATTTGATTGGTATAGCTAGCCCAGTTAAACCATGTCCAAGAAGAAGGCTTCTTTATCCACACTTCACTCACACCAGCATCATTCGTAGAACCAAAAACAGGCTTTATGAATATGTTTAGATTAAATGTAGAGTTAGTAGTAACCTCATAAGGTACAACCTCAGATGTCACAGCAGAAGCTATAGTACGAATGTAAAAGTCATCAAGTACCAAATCTTGTGTCTCGGTATCATACCTTATAGTACCTACTCCAAAGAGAGGGAAAACCCTATTAGTCCAGTTTATAGGAACCTCTTTAAGTAATATCATTTCATTCGGTGTACCACCATTACCAAGAGGATTAACATAAAAAGAAACCTTAGTACCATCATGAGTAACCATTATTTTTATCTGATTATTGTTAACAGGATTAGGATTTGCATACTGATTATAATAGACACCTTCGTAATTTGTATTAACCCAGTCATCATCCATATTCCACTCAAGGATTGGCTTTAGGTTTACGGTACCGCTACCGTTGAGCCTCGGAAGGTTCGTTACATATATCCTACTGTAACTACTCTCCCAAACCCCCCATTGGCTATAAGGCGTATTACTAACATCACTACCAATATTATCACACATCCTCATCATATCGTATAGAACTATTTGGTTTGGGAACTTTGTATAGTCAGGTGATGAGTTACCAAGGTTTGTATACTCTGCTAGGAATATATCCATAGATGCAGCATGCCTACGAGATTCAGGATTTCTCGGTAAACCTGTTTCATCTTGTGGATCAATCCTAGCAGATACTCTGAGTATCTCAAACCCAAAAGGATTATAAGGCGATGGATTCCATAACTTGTTAGTGAAACCTATAGCAGTACCTACCCATACACCTAAGTAATTATCATCAGCATTATTCACCCTACCCGTAAATACAGCTCTACCATTGGTAAAATTAAAAGAACCACTTCTAACAACACCAGAGATAATTCCCTCTTTGTTGTACCAAAGTCCACCACGTAAACCTTGTGATACATACCACCAACCACTAGCAGGTGTAGTAGTAAAAGGCTCAAAATAAAAGTAAGACTCAGCGAACAAATAATGTCCTAAACCAAACAAAAAGACGAATACCAAAAGGGTAGTAACTATGTACTTGCTCATACTTTCCCTCCTAAATATATTATTTATCAAAAATCATGCCAAGTCAAGGGAAAATGAAG
>Ga0272449_1000415_pt1 | contig 51475 bp, 54 predicted proteins | sample YNPCB0241_FD_198679 | JGI IMG/M metagenome (GOLD analysis project Ga0272449, IMG submission 198679) | Hot spring sediment microbial communities from Yellowstone National Park, WY, United States - YNP-CB-024-1 | ecosystem: Environmental > Aquatic > Thermal springs > Hot (42-90C) > Sediment...
CTTCGATAAAACCAACGTAATAGCACTCGTCAAAGTCGTCTTCCCATGATCCACATGCCCAATCGTCCCTATGTTCACATGAGGCTTCTTCCGCTCAAACTTCGGCTTAGCCATAATAAGACCTCCTATTCTAGGGATTTACCACCGATAATGGGCAAAGGCCCTATTGGCCTCGGCCATTCTATGGGTATCTTCCCTCTTCTTTACCGCTGCACCTCGGTTATTAAAAGCATCTATTAATTCTTCCGCAAGGCGTTCCTTCATCGGTTTTCCGGAACGACTTCTTGCAGCGTTAATTATCCATTTTATCGCCAAACTTATCTGTCTCTCGGGCCTTACCTCCACCGGTACTTGATAAGTCGCCCCTCCAACTCTTCTCGGTCGCGTTTCCAGAATCGGCTTTACATTCTCTATCGCCTTATGAAAGATTTTCAAAGGATCATCTTTAAGCCTTTCCCTCAAAATATCCAAAGCCCCATAGACGATCTTTTCGGCCACACTCTTTTTACCATCCCACATAACACAATTTATCATCTTCTGAACCAATACGTCGTTATACTTAGGATCAGGTGGTATCTCCCTTTTCGGAACGCTACCTTTACGCGGCATATCCTATCCCCTTACTTTGGTTTCTTGGCCCCATATTTGGACCGAGATTTCCTTCTCCCCTCTACACCGGCTGCATCCAAAGCACCCCGGATTATATGATACCTTACACCCGGAAGATCCTTCACACGCCCTCCCCTCACCAAAACCACCGAGTGTTCCTGTAAGTTATGACCTATACCCGGAATATAGGCGGTGACCTCAATCCCATTAGTCAGTCTTACCCTGGCCACCTTCCTCAAAGCCGAATTGGGTTTTTTGGGCGTAGTAGTATATACCCTGACACACACACCTCGTTTTTGTGGGCAACCTTGTAAGGCCGAAGCCTTGCTCTTTTCCTTCGGTTTTTCTCTCCCTTCCCTTACCAATTGATTAATAGTAGGCATTAAAAAGCCCCCCTTTTCCAATAAAATTAAAGCCCCTCCTTGGGCTTTTAAATTTGCCCTTTTTCTAGTACCAATTTTGAGGGGGAATGTCAAGTTTTTCTTAGATTTCCTTCCCCCTTTATGTTTTATAAACTTTAAGGAAAACACGCCCTTTTGTCAAGGGGAAGTGCTGAGCCTCATCTTTATTCACCACTTACCATGATGAAACTGAAACAAAACCCGTAACTTTGATCCCCTCTTTTAAGAAGGAACCCGGAAGGAAGATCAACCCAGTTTCGCGCGAAAAACCTCCGGTGGTGAACTTCAAGCTCGGTCATATTGAAGCGGAATCCTTCTTTTTCGCCTTATAAAATTAAAACCTCATCCGAGGACTCTTTCTAACTCCTCTATGGTGGTAATACCTTTTAACACTTTTTTGATACCATCCCTCTTTAAGGGCTCCGTACCCGCTTTTAGGGCTGCTTCCCTGAACTCCCTAAAAGAAGCGCCTTTATAGATCATATCCCTAATGGTATCATTTACGGAGAGAAGTTCTCCTATGGCGGTCCTTCCGAAGTAACCCAAACCTTTACAAGCGCTACAACCTCTTCCGAAATAAAGGGACCTTATCTCGTTTGAGTCGAATCCATTTTCCTCAAATAACCTCTTCTCCGCCTCCGTGGGTTTTCTCTCGTCTTTACAAATGGGACATATCTTCCTCACTAAACGCTGGGACAAAACGCCCAAAAGAGAAGTGCTCAAAAGAAACCGGTCCACCCCTAAATCCAGAAACCGGGGTATGACCGAAAGGGAGTCGTTGGCATGGAGGGTGCTCAAAAGAAGATGCCCCGTTATGGAGGCCCTTATGGCTGTTTTTGCGGTCTCTTCATCCCTTATCTCGCCTATTACGATGATGTCCGGATCGTGTCTCATGAAGTTCCTACCGGCCATGGTGAAATCATAGGCTTTTTTTTCGTTTATCTGGCTTTGTTTGGCAAAATTAAGTCGGTATTCCACTGGATCCTCAATAGTGATGACGCTTCTTTCCAAACGATTAACTTCGGTTAAAAGAGCATAAAGGGTCGTACTTTTGCCTGAACCAGTGGGACCGGTACAGAGGATCATGCCATGGGGTTTCCTCATCAAAAGTTTGAGTTCCTTTATTAACTCCTCTTCAAAACCGAGGTTCTCAAGACGATAAAGCTCAGACCTGGTTCCAGAGAAGATCCTCAGGACCACGCTCTCAACTTGAATGGTGGGGAGGGTGGAGACCCTGATTTCGTATTTTCTTCCTAAAAATTCGAACTCGAACGATCCGTCCTGAGGGATACGGGTTTCAGCAATGTCCATTTGAGCCAAAATCTTTATACGAGAGATAATGGGAAAAACCAAATTCCTCATTAAACTAAACCCGTATTGAAGTACCCCATCAACTCGATAAAGGACATTCAATACGGGTTCGGTCACCATGAGATGGATATGGGTGGCATGCCGCCTTACCCCCTCACTAATTAAGGCTTCCACAAGCTGCGGTATGAGTTCGGTTGGAACTTCTAAACGGGCTCTTCTATTAGCCTCTTCAACAAGCTTCTCCGTAGGGTTTTCCAAAAAATAGTAAACTTTTTCAAAAACGTCCCAAAAAACTTCCTTATCGGTTAAAAACAACCTCACCCGCTTTTTGCTCATGGCCTGGGCTACCTCGAAAGCCCTAAGATTTGCCGGATCAGTAACCACGATGTGAAGCTCGTGATTTTCTTCTAAGGGCAAAAAACCGGCATCCTGCGTCACTTCTTTGGGGAATTTTTTCAAAAGGTATTCGGAGATGCCCTGTATCTCCCTTAAATCTATATAAGGCAAACCATGTTGCTCAGCTAAGCATTGGGCCAAATCCCTGCTTGAAATAAAACCGAGCTTAACCAGGACCTCCCCTAACCTTTCCCCTGTGAGGGTTTGTACTTTTAAAGCTACCTCTAACTGGTTCTCTTTTATCAACCTTTTCTCAAGAAGCAGTTCTCCAAGCCTTCTCATGAAATCACCCTCACTTTCCTCGCAAAATTTAGTTCTTTTAAGAATCGTTCGACCCTCTCCATATGAGGTTTGGTGGCCATAACCATTATGGTTTCACTCAGCCTGTTTATTAGGAAGGTCTCACCAGGAGAGGTAAAGATAAGCCCTAAGGCCTTTTCGACCGAATATGTCTGACTTACGGGAACCGCTTTTACTTGGAAGATCTTGGTCTCCAACACCTTTACCCTAAAGAGGTTACTTTTTATCTTACAAAAATTAAGGTAAAGTGGAAAAGAGGACCTCAAGAGCATCCTCCTCTATTTACAGCTTTTAAACCCCTTTTTCAAATTTCGGTTAAAAATATGGCTTCTAATGCCCTTTTATTCCAAATTTAACTTGACACTCCTTTGTGATCATTTTTAAAATTAAATTCAATTTCACTAAAGGAAAGGAGATCCATGCTTCGTCGGGTTACGGTTAGTGATAGTGAAAAGTGCGTAGGATGTCAATGTTGTATGTTCGCCTGTGCTAGGAGAGAGGGGACTGGTTTATCTAAAGCGAGAATTGGTGTTCGTTCGGTAGGAGGAATGGAGAGGGGGTTTGTGATCGTCAAGTGTAGGGCTTGTATGGATCCTCCTTGCCTTAAGGTGTGCCCCACTTCGGCCTTGAAGATGAGAGAAGGCGGAGGGGTTATCTTGGAGGAGGGAAAATGTATAGGCTGTGGACACTGTAAGATGGCTTGTCCCATAGGTTGCGTTTTTTGGGATGAAGAGAGTAACAAACCCATGATATGCAATCAATGTGGGTATTGTATAGAGTTTTGCCCTTATGGGGTTTTAAAGATGGAGGAAAAGGATGCTTGAGAATGACCCCTTGACCAATGTGCTTTATGTGGATCTCTCTAAAAGGCGTTTTTGGGTAAAAAGAAGGGAGGATCTTTTTAGGGAGTACCTCGGAGGAGTGGGGGTAGGGATAAAACTATTGGAAGAGGAATGTCCTCCGGGAGCTGATCCTTTGGGTCCGGAAAATCCAATCGTTTTTGTGGTAGGACCCTTAACGGGGCTTTTCCCCTTAGCTTCAAAGACAGTAGCCCTCTTCAAATCACCTCACACGGGAAACCTAGGGGAAAGCCATGCCGGAGGAAGAAGCGCCATAGCCATAAGGATGGCTGGTTATGGGGCTATTGTGATTAAGGGAAAAAGCGAAACCCCCGTTTATTTAGCCGTCCATGGGGAGAAGGTGTTTTTCAGGGATGCCTCCGCCCTTTGGGGAATAGAGAGTTCTTACACCGTAGGAAGGATCTTAAGGGAGGCGGAACCAGGAAGTGGGATGAGAACCATAATGAGGATAGGGCTTGCGGGGGAGAAGGAGATAAGTTATGCCACGGTGGTCACGGAGACTTATAGGCATTTCGGAAGGCTTGGTTTGGGAGCAGTTTTTGGGAGCAAAAACCTTAAGGCTCTGGTCATAAGTGGAAGGAGATCACTTCCCGTTAAGGATCATGAGCTTTATCGAAGGCTTTATCGAAAGGTCTGGAAGGAGGCCGTGGATTCCACCCTTATGAAGAAGTACCACGATCTTGGCACTGCCGAAAACGTTTTGCCCCTTAATAGCCTGGGGGGACTCCCCACGAGGAACCTTCTAGCTTCTAGTTTTGAAGGTGCGGAGAAGCTTTCGGGCGAAAGGCTATTGGAGGCCTTCCTTGGAAGAAGACTTGCCTGTGCGCATTGTCCGGTGGGTTGTATTCACATAGCCGCCTTGCGCGAACCCTATGAGGAGGATCCTTACTTTTACCGTACTAGGATGATCTCTTACGATTATGAGCCCCTTTATGCCTTAGGCTCGATGCTCGGTATTTCCGATACGGAGGGTTTTTTGAAGTTGCTCGATAAGGTCGAGACCTGGGGGCTTGACGCCATGAGTACGGGGGTGGTGCTCGCGTGGCTTACCGAAGCCCAGAACCGGGGACTTATAAGCGAAAAGGAAACTGGAGGGCTAAAATTCTCATGGGGCGATTACCAAAGTTATATGAAAGCCGTGGAATTTATCCTCCGAAGGCCAACTCCTTTATATGAAGCCCTAGGAAAGGGGGTGGAATGTGCCTCCACCATTTTTGGGGGGAAGGATTTCGCTTTGGCCTTCGGTGGTAATGAGATGCCGGGTTACCACACTGGTCCTTGTGCTCATTTGGGTTATTTAATAGGTTCAAGACATAGCCATTTGGATGGAGCTGGTTATAGTCTGGATCAGAAGTGGCCCAAGGATAAGCCTTTAACCCCACAAAATGCGATCGATGAGCTGGTGAAAGAGGAAAGCTGGCGCCAGATACTTTCAAGCTTAGTAGTGTGCTTTTTCGCCAGGGGCATCTACCGGGCAGAGTTGATAAAGGAACTTCTGGAAATAGTGGACCTTTCCCTCAGCGAAGACGAACTGGTGAAGCTCGGTCGTAAAATTCTCCAGGAAAAGTTTAAATTCAAAAAAAGAGAAGGCTTTTCTCTTGATAAATTGAGGATACCAAGAAGAATATTTGAAACCCCCACACCTTTAGGCGTTTTAAGTGAGACCTTCTTCGAAGAAGCCTTGAAGCATGCCAAAGCGATCCTTGAGGAAAAGAGGTGTTCCAATGAAGATTGATTCCCTTTTAAAGGAGAAACGCCTCTTTGAAGCTCCAGAAGAAATAAAAAGAGAGGCTTATATAAAGGACCTTGAACATTATCGTGAGCTCCACCAAAAAGCCCTTCGAAATCCCGAGGCCTTCTGGAGCGAAATAGCCGAGGAGGAAATTACCTGGTTTGAAAGGTGGAAAAAGGTTTCCGAAGGGGATTTCGAAAGACTTAATATCAAATGGTTTATCGATGGTAAACTCAACGCCGCTTATAATTGCCTGGACCGTCATTTAGAAACTTGGCGCAAGAATAAGGCCGCTTTGATCTGGATAGGAGAACCCTTAGGAGAATGGAAGGTCTTTACTTATTCACAACTTCATCATCTGGCATCGAAGTTCGCCAACGTCCTTAAGGCACTTGGGGTAAAGAGAGGAGATAGAGTGGCCATTTATTTGCCCATGATACCCGAAGTGGTCATAGCGATGCTTGCTTGTGCTCGGATTGGGGCCATTCACAGTGTGGTTTTCAGCGGTTTCTCTCCCGAATCATTAAGAGGAAGGATTGAAGATGCTCAAGCGGAACTCTTGATCACTGCTGATGCCTATTATCGAAACGGGAAAATAATAAAGTCGAAAGAAAACGCCGATGAAGCCGTAAAGCACTTAACAAATATCAAACACGTAATTGTAGTAAAAAGAATGGGAATCGAAATCCCTTGGGATAAAGACAGGGACCTTTGGTTTCACGAGCTAATGGAAAGGGCTTCGAATGAATGTCCTTGTGAGGTCATGGATGCGGAGGATCCGCTCTTTATACTTTATACTTCGGGTAGCACGGGAAAACCAAAGGGAGTGGTCCATTCTACGGGTGGCTATCTCGTTTATGTAGCCCGAAGTTTAAGATGGGTGTTTAACATAAGAGAAGACGACGTATTTTTCTGCACGGCCGATGTGGGATGGGTTACGGGTCATAGTTATGTAGTTTATGGCCCCCTCTGTGTTGGTGCCACCACGCTTATTTATGAAGGGGTTCCCACTTGGCCAGAACCTGACCGGTATTGGAAGATTATCGAGGAGTGGAAAGTCACCAAGTTTTACACTGCTCCGACCGCTTTAAGGGCTTTGATGAGAGAAGGCGACAAGTGGGTAGAAAAGCATGACCTATCGAGTCTTAAAATTTTGGGTTCGGTGGGTGAACCCATCAATCCTGAGGCATGGCTTTGGTATTACTCTGTGGTGGGCAAAGGCCGATGTCCCATAATGGACACTTGGTGGCAAACCGAGACAGGTGGTTTTCTCATAAGTCCCTTCCCCGCTTTACCTCTTAAGCCAGGCTCTGCGGCCTTTCCTTTTCCAGGTATAGACGCTAAGGTCCTTCGGGAAGATGGCAGGGTTTGTGATATTGGAGAGGGAGGAGCCTTAGTTATCGGGAGAAGTTGGCCTTCCATAGTCAGAAGGTTTTGGAATGATCCGGAGGATAGAAGGCTAAGGGAAACCTATTTTTCGGTTTTCCCAGGATATTATTTCACGGGCGATGGGGCTCGAGTTGATGAGGATGGCTATTTTTGGATACTCGGACGAATAGACGACGTAATAAACGTCTCGGGGCATAGGATAGGAACAGCCGAAGTGGAGAGCGCTTTGGTGAGCCATCCCGCGGTAAGTGAAGCAGCGGTGGTGGGTTTCCCCCATGAGATAAAAGGCCAAGGGATCTGTGCCTTTGTGGTCTTAAAAAGGGGATTTGAAGGCAGTGAGGAATTGGAAAAGGAGCTCATAAACCAGGTGAGGAAAGTCATCGGACCCATCGCCACCCCAGATAGGCTCTATTTTGTAGAGATGCTCCCTAAAACCAGAAGTGGAAAGATCATGAGGAGGATACTGAGAAAATTAGCCCAAGGGGAATATGAGGAACTCGGAGACACCTCCACCTTGGCTGATCCGGAAGCGGTTCAAGCTTTGGTACGCCAGGTGTTAGGTATTTAAGATGGAATGGCACTTGATTTTAGAAGGATTAACGCACTCCCTTCTCATATAAGGGATTTTTTATTTCTGAAACTCATCCCCAACGAGATCTTTCTTCGATTTAATATCGATCCGGTAACCCTCAAAGGGCCATCGGGATACAAATGTGTTAGGGGTTATTTCCCCAAGGACAAAAACCTGGCTTTAATCGAGATCCGTCTTGATCCTCAAGATGAAGATCCGATTTTTCAGTGCCAATTATCCCTTGAGGAACATTTTAGAAGTGTTAACCTCGATTGGATCGTGATGAACGATATCACCAAAGAGAGGTTTAACGTGGATAAAACCCCGGAAGGCAAAGAGGCCCTCTGTGGGATTTTACAAAGGAACATGGAAGAAGAGATAAAAGCCATGCAAGCGGGTCTTGCCCCCGGGATGGTAAGACCGGGGCTTGGCCTTTTTGGAAAATTCCTCAGATGCCTTGAGGACTTCACGAGCTTTTTGGGTCTAAACACCATAACCCTTGAGGCTCTTTTTTATCATAATGCCATTATGTTTGAACGGCATGGATTTACCTATCTAAAAGGGCTTAAAATGATGCAAACCATAGGGAAAGAGTTCCGACCCCAAGGAAAGTTATATTTGGGGCTGGATGGCTCGACCCCTTTTCGCCAAAGGGGAATGGAAGCAAGTGCGAAGACCAGGAGCTGGGCCATTCACGATGGCCTGCTTAAAGAGGTGTTAGGACTGGAATGGACTCCCCCGTGGATGTATAAACTAGTGGGCAAGCATCACGGAATAGATACCTTTTGGGGAGCCTAAATTGAGGGATTTAAGGGACTTTTTGAAAATCCTCGAGGAAAAGGGGGAACTAGCGAGAATCTCTCTAAGTGTATCACCAGAGCTTGAGATAAGCGAAATAACTCAAAGGGTCTCAAAAGGGCCCAAAGATTTAAATAAAGCCCTTCTTTTTGAAAACGTAAAGGAATCGAACATACCAGTTGTGACCAACCTTTTTGGGACCCATAAAAGGATGGCTTTGGCTTTGGGGGTAAAGGATCTCAAGGAACTGGAAAAAAAGGCCCAAGGATTGCTCGGGCTTTTTTCCGCAAAAACTTTTGGAGATTTTTTCCGAGCGGGAAAGGAGGTTCTGCGCTCCTTCTGGAGCTTTGTACCTCGGCCCAAGCTCCTCAAGGAAGCTCCTTGTCAGGAGATCATCAAAAAAGACGCTGAAGTAAACTTATACGAACTCCCCATTTTGAAATGTTGGCCAAAGGATAAAGGACCCTTTATAACGCTTCCTCAGGTGGTGACATTAGACCCATTTACAGCTCAAAGAAATGTAGGGATGTACCGGCTACAAGTCGTTGATAAGAGGACCCTCCTTGTTCATTGGCAACGTCATAAGGTGGGAACCCAACATCAAATTAAGGCAAAAGCCTTAGGCTTGAAAACCATACCTTGTGCGGTAGTCTTGGGAGGCGATCCCGCTTGTATATGGGCTGCATCGGCTCCCTTTCCTCCAGGGTTTGACGAGTACCTTTTTGTGAATTGGTTAAGGGGTAAACCACTGGAGATGGTAAGATGTGTGAGTGTAGGTTTAGAAGTCCCGGCCAGGGCCGAGATCGTAATAGAGGGCCTTATCGATTTAGAGGATCTAAGGGAAGAAGGACCCTTCGGGGATCACACGGGCTACTATACTCCAGTTGAAGTTTTCCCAACCCTTCATGTGAGCGCCATTACCATGAGGGCTGATCCAATCTATCCGGCCACAATTGTTGGTATCCCCCCTATGGAAGACTATTGGCTGGGAAAGGCCACAGAGAGGTTTTTCCTTCCCTTTATAAGGTTGGTGCTTCCCGAAATAGTGGACATTCATATGCCTGCAGAAGGAGTATTTCATAACCTTCTTTTGGTCTCCATAAAAAAGACTTACCCCGGACAGGCGAGAAAGGTGATCTTCGGATTATGGGGTTTAGGGATGATGAGCCTTACTAAGGCCATAGTGGTGGTTGATGAGGAGGTGGAGCTTGAGGATTTAAGCGCCGTAGCCTGGTATGTACTTGGAAATGTGGATTGGAAAAGGGATGTGGTGATAGTGGAGGGTCCAGTGGATCATTTGGATCATTCAGCCATCCAGCATTCCTTCGGTGGAAAGATAGGGATCGACGCCACCCGAAAACTTCCCGAAGAGGGCCACCAGAGGCAATGGCCTGAAAAGGTTAAAATGAGCGAAGAAATTAAAAAGACCATCGATGAAAAGTGGCCCCAGATCTTTGAAGCGCTCAAAAAATGCGGCAGATAAGGGTCTTTTTGGAGACCATAAAATTCGAACACACCATCTTTGCCCTTCCCTTCGCCTATTTGGGGATGTTCTTAGGCTTGGGCACCTGGCCTTCCTTAAGGACCTTTCTCTATATTACCTTAGCCATGGCCTCAGCCCGTACTTACGCCATGACCCTTAACCGATTGATAGACCTTCCCTTTGATGCCCGAAACCCAAGGACTTGGAAAAGGCCCTTGGTAACGGGGGCTTTAAAGAAGAAGGTCGCTTGGGGGGCCGTATTCATCTCTTTGGCCTTGTTTCTCTTTTCGGCCTACAAACTGGGTCCTCTTCCCTTTAAGCTTTCGCCTTTTGCCCTTCTGTTTCTAACAGGGTATCACTTCACCAAACGTTTCACCTGGCTGAGTCATTTCATCCTTGGCTTTACCGATGGTCTGGCTCCCTTGGGGGCCTGGGTGGCGGTGAGAGGCTCTTTATTCTCTTCCCAAGACCTTCCCGCTTGGATTCTTTTGGGGAATGTCACCTTTTGGATAGCTGGCTTTGATATCCTTTATGCCTGTCAAGACGTGGAAGTGGATCTAAGGGACGGATTAAAATCGATCCCCGCCCGTTTTGGGATTCCTCAGGCTTTGAGGCTTTCAGCATTTTGCCATGCCTTGATGATGTTAGGGCTTTTGTTCTTGGGGCTTTTGTCAGGCTTGAGATGGCCTTATTGGATCGGATGGGCCTTAACAGGAATATTGCTCGTTTACGAACACCGATTGGTCAAGCCCCATGATCTTTCAAAGCTTGACGTGGCCTTTTTCAACGTCAACGGATATATAAGTCTTGTGATATTTTTCTCAACCTTAGGGGGAATTTTTTGGGGAGGTGGGTCATGAGGGGTTTTAAAAAGGTGTTCTTACTTCTTTCCATCCTTTGGGCCTCTCAAGCTTTTGGTTTTAAAGCCAAAATTGGCCTTTTACCCATTGTGGAATCCCTTCCGGTTTATGTGGCCAAAGAAAAGGGATATTTCCCCTCGGGATTTGAGGTGGAGGTAGTTCAAGTGGGCTCGGCTGCCGAAAGGGACCAACTTCTCGCTTCAGGGAAAATTGACATAGTTATCAATGACCTTTTAGCAGTTGCCCTTTTTAATGCGAAAGGAACACAGGTTCTTGTAATAGGCACTTCGGCAAAAGCGGTCAAAGGTTCCCCCATGTTTTTCCTTCTTTCTTCCCCGAAAAGCGGTATTTCAAAATTGGAACAACTAAAAGGCATACCCATTGCCATATCTGAAAACACCCTTCCTCATTACGTAACTGAGAGAATCCTTGAACTTAACGGCTTTAAACCCTCCGAAATGTCTTTCCTTCCCATACCGCGTATACCTGACCGAATGAGTGCACTGGTTTCTGATAGAGTTAAAGCAGCCGTATTACCCGATCCACTCGCCTTTTTGGCCTTGAAAGAAGGATGTAACCTCGTTTTTGAAGATTCGCGATACGATTATAGCCTTGATGTATTCTCCGCGAGAAAGGAATTCTTGGAACGATATCCTCAAGCAAATTCCATTTTTCTTTCGGCCGTGTATAAGGCCGTAAATGAAATCTACGCTAACAAAGACTGGGCTAAGGAAATGCTCGTTGAAAAAAAACTCCTTCCTCCTTCGCTTAAAGACACCTATAAGGTTCCGGATTATCTCTGTAATTCTTTTTCGCTCCCCTCTCCTCATCAATGGCAAGAGGTGCTTGAATGGCTTAAGAAAAAGCGGCTTTTAGAGGACCATATACCTTATGAAAGGGTCTTTTATAGAAGTAAGGGATCTTGAATTTTTCTATCAAAAAGAACAACCCCTTTTCGTGGGTTTTTGCTGGAAGGTAGAAAGGGGAGAGGCGTGGTCAGTGATAGGGCCTTCGGGTTGCGGAAAGACCACCCTTCTTTTCCTCTTAGCGGGTCTTTTAAAACCGAAAAAGGGGGAAATCCTAATCGATGGAAAACCTGTAAATCGTCCGAGGCCCGAAACCGCTTTAATACTTCAGGATTTAGGACTCTTGCCGTGGGGTACTGTTAGGGAAAATGTGGCTTTGGGGCTTAAGATCCGTTCCTTTTACGGTCCAGATGGGGTGCATGCTCCCACACGTCCCATACCAAAAGACCATGCGAAATTGGTGGACCATTGGCTTGAAAGGCTTAATCTTAAAGAAGTAGCCACCAGGTATCCCTCTCAGATCTCCGGAGGACAAAAACAAAGGGTCGCTATCGCGAGGGCTTTGGTACTTGAACCAGACCTACTTTTGATGGACGAGCCCTTTTCCTCCCTGGACGCTCCTACTCGGGAAGATTTGGAAGAACTCACTTTGAAGCTCCAAAGTGAGAAAGGCCTTACCATCATCACGGTAACGCATAGCATAGAAGAGGCAGTCTTTTTGGGACGTAAAATCCTCTGCTTAAAAAGACCTCCTCACCGAGATCCTTTGATCCTCGAAGGAGCTCCTCCCGAAAGGGATAACCCCATTTATCATCAGGTATGTGATAAGATACGGAACTACCTTAAGGAGCATCTTCCAAGATGAAAAAGCGGGAAATTCTCCTATCAATTCTCATGATGCTCCTTTTATGGTACATCATTGCCTACCTTCTAAACCGACCTATACTCCCTTATCCACATCGGGTGTTTTTAGTCTTCGCTCGGGAGCTTTTTCACGAACTGGGAAAGCATCTCATAGCAAGTTCTCTTAGAGTTTTATTGAGCATCGGAATTGGCATTATCACCGCCTCACCTTTGGGGATCATCCTCGGACAGAGTCAAAGACTTGATAAGATTTTTCTGCCTTTTATTTATCTCCTTTATCCCATACCAAAGGTGGTTTTTGTGCCATTGGCCATCCTTTTCTTTGGGCTTGGGGAGTTTCCAAAGGTATTGATCATTTACGTGATCATCTTCTTTCAAATAGTGGTACTAGTTAGAGATCAAGCCAAGACTTTAAAACCCGAATTGATACTCTCGGTGAGAAGCCTTGGAGCCGGAAGAAGGGCACTTTTTCGATTCGTATATTTACCCTCGACCCTACCGGCTATTTTTACCGCCATAAGACAATCAACCGGTACTGCCATTGCGGTGTTGTATCTTACCGAGTTGTTTGGGACAAAATACGGCCTGGGTTACTATATCTTTCTAACCGGAAGCACTCTCCTTGATTATTCCAGTATGTACGCAGGGATTTTGGCCATGAGCCTTTTGGGATTGGGGATTTACTTGGGAATAGAATTTTTACAAAAACGTCTCTGCCCTTGGTTATTTATCGAAATGCCCCATTAAACGGGCATATCCTATAATTCGCTCATAATCCTCAAAGGTGTCTACATCCATTAATATAGTAGGGGAATCCGTCACCAGTTCAAAAACCGAAGACCGAAACTCCTGCAAAATCCCCTTCCCCCCCTCATCTCCGGTGATTTTCATCAACTCAGCCTGAAAGGCCCTCGGGAAAAGTACGGGATGCCCCTTTTTACCCTCCCACACTGGCACCACGATTTTCCTTTTCTCCAAAAACACGTCTATCATCCGATCCACCAACTGGGGTTCTATTAAAGGCATATCCCCCATCGCTATCATTATTCCCTCGGCTCTTACATCGATAGCTTGTAATCCCCTTTTAATGGAAGAGGCTTTTCCAGTTGCATAATTAGAGTTATAAACCACTTTCACGGGATATGGGCTTAAAATGTTTCTTAAAATCTCATAATCTCTTCCCAGTACTACAATAATCTCGTTGACTTTAGTTCTCAAAAAGGTCTCTATTACCTCTTCGATTATGGTTTTCCCTTTCCAGGGCAAAAGCAATTTTTGTAACCCTACCCTCTCCCCCTTGCCTGCCGCTAAGATCAAAACCGAAACCCAACTCATGACTTCCTTAAAAGCGCCCCAAAGAAGCCATCCGTACCATGCTCATGAGGAAGGGAAAGAAAAAAACCTTCCTCATTAAAAAAGATCCCCTGCAAAAACGCATGCTCTTTAAGGCTCACAATGGAAGCGCCTTTTTCTTTTGCTATCTCTTTTACCACTTCCTCGTTCTCTTCGAAAGTAAAGGTACAAGTACTATAAAGAAGGAGCCCCCCCTCTTTTAAAGTCTCTAAGGCGTTCCTCAATATGCGCTTTTGAATTTCTTTAAGCCTGTAAATCTCTTTCTCAGTCATCCGCCATTTAAGATCGGGGTTACGCCTCAATACCCCAAATCCACTACAAGGGACATCCGCCAAAACCCGGTCAAACCCCTTAAAATTTATTGGTTCAGTAGCATTATACCGATGAACCTCCACTATAGTGATACCTAACCTTTCGAGGTTTTCTCTCATCCATCTTATCCTCCAAGGGTTTACCTCTAAAGCCACGATCTCTCCTTCATTGCCCATTAGTTCAGCCATGTGGGTGGTCTTTCCCCCTGGAGCAGCGCATACGTCCAAAATCCTCTCGCCCTTTTGGGGAGAAAGGATGAAGCTCAACAGTTGAGCTCCTTCGTCCTGTATCTGAAATAGGCCTTCTTTAAAAGCCTGCGACTCGAGGACCCCTTGGGGTTTGCCAAGAATTATCCCCACCGGACTCCAACGGGTAGGTTCTGGACTAAAAGGGGAAAGTATCTCCATCAGGTCTTCCCTTGAGGTTTTTAGGATGTTGGTGCGGATGGTAAAAGGAGGGGGCTCGTTTAAGGCCTTAAGAAGGGCCTCCGTTTCCTCCCCAAACCTTTTGTGTAATCTCTTTACCAACCATAGCGGAAAGGACCATTGAAGGGAAAGCCTTTCCAAAGGGTCAGGAGAATCGGGGATTAAACGTTCTTTCTCTCGAGCTATATTCCTCAAAATGGCATTCACCAACCCCCCTGCCTTTTTCCCTTCCTTTTCCTTAACCAGTTCAACGGATTCGGAAACAGCAGCCCAAGGCGGCACCCTATCCAGAAACAAAAGTTGATAAGCCCCGAGTCTAAGGGCATTTCTAACACTAGGAGACAGGGATTCTATCCCTCTTTGAAGAAATCTCTCTATAGACCAATCGATTCTTTTCATCCATCTGACCGTCCCGAATACCAGTTCCCTGGCAAAGGCTTTTTTCAGATCCGTTAAGCCCTCTTTCAGAACGGCCTTTTGAAAGAGGAGATCTAATGAAGATCTTCTTTTTTCCCACTCAAGTAGAACTTTTAAGGCCAGAACTCGTGAGGGGTCCAACTTTTAAATCCCCATCTTCCTGGCCATCATCTCCAGCCTTCTTATCCGTTCCTCAATGGGAGGATGAGTACTGAAAAGGGTCAAAATGTCCTTCGTCCGAAGGGGGTTCACTATAAACATATGGGAAGTGGCGGGATTAACCTCCAGGGGCAAACGCTTCGCAAAGGCATCCAGCTTGGCCAAAGCCCTCGCCAAGAAACGAGGATTCCCACAGAGTTTGGCTCCTCCTTCATCCGCTAAATACTCACGGGTCCGAGAAATGGCAAGTTGAATGAGCATAGCCGCAAAAGCCGCTAAAGTGGTAAATATGATCAATCCCAAAAGTCCAAAGATATTGCCTCTTCTATCCTCCTCGGAGGATCCACCAAACCCTCCAAAGAAAAGGCTCCAACGGGCCATCATGGCCAAGTAACTTAAAGCCCCGGCCAAGGTGGCAGCGATGGTACTTATCAATATGTCCCTGTTTTTTATGTGAGAAAGCTCATGCCCGATGACACCCTTCAGCTCGGCTTCGTCCAGAAGTTTTAAAAGCCCCTTGGTCACAGCTACCGCTGCATTTTTGGGATTCCTTCCAGTGGCAAAGGCGTTGGGCGAATCGGTATTGATAAGGTAAAGACGAGGCATGGGAAGATTAGCCCTTTGGCAAAGTTCACGAACGATCCTAAACAGACCTGGAAGCTCATTTTCCTTAATCTCCTTGGCTCCATACATCATCAATACGATCTTGTCACTGAACCAATAGGCCATAAAGTTCATTAGGCCCGCAAAAATAAGGGCCACCAATGCGCCTTGTTTCCCCCCTATAAGATGCCCGATCCATATAAAAAGGGCGGTCAAAATAGCCATCAATAAGGTGGTTTTGAACCACTTCATGAATCTCCACCTCCTCTAAGTTGATACATCCTCATTTTTAACTTAACCGACTCTTTCACCTAGATCAAGCCTATGCCCTCGCAGAAATTCGGAACTTCCCATCCTTTTCCCGCCTTCAAGCTGCAACTCCTTAATTATCAAGGAACCTTCGGAACAGGCTACCTCTATCCCCTCCTTAAGACCTATTATGGTTCCGGGTTCTCCTCTTCCCTCTCCTAAGGAAGCCCTCCATATTTTGAGGAGCTTTCCCTGCCAAAACGTATAGGCACAAGGCCATCCCTCCAAGGCCCTCACCTTATTCCAAACCTCCTTTGCCGGTCTGTTCCAGTTTATCAAGGCCAGGCTCCGGTCGATTTTTTTGGTGTAACATGCCTTTTGATGATCCTGAGGGATTGGTATTAGGGTCCCCTTCCCCATTTCTTCCAGGGTCTTAAGGGTTAAACGAGCTGCGAGATGGCTTAATTTCTCCAAAAGGGAGGAATAAGTCTCTTCATCCTGGATGGGGAGTTTTTCCTGAAGCAAAATGGGACCCGAATCAAGGCCTTCATCCATAAGAAAGGTAGTAACCCCGGTTTCTTTCTCGCCTTTAAGGAGAACCCATTGAATGGGAGATGGACCCCGGTACTTGGGCAAAAGCGAAGGATGAACATTAATAGCCCCAAGAGGGGCCAACTTAAGGTATTCCGAAGGCAAGATTTTCCCATAGGCGGCCACCACAATGATATCCGGCAAAAGCCCCTTTAAGGTCTCAAGGACTTTTTGGTCCAGATTTTCCGGGTCAAGGACGAATAACCCCTCCTTTTGAGCAAAAAGCTTAACCACGGTGGGAGCAATTCTTCTGCCCCTGCCTTTAGGACGATCGGGCTGGGTAACGACCCCAATTACTCGGTGGTTTTTGTGTAAAGCCTCCAGTACGCTCAGCGAAAAAACGGAGCTACCGAAAAAGAGAAGGCGCATTTATTCTTCCTCAACCTTTTTCCTCAATTTTCTCTCGATAAGACTACGCTTGAGGGGACTCAGATAATCGATGAAAAGTATCCCTTCCAGGTGATCGATCTCGTGTTGTAAACATATGGCTAAAAGTCCCGAGGCCTCGATCTCAAGGGGATCACCCTTAAGGTCCAATCCCTTAACTATCACTTTGGAAGCCCTTGGCACAAGGCTTTTAATACCCGGGATGCTAAGACAGCCCTCTTCACTTATTATTTCCCCTTCCTTGTAAACGACCTCCGGGTTCAATAGGATCTTTAGATCCGGTTTCCCCTCCGTGTAACTCACATCCACCACGATAAGCCTCAGCGGAAAACCCACTTGAGGAGCTGCAAGCCCAATGCCCGGTGCGGCGTACATGGTTTCGGCCATCTCCCGAGCCAAATTAAGGGTAGTCTCATCTATCTCCCTTACGGGCTCTGCTTTCCTCCTTAAAATAGGATGCGGATATCTGATTATTTTTAACATTCCGAAGGTAGATTACCATGGAAAGGGAAAGGATAAAAAGCCCTATCATGACCCACTGATTATGCGAAAGACCTAAGAAAAAGGCCCGAGGATCACCCCTTAAAAATTCGTTGAAAAACCTGAATAAGCTGTAACTCAACACAAGGCCCCAAAAACTAAGGCCGTTACCTTGGGGTCTTCGTCTCATAAAGAAGGCAAAACAAGCCCAGAAAAAAAGGGATTCATAAAGTTGAGTCGGATGGAGCTTCACCCCTTGGGGCGCTAAAGAATTGGGATCGTAAAAAACCACTCCCCAGGGGAGGTCTGTCATTTGACCATAACAACAACCAGCCGAAAAACAACCTAACCTCCCCATCCCAAAACCGAAGCACAGGCCCAAAACCGAGGCATCAAGGACCTTGGATAAGGAAAGTCTCCAAATCCTTATTAGCAATAACGCCAAACCCACCCCCGGGAGAAGCCCTCCATAAAGCACAAGTCCACCTTCCCATATTTTGAAAACCTCAATCAGGCTTCGGTATTCCCGCAGGTGAAATAACACATAGACCAATCGCGAAGAAAGAAACCCCCCAAGGGCCGCCCAGAAGGCAATATCCCCTGTTTTTTGAGGGGGAAGCCCCAATCTTTTGGATTCTTTCTCGAATAGCAAAAAACCGAAGAAAACTCCGCAAGCCACCAACACCCCAAAGGTGGGTATCCTAAGAGGACCTATCGACCAAATAATGGGATGCACCTTTCCTTCTCCTTAGCTCCGCTAAAAGAACAAGCCCTATCCCCACACTGAGGGCTGCATCACCCAAGTTGAAAACAGGCCATCTAAGCCCCTTGTAACCGACGTCTATGAAGTCGATAACCGCCCCAAATCGGATCCTATCGATAAGATTCCCCGTAGCTCCTCCCAAAATTAACCCAAAACCCGTCTCTTCTGTTACCGAACGTCTGCCTCGCCAAACAAAAGGTATTAACAGAAAGAAGACTACCCCCATCAATAGGAAAAACCACCACATTCCTTTTCCGATCCCAAAAAGGGCCCCTGGGTTAAAGATAAAGGTAAAACGCACCACCTCCCCCAAAATCTCCACAGGTTGACCATAGGGGAGCTTATTTAAAATGAGAAACTTGGAGATCTGATCACTCAAAAGGGATAGGAAAAAAAAGGTTATAAACCAGACCTTTCTCATCCCTTAAGAAGAACCTCCACACACCGAGGACAAAGCTCAGGATAACTAGGCGAAAGCCCAACCCTCTCATCGTAAACCCAACACCTCGGACACTTCTTCCCCTTGGCCTTAAAGACCCTTATGCTCAAGGAAGAAGCCTCCTCAAGCTCTACCTGCGATACGATAAGGACCTCTCGTAATTCCTCCCCGAAACTTCTCAAAAATTCGATCTCTTCAGAAGGAGCCTCGATCTTTACCAAAGCATCGAAGGAATGACCTATCTCCTTTCTCCTCCGGGCTTCCTCAAGGGCTCTGTTGACCTCTTCTCTTATCCTTAAAAGGCGTTCCCACCTTGACTCTAGCTCCTCATTTATCCATTCATCTCTCACCTTCGGAAAAGAGGCCAGATGAACGCTCTCGGGGTCCCCTTCTACTTTGGGTAAATGTGACCAAGCCTCTTCCGAAGTAAAGGACAAAATAGGAGCCATGAGAATGATCATGCCTTTTAGGATCTCATAAATGGCACTTTGGGCAGACCTTCTTTTCGGATGATCCGCATTAAGTACATAAAGTCGCTCTTTTAGTATATCCAAATACAAAGCGCTCAAATCAACTGAGGAAAACGTATGAACGGAATGATAGATGATATGAAAAGAATAGTTATCATAGGCCTCTCTTATCCTCTTTGTCAGACGCATAAATCTACTTAGTATCCACTTGTCGATCTCCCAAAGTTGCGAATATGGAACTCGATGCCTTTGGGGATCAAAATCATAAAGATTACCCAACATAAAACGCCAAGTATTTCTTATACGCCTATAAGCATCGACTAATCTTTGAATGATTTCCCCTGAGATACGAATGTCTTCCTTATAATCCTCCGCACAAACCCAAAGCCTTAAAATCTCGGCTCCATACTCGTCAATTATCTCGGACGGAGAGATCACGTTACCAAGTGATTTAGACATCTTTCGCCCTTCACCATCGACGACAAAACCATGAGTGAGCACGCTTTTATAAGGAGCCATACCTCGATTGGCTACACTACATATCAATGAGGATTGGAACCACCCCCGATGTTGATCGCTCCCTTCAAGATAAAGATCAGCCGGAAACCCCAATCTCTTCTTCTCAAGAAGGGCAGCCCAGCTCACTCCCGAATCAAACCATACATCGATTATGTCCTCCTCTTTTCGGAAAGAGGTCCCACCGCACTTTTCACACCTTGTATCCGGGGGGAGGAGCTTCTTCTCCTCCCAAAGGAACCAAATATCCGCCCCTTCTTTCTCCACCAAAGAGGCTACATGCTCTATCACTTTATCCGAAAGCAAAATCTCACCGCAGTTATTGCAATAAAAGGCCACAATGGGAACCCCCCACGCCCTCTGGCGTGAGATACACCAATCGGGTCTCGTGAGGACCATGTTATAGATCCTTTCCCGTCCCCACGAAGGGATCCACTTGACCTTGTCTATCCACTGGAGCAATTTTTGCCTCAAGTTGTTATGTTCAAGGGAAATAAACCACTGATGGGTCGCCCTGAAGATGATGGGGTTTTTACATCTCCAACAATAAGGATATGAGTGCTCAACCTGAGAGGCGTGAAGCAAAAATCCTTTCTCTTTAAGGAGATTTATAATGTGTGGATCCGCCTCGAATACGAATTGACCTTGAAATTCCGGCACCTCTTGGGTAAAACGCCCGCTCTCATCAACTGGTGCGTAAATATCAAGCCCATATTTTAGGCCACTTTCATAATCCTCTTCCCCATGCCCAGGCGCTATGTGGACACAACCGCTTCCGGTATCCAGGGTCACATAATCCGCCAAAATTACAGTTCCTTCCCTCTGAAGGAAGGGATGCTGGTATTTTAACCCTTCGAGCTCTCTTCCCTCTACTTTATGGACCACTTCCCATTTTTCTCCGAGAAGATCCATCACATAAGGAAAAAGCCGATGAGCCATCAACAAGAGCTCATTTCCCCTTGAGACAAAAACGTATTCGTAATCCGGATTGACCGCTATGGCCAAATTAGCCGGAAGGGTCCAAGGGGTGGTGGTCCAGATAACTATAAAAGCTTCTCGTGGATCAGATAAAAGAGAAGAAAGTCTCTCATCCTTAATCAGTGGAAATTTCACGTAAATTGAAGGCGCCTTATGGGGACTATATTCGACTTCCGCTTCCGCTAAAGCGGTCTTGCAATGAGGACACCAGTATACCGGTTTTTTACCTCTATAAACGTAGCCCTCTCGAACGAATTTCCCAAATTCCCTTATTATCACCGCCTGATATTGCGGGTCCATGGTCAAATAGGGAGTATTCCATGTGCCAAAGACTCCGAGCCTTTTGAACTCTTCTCTTTGGATGTTCACAAACTTGATGGCATAATCCCTACACAGCCCCCTTATCTCCACTTTACTTAACTTACCCTTATTGCCCCCCAGCATCTTCTCCACTTCATGCTCTATGGGCAAACCGTGACAATCCCATCCGGGAACAAAAAGGACCTTAAATCCCGCCATAGTCTTCGACTTGACGATAAAATCTTTAAGGATCTTGTTTAAAGCAGTTCCTATATGAATGTGTCCATTGGCATAAGGTGGACCATCATGAAGAAGAAAACTCGGAGCGATTTCCCTTTGCTCTAACATCCTTTCATAAATTCTCTCCCTTTCCCACTTTTCAAGAAGCTTGGGCTCCTTTTTTGTTAGCTCTGCCTTCATGGGAAATTCGGTTTTCGGTAGATTAAGAGTATCCTTGTAATCCATGGCTCCTCCTTCTCTCATGAGTTTCCATTTTGCCCCTTTTCCCTTTACTTATCAATACTATAAGAGGAAGGAGATTTATGGAGTAAGAAAGATTTTTAAAGGAAGTCGGAAAGTCTCTAATGGCGGGCGATGCGGGACTTGAACCCGCGACCTCTGGCTCCGGAGGCCAGCGCTCTGTCCATTTGAGCTAATCGCCCTTTTTAATTTTAACAATTCCCACTTTTTCCCAGTAGGTGGAGCTATCAACACTGTTGTCAAAAATTCGAACCTTTCCGTCTTCAAAGATCACCTTCACGTAAGCCCTACCGCCCGGCAAATTTCCCTTCCAAAGTTCTAAAACCTTACCCACCCCCCATTCGGGATAACGTTTATGAACCACGTGATCACCGGGCTTTAAGGGATATCCCCTTTTTTCCATAAGGTCTTTTTATCTTATCTAAGGTTCCTTTTCAACCTTATCTTAGTAAAACTTATACCGATCCAAGGCTCTATAACTTAGGGCCTCCAGAAGATGCTCCTCCTTTATCTCTTCCGAAAAGCAAAGGTCCGAAATGGTACGAGCCACCTTCAAAACCTTATTAAGAGACCTACCGCTTAAGCCAAGTTTTTTCATGGCATCCTCAAGAAGCTTTTTGGCCGCGGGAGAAAGCATGCAGAAACGTTTGATATGTCGAGAGTTCATATGAGCGTTACAAAAAATCCCTTCCCCCTTGAAACGTTCAATCTGAAGCCTTCTTGCCGCAGTTACCCTTTCGCGGATTGACCGAGAGCTTTCGGAAGGACTTTCGCTTAAAAGCTCCTGAGAAGGCACATGGGGTACCTCTATATGTAAATCGATCCTATCGAGAATTGGGCCGGAGATCCGGGATAGGTACCTTTTTATATCGTTAAAAGAACAGCGACACTGTTTTATCGGATCACCAAAATAACCACAGGGACAAGGATTCATGGCCGCCACTAACATGAACCTCGCCGGATAGGTGATAGAACCCATGGCCCTTGAAAGGGTCACAAAGCCATCCTCCAGGGGACCTCTCAGAGCTTCAAGTACGTTCTTCCTAAACTCCGGAAACTCATCCAAGAAAAGGACCCCATTATGGGCGAGGCTAATTTCGCCTGGACGGGGACTCTGTCCACCTCCTATAAGCCCCGCATCGGAGATGGTGTGATGGGGTGACCGAAAGGGACGTTGAGTGAGAAGGGGTTTATTCTCCGGTAAAAGTCCGGCCACACTCCATATCTTGGTGGTTTCTATGGCCTCTTCAAAGGTCATAGGGGGTAATATCCCTGGAAGCCTTCGAGCAAGCATGGTCTTACCAGAACCAGGTGGACCTATCATGAGAACGTTATGGCCCCCCGCAGCAGCAACCTCAAGGGCTCTTTTGGCGCTTTCTTGTCCCTTTACCTCCTCCATATCTTCATAGGGAAAAGGATCATCCATAAGATCCTCTGAAGGAACTTCAAAGGGCGAAATCTCTAAGTCCCCTCGGATGAATTCAAAAGCCTCTTTAAGGTCATTAACCGGAATAACCTCTATCCCCTTAACCACTGAGGCCTCGCGAGCGTTCGAAGAGGGAAGGACTAATCCCCGAAGTCCCTCTTCTTTAACCAGAAGGGCCAGAGGCAAAGTGCCTTTTATAGGTTTTAATTTGCCCTCCAGAGAGAGCTCACCGGCAAAAAGATACTGTTCGGCCTTGGGGGTCTTTATTCTTTGCTGGGCTACCAGTACGCCCAGGGCAATCGGAAGGTCTAATCCCGAACCTTCCTTCCTCAAATCGGCAGGAGCGAGGTTAACGGTGATCTTCCGAGGGACAAATTCATAACCGGAGTTCTTAAGGGCTGCCCTCACCCGTTCTTTGCTCTCTTTAACAGTGGCTTCAGGCAGCCCAACAATATTAAAAGCGGGAAGACCTAAGGAAATGTCAACCTCCACTTCAACCTTTTTGGCCTCAATCCCATAAATGGTACCGCTCAAAATCTTGGCCAGCATCCGAGAAAAACATTTTAAAACTTTTCCTTATCAAACAACAAGTCTCATATGCTTGACAAGCATCGCTTTTTTTGTTAAGCCTCAAAACAACATACTTAGGTGTAAAGGAGGAGAAAGATGGACTGGGGATGGATAGCCTTAGCGAGTGGGGTTATAGGTCTGATCTATGCGTTTTTGGCTGCTCTTTCTACCTTGAAAAGGGATCCTGGAACAGGTCTCATAAAAGAGGCCTCCGACGCGGTGAGGGAAGGGGCGGAGGCGTTTCTTAAATCTGAGTATAAAATTTTGGCCATCTTTGTGATCGTAGTAGCAATCGTGCTACTTGTGGTCGGTAAAATAAGCCCTTCCATGAGTCCTTGGACCGCCTTCGCCTTTGTGCTTGGGGCTTTAAGTTCTATGGCGGCGGGTTATGCCGGTATGAGCATCGCGGTAAGGGCCAATGCCAGAACCACGGTGGCAGCCAGGGAAAGCCTTAATTCGGGTCTTAGGGTGGCTTTTAGAGGTGGGACTGTTATGGGAATGACCGTGGTTGGCATAGGGCTTGTGGGCGTTTGTATAATTTATTTTTTGTTTAAAAACCATCCCCAATTTTTAAGCATCCTTCCAGCCTATGGAATGGGAGCCTCTTCGGTGGCCCTTTTCGCCAGGGTTGGTGGTGGTATTTACACCAAAGGAGCCGATGCGGCTGCTGACTTAGTAGGAAAGGTTGAGGTGGGTATCCCCGAAGACGACCCGAGAAACGCAGCAGTTATAGCGGATTGGGTTGGGGATAATGTAGGAGATGTAGCGGGAATGGGGGCGGATCTTTTTGAGTCTTATGTGGACGCCATTATCGCAACGATGACCTTATCGACTTTGGCCTTTGCCAGTGGATTAGTACCTCTACCTCAAACGGCTTGGACTTTACCGCTTATGGTGGCCTCAAGTGGAATAATCGCCTCCATTATAGGCGTTTTCTTCGTCTCCACTGGAGGAAGCAGGATGAGGGATCTGTTGTGGGCTTTAAGAAGAGGTACTTTTGTGGCAACTGGTTTGACCCTCCTTTTCTCCCTCTTGGTGGTCTTAGTCTTCAAGGCTCATATGGGAATTTGGTATTCAGTTTTGGCGGGGCTTATAGCGGGAGTTATCATCGGAGAAAGTACCAATTATTACACCGCTTATGAATATAGCCCCACTCAGAGGATCTCTCAAGCAGCAACAAGTGGAGGGGGAACCTGTATAATGCAGGGTTTTGCCGTTGGAATGTTGAGTACCTGGATACCGATTTTGGTTGTGGCCATTGCCCTTTTGGTATCTTATAAATTTGCGAGTTATTACGGAGTGGCCATTGCTGGAGTAGGGATGCTTTCAACCTTGGGCATTTCACTCTCAACCGATGCTTATGGCCCGATAGCGGATAATGCGGGGGGCATTGCGGAAATGGCGCGTTTGGGGCCAGAGGTAAGGGAAAGAACGGACGCTCTTGACGCCTTGGGGAATACTACAGCGGCTACGGGAAAGGGATTTGCTATAGGATCAGCTGCTCTTACAGCCCTTGGGCTTTTACTTTCTTATGGATTCGCAGTAGGGCTTGTTAAAGTGGAGAACGGGCAGTTTGTCATAGAGGGGGGCCTTTTAGCAAGTGTTTTAAGCGCTCCGGTTGTAGCGGGATTGTTCATCGGGGTGATGTTACCGGCCGTTTTCTGTGCCATGGTGATGGATGCGGTGGGGAGGAACGCCTTTGTGATAGTCGAAGAAGTAAGAAGGCAGTTTCGAGAGATACCGGGTTTGATGGAAGGTAAGGCCAAACCCGATTATGCTCGGTGTGTGGCCCTCTCCACCCAAGGAGCACTCAGGAGAATGGTTACCCCCGTCATCATAGCTATCATAGCCCCCTTGGCAGTTGGGTTCATTCTGGGTAAATGCGCGCTTGCGGGATTTTTGCTCGGTTCAATAGCTTCGGGGTTCATCTTGGCCATCATCCAAGCGAATGCCGGTGGAGCCTGGGATAACGCTAAAAAGTTCATCGAAATGGGCCATTTCGGTGGAAAGGGCTCCGATGCCCATAAGGCTGCGATAGTAGGAGATACCGCAGGTGACCCAATGAAGGACGCCGCAGGTCCAAGCTTGAACATCATGCTTAAACTCATGTCCATAATAGCCTTGGTGTTCGCTCCTATTTTGGCAGGGTTCTAAGTCTGAAAAAGAATCTGAAAAAATAAAAACCAAAAATCCCCCACGGTGGGGGATTTTTGGTTTTTATTTTTTGAAGCTCTTTATCCTCCGGCAAGAAATACTATCAAGTCTATTTCGTCACCGTCTTTGACGGGATAGGTCAACTCCTGAGGGAAGGTGGTTTTCGCATTGACTAAAACCTCAATGTAATTCCTGAGCTTGCCATTTCTCTCAAAAAACCTCTCCTTGAACACAGGGTTCGTTTTCACAAGTTCGTTCAAACACTCACCAACCGTTTTGCCGTTAACCTCAAAGACCCCCTCTTTTCCGTCATTCAAAAAGGGGTGTAACCTCACTTTCACTCCCATAAGTCCTCTCCTCCCTGAGGAAGGGAGAAGGACCCTTTGATAGGTCCTTCTCCTTTAAAACTTCTTTAAAGTGTTTCAGCCAAGGTCAGCTCAATCGCCTTCTTGTGAGCTTCGGCTATTCTTTCGGCAGCCTCCCGTTTCTTCAGAATGGATTCCCTGGAGACATCCACATAATCCACCGCTTTCTCATAGCAAAATCTAACGCATTGGGGATCACCATCACAAAGATCGCACTTATAAACCTTTTTGGTCTCCGGATTCCAACCCATAGCACCGAAGGGACATACAGTCACACAGGATCTGCAACCGATACAAAGATCATAATTGACCACAACCCTTCCGAGCGTCTCGTCACGGCTCAAAGCCTTAACCGGACAAACCGCAACACAGGGAGCATCCACACACTGCCTACAGGTAACAGGGATATACAGTCCTTCCCATTCCCATTTCTCGACCTTTATCCTTGCCTTATAGGGATTGGCCACTCCCTCATGAAAAACCGAACACACAAGCTCACAATTCCTGCAGCCTGTACACTTTTGATAGTCTATGACAAGAGCCTTGTATGCCATGGCTAACCTCCTTTACAACAAATGGGATGGTTCATTATCGAGACCCAATTTTTTCAAAGTCTCTTCAGTTGGGACGCCGTTTTCATCCCAACCGTTGTATCGGTAAAACTCCTCCCGCATCTTGAGGAATTTTTCCTTGTCGATTTTACTCCCTATCACATCCGGAGCACCGCGCTTACAAGGTTCGGTGAAGTAACGCTCGTTGAGCATATCACCTCGGGAGTTATCATTGATGTCCATGCCCTCACGAAGGTTAAACATCCTCTCCAAGGTATTACATCTCCAAGCGATCTCCCATAACTCCTCAGGGGTGAACTCAAGGCCCGTATTGTAATAAATGACCTTGGTCCACTCTTCAAAGTTGGGATGGGTGGCACCGAGGAAGGTCGTATGATATTTGCAAATCCCAAGGCAATCAACAGCCATATAGCACTGCTGATGCCAGAAGACTTGCCAGGCCTTGCCCTCATAAGCCCGGTGATCCGAGCTGAGAGGTCCATTATAGGGAATGGGGGTCGAGTAAATCTTCCTCAAAACTGGCTCAGGCAAATGATAAAGGTCTATTGCTGGACGGCTCCTCAAATGATCAGATCCCCGAGAAGCAGTAGCAATATTCAAAGCCAAGGCAGGGGTCGGCCTCTCGTCAGAATGTAGATTCTGCATACCCTTTACCTGGATCATGTACTTCAAGGAATCCTTCCCGATGATCTCGGCCGCCCTGAGCCCGCCTTCGGCAAGCACATCACCGAGCCAACTGCTGCGGTTACAAACTTGATGGATCATCTCGATAACGGCATCGTCATTTCCAAATCTCAGATCAATCCCGCCTGTCTCCTTGGTGGTGAGGATGCCTTTCTCGTAAAGCTCCATAGCCCAAGCTATGAGGCTCCCGAGTTCAAGCCAGTCAACCCCATATTCGTTACAAAGGTAATTCCCCACCAAAACCGTCAAAGCCTTCCTTGTGCCCGTCTCGCCGCCGAAAGCACCTATTGTGGTATATTCGGGACCCTCATTGTAAATACCCGCATAAGGCCCTTCGGGAATCCTAAAACGAGCCCTACAGTGCACCTGACAGGCAAAGCAACCAGCCATGTGGTATTTACCAAAGGTCTTAACCGAAATCTCATGGAAGCTTTCGGGCTCAAGCTCATCGCAGTAAAGGTGTTGGTTATATTGGAAGTTATTAACCCTTACACCACCCCAGGAGTTGGTAGCACCCCATATGAAGGGGGTCCCTAAAACACCCATAGTTTGGTTGACCTTGGAGGAGGTTATGATATCTACAAACTTCTTGTTGTACTCAAGAGCCTCTCTGGGATAGGCGATTTTAATATCGATGCTACCCTTTGCAGCTATAAGCTTAAGGTTCTTGGAACCCATCACCGCACCCATACCGGTCCTTCCACCGGCGTTTTTCACACCGGAAATAACGTTGGCAAACCTTACCAATTTTTCTCCCGCAGGACCTATGGTGATGCATTTCACGTCATTATCCTTAAGCTCATCCCTTACCGCCTGTTGAGCCTGGGTAACCGTGAGCCCCCAGATGTGGCTCGCATCCCTTATCTCCACTTCTCCATCGTGAAGGTAAATATAAACCGGCTTCGGAGCCTTCCCCTTTATAACCAGATGATCAAACCCCGCAAGTCTCATCTCCGGAGCAAAAAATCCTCCTCCATTACAACTTCCCAAAAAACCAGTAAGCGGTGACTTGCCCATTACATGATAACGAGCAGTAGCCGAAGCCAGCGTCCCACACAGAAGCCCACAACTCACGATCACCACATTCTCCGGGCCAAGCGGATCGATACCGGGTTTGACGTGGTTATAAAGCAGATAAGCGTCAAGCCCTCTCCCTCCTAAGAATTTCCTCCTTATCTCCAGAGGAATAACCTTCTTTTCCACCTTACCGGTGGAAAGGTCAATGTAAGCGATCATCCTGCTTAACGCCATGGCTCTCCTCCTCCGCTTTTTATTGTTCTAAACCTAACTCTTTGGCCTTCTCTTCGATCTTCTGAGTTATGGAATCCCATACCGGACCCCTTATCCTGGGGAACCCGGGCTTAAGCCACACCACTCTCCACTCAACCCCACATTTCGGACACTTAACCGACTTCGCCCCCGGTGGCGGGCTCAACCTTATATCCACACAACCCGGATTTGGACAACGCACTTGCCCATAACTTCTCGTCTTAGCCAGTTCCTCCGCTAAAGTCCCTCTCTTTTCCTCCACCATCTCACCCCTCCTTTTAAAGTTTTTACGCTGCCCTTTTAAGGGCCAAAATATAAGCCTCTCTTAAAAGCTCCATGGGATGTAACACCCTGACCCCAGTTCCAGCCTTAATCTGAAGCCCACAACCTCCACATTCGGTCACAACCACCTCCGGCTTCGTCTCTTTAACCAAGCTCCAGACCCTTTGGCCAATCTCCTTTGAGATGTTGAAACTCTTCTCCTTCATACCATAGGACCCGCCCATCCCACAACACGCATAATTGGCCCCCACGATCTCAATACCCGGTATCAATCTGATGAGGTTAAGACTTGCTTCCGTAATATTTTGAACCTTAAGATGACAAGGGTTATGATAAAAGACCTTCAACTTCAATTCGCCAAACTCCCGGTTGAATTTTCCGTTTTTATCGAGTTCTAAAAGAAACTCACTAGCATCCCATACGTGAGAAGCCACATACTCCGCCTCTTGGCTTGGGAAAAACGCCTTTCCTTCCTTTTTAAGCATCATGTTACAACTCGGGCAAGTGGTGATGATGGGAAAACGGCCTTGAGAAAGCTCATAAAGGGAAAGGATTATCCTTCGGAAATTTTTTTCAGCTCCCTTAAGGTTACTGTTAGCCATCATGGGCATACCACAACACAACTGTTCGCCAACCAGAACCTCAAAGCCGTTCTTTTCCATCACAAAAACCAGGGACTTCCCTATCTCGGGATTATAATAATTGGCAAAACACCCAGGATAATAAACTACCTTCTGCTCCATTCTTCGCCTCTCTTTTTTAACCAATCCCGAAAGGTCTCCTTGGGGAATGTGGGTAAGGGCGCATCCTCGTGGATCCCTACAAAATACCGCATGAGTTTCCTCACGGGTCTGAACTTCAAAGCAAAATTCGCCAAAGACGCAAAAGAAGTCCCCAATTTGGCCATAAGTTCAGGATTATCGAGTAACCTCTTTTTAAACCCCCTTCCCTTCTTGGAATAAAAGTCAATCTGAGCCCTCCATACCAAATAGGGTATGTTAATATCCACCGGACATTCCACCTCACACCTTCCACAATGAAGACACGTGTCAAATACACCCCCAAACCCCAAAAGAAAACCCAAAAGGTAATTTTTAGGGCTATAGACCATGCCCTTCTGAACCATCAGGTGTTTTCCTATCGGACACTGTCTAGCACAGGCTCGGCAGTCAATACAAAGAAGAAGCTCCTCATAAGGAGAACCCAGCAGACCAGACCTCTTATTGTCAAAAAGGATAAGATGGACCTCCTGCTCCCCTTCGCTTGAAGGCAGTCTCTCAAAATCAAAGACCTCCTCCTCTTTTGGCCCAAGATCCAAAAGCACGCTTTCGAGCCCAAAGATCCCGATCATCTTGGTCTGAAAAACCGCCTCTTCTTCATTCTCGGTGAACTTTTCCAAGGGAATTACGATAAATAATTTCTTGGCCTCCTTTAAATCCTTAGCTATATTGGACATGTGTTCCAAAAATAAGACCTCACCCTCTTGAGAAGCCACCACATTAACCCCTAAAACCGCTCCATATTCCCTCAAGCCATTTTTTCGAGGAAGCTCCAGTTCCTCCCTCATATCAAAAGTTTCAAAGATCCCCTTCTGATGAAGCCCTGGAAGAACCCAATAATCCTCTAACTGTTTCCGAAAACTTTGAGGGTCAAAATTCTGAAATTCTCCAAAGTACCTTACATAAGTGCTAAAACCTAACTCATGAAGCTTCCCCCTCAGTTCATTTATCACCACATTGGACTTATTCAACGATAAAAACTTAATGCCTTGAGCCTTATCCTTGATATAAGAGGCCGCTTCTTGGGCGGTTTCGGCCTCACAGACCTTAAGCCCTAACGCTTTTGCCTTTTCCACAAAACGACCCTTCAACTCAAAAAGTCGCCCCACCGCTTTACGCCTCAAATTCCTCAACTTTTCCTTTAATTCCTCCAGGGTCAAACTCACATAAGGGGATTTCCTGCCCGAAAATAAAAACGCCCTCTCCCTCCTCTTACCCTCAAAAGAAGGCTCAAAAACCTTAACCTTCATCCTCCTGACCGCTCATTCGTAATTGCGAACTAACTCTATCACCTAATCTTCTATTTGTCAATACCCATCTTGACTAAACTCAGAAAAAAATGTTATAAGGGTGTTCAACATATCGAACATGAAGAAAGGGATTCCCTCACTGAGAAAAGGGCTAAGGGTTTTGTTGCTTTTATCGGATGGGGTTGAGAGGGGGCTTTCGGAGATAGCGCGTGAGCTTTCCATAAGTAAGAGTACCCTTTATGAGATCCTCTGTACGCTTGAGGGTGAGGAGTTCTTGAGAAGAAACCAATTGACCAAAAAATACACCTTAGGACCGAGGCTCTTTGAGTTATTGGGCAAGTGGCTTAATGAGTTTGAGATACGCAGGGTCTCTTTAAAGTATTTGCAACAGTTACATGACCTCTCAGGAGAGACGGTATTTTTGGGGATTGTAAGAGGAGAGAGGGTGATTGTAATTGAGGTGATCGAGGCTGATAAGGATCTAAAGGTGACTTCCCGAGTTGGGGCGCGTGTACCCCTTTATGCCGGAGCATTAGGCAAAGCGTATCTGGCAAGGTTCGATGATGAGACGGTTAGAAAAATACTCTCCCAGAAAGGATTGAAAGCTCATACCTCTCGAACCATAACGGATATAGAGGAATACCTGAAAGAGCTTCAGAGAACGAGAGAAGAGGGAGTGGCCATTGACGATGAAGAGTATATTGAAGGGGTGAGGGCTATTGCGGGATTTGTGGAAACCCCCTTTCCTCCTCTTGCGGCCATATGGATCGTGGGCTTTTCTTCCAGTTTCACCCACTCTAAAATCAACGCTCTCGTTCCTCCCCTCAAAAAAGCCCTTAAGGAAATCTCCCTGGCGCTAAAGAACGGCCTCTAAAAGCCTCATTTTTCTATCACAAAGCCTTTATGAACCCATCCGATTCTACCATCGGGCAATTGGAGTTGATACCACTCCCCTTGCTTGCCGATGGCTTTGGCTTTAAGACCTCCTTCAACGGTAGTAAGAAGGGGGTAATCCTTTCCTGGTCCCGTACGAACGTTGATTTTGCTTCCCTTTAACTCCACAACCTTAGGGTTCACGAAGGGCTCATACGTGGCCGATGGCGAAACGGGAACGGGTTCTTGAGTGACAACTGGTGAACTTGAAAGTGGGGTGGAGACTGGACCAGTTTCTCCATAGCGGTAATATTCCTGAGGAACCATCTGGGAGATAGCCTGGATGGCGTTATCGAGCATGACCATTATGGCCTTTTCCATAGGGGTGTTCTTATAGGTACCTAAGGCTCCTCCAAGCCCTACAGTCCCTACGATACCTCCGGCAAGGACTCCCACTTTCCAACTTGAGGCCTTTCCCTCAACCCTTGTGGCATTTATCACCCGTCCGGTCCTAACATCCACAAGCCTTATATCGGCCGCGATGTAAGCGTCCTTTTTCCCAACGGCCACTCCCCCAAAACCTGGTACCGGTACGATCAAACCCCCTCCCCCGATACCCGAAGCCTCGGGTTCAAAGGCGGTTATGGCGCCCATGACCAATATGTCCGCTCCCTCCAATAACCCCATCTGGGGGGCCTTTCCGGCCTGAACGTAACCCGATTGTCCGAGATCGATCTCCTCCTTTATCGCCCTAAGCCCTTCGCCCCTCTCAAGAACGATAAAACGCCCTGTCCTAAAAAGAGAGGTGGCCAACATGTCAGAAAGCCCTTGGCCTATCTCCCAGGAACACTTAGCGGCCTTGCAGGTGAAATTGGCGACAGCTATTCGGGCCTTTGGACCTTGATAAGTCAGAACCTCTTGAACGGTAGGACCTTGAGTCTGTACGGTTGTTGAGATCTCGGGACCACAGGCATAAAGTAGAAAGCTCAAAACTGTCAAAAATAAAATATAGCTTATTCTCCCGACCATCCTTTTTCCTCCTTTAAAACCTAAAAAGCTCATCGAGTGTTATAACCCTCAGTCTTATCTCCTTGTAAAAGGCACCGTCCTTTGGGTATTTTATCATCCATCCCTTAAAACCAGGAATAAAAGCGCTTCTAAGAAATCCATCCCCTAACCGGTAATAAAGGTTAACTCCAACCACCCTTTTTTCCTTATCAACTATTAAATCCACTCCATCCAAAAAATGAAGGTTACCAGGAGCGAACGAAAGAAGAACTTGAGGAGAACTTTCCGTTGAAAAAATCTGAACTTCCGATACTTTGATCTTTTGGTCTAACAAAACCTCCGCGAAACCCGGGGGACATACGGATGAAAATAAAGATGAAAATAAAATGGTACAAAGAAGAATAAACCTCTTCATCCTCCCTTCTCTGAACCATTATCTTTTATAGCATAAGTGGAAAAAATAGCTATCCCTGAAAGAAGACTCATGAGAAGAAGCGCAAGCTGGTAGTTTCTAAAAACGTCATAGAACATCCCGCCAAGGTAAGCCATAAATCCCCCGCCTATAAAATGAATGGTGTTTATGAGTCCTGTAATTACTCCGAGGTTCTTGGGACCGTAAAGTTTAGCGGCAAGAACTGGTGTCAATGGAGCGGTCACCAGGTGGGTAAAGCCAAAGGCCAATGCAAAGAGATAAAAGGACCAACTTCCCTTGTAAAGGTAGAGCATGAGAAAAAGAAGGGTCCTCAGGAGGAAGGTAAGCATTATGGGAATCCGGCATCCCCAACGATCCGAAAACCAACCTGCTCCAAGTAATCCAAAGAGGCTCATAAGCCCATACCATCCGAGCATTTTGCTTGCCTTAATGTACGGAATACCATAATCTTGAGCCATAGGAACAAGGTGGGTTGTAGAAAAGAAATCTCCAGCACCACAGATGAACATCATAAGGGAGAAAAACCAAAGGGAAGATCTTCTTAATGATTCGCCCAAAGATAAACCATAAGGCTCATCGGATAAAATAACCTTTCCTCCTTCCTCTTCCGCCCCATAAGGCTTTAAGGCTAACTGCCACGGGTCCCCTTTTATCACCCAGAGGATAAGGAACGTGTTAACTATAAACATCACCAAACCTAAACCCAAAAATGAACTTCTCCAACCCCATTTTTGAGTTACAAGCGCCACAATTGGAACAAGCGCAAAATGCCCAAGGGAACCGCCCGCTAAGGCTAAACTTGTAGCAAGCCCTTTTTTTCTTTCGAACCACTTACTTACCAAGGTCGAAACCAGAGGAATAGAGGTCCCAGCAAATCCCAAAGCCGAAAGGACACCGTAAGATATGAAAAACCCCAAAAAAGACCTCGTCTGTGAGACCAAAAGGAACCCTAAAGAGATGATTAATGTGGAGATCAATAAAACCCACTTTGGACCATAACGATCGTATAGTTTACCAACCACAAGAAGTCCAAGAGCAAAAAGCACCATATTAACTCCAAATACCGCCGAAAGAAGCCCCCTTCCCCACCCGTATTCCATAATAATCGGCTTAAAGACCACACCAAAGGCATACCTAGCACCGGCATTGAAAAAAAGCACTATAAAAGAAGCCAAAACCACATACCATCCAAAATGAAGCTTATCTTTCTTCATTTCTCTTTTAGATAAATCACCCTTATGGGAAAAGGAATCTCTATGCCTTCTTTTTTGTAACGTAGGTAAAGGCGCTTGATAAATTCGTGTTTTATTAAAAACTGATCGGTATACCCTTTCGCTCTTAATATTACTGTGAAGTTTATGCTGTATTCACCAAAAGAGTGATAACGAACAACTGGTTCAAACTCAGGAACACCACCTGGAACCTCTCTCATCACTTCCTTTGCGACTTCTAATGTAACGCGTTCCACCTTCTCTAAGTCAGAAGAATAGCTAATTCCAATATTTATTGGGATAGAAAGCTCTTTCTCAGGCTGATCGTAGTTAACGATTATTAAGGAAGCCAATTTGGAGTTAGGGATTATAACAATATTGTTGGAAAGTTGCTTTATTGTTGTATTTCTCCAAGTAATGTCAACGATGTATCCCTCTTCTCCAGTTTCGAGCTTTATGTAATCGCCTATTCGGATTTGCTTCGAAAGCAAAAGGTGAATACCCGAAAAGAAATTGGCCAAAGGGCCTTGAAGGGCAAGGGCTACTGCCAAACCACCTATGCCCAAACCAGCAAGGGCGGGCGTTATGGAGATCCCCAGGGATCGCAGTAATACCAAACCCCCTATTATGAAGACCAGCACTTTTATTAAGTGCTCAAGAAGAGAAGTAGGGGGAAGAACCTCCTTGAGGGAGCTCACCTTTTTTCGGAAAAGGTTCGCCAAAAAATCCGCGTGAAATAATGTAAAACAGATAATCGAAAGGGAGAGAACCGCTTTTCTCAAAGTTTCTAAAAATTTGAATTGAAAACAGAGGGGTAAGGAAAAGTAGAAGAAAAGGAAGCTTCCTCCCCCTATTAAAAAAAGAATAGCCCTTTTTCTGACGTTTTTCATTTTTGAGGCTTTATATTATAACAATCATTATGACGGAAAAGCGAGCCTTTATCTGTCAGGAATGCGGTTATACGCATCCCCAGTGGTTGGGGAAATGCCCCAATTGTGGAAATTGGGGAACGATGGTCGAGGAGGTCCCTTCCTTTAAAAGGGTCAAACCCAAAGAACAAGTTCGCTCTTATGTCCTTCAAGGTGAGGACTTCGAGGAACAAAGGATAAAGACGTCCTTTGAGGAATTTAACCGAGTCCTTGGGGGAGGAATCGTTGAGGGATCGGTCATATTGCTCGGAGGAGCGCCCGGAATGGGTAAGTCAACGCTTGTACTTCAGATCCTTGACGGTCTGGCTTCTCAGGGCGTTAAGGTCCTTTATTGTTCCAGTGAAGAATCCGTAAACCAGATAAGGTCCAAACTGAAAAGACTTGGGGGAAAGAGTTCCGGTTTTTTGGGGCTTTCCACCCCTTATGTGGATGATCTCTTGGAGGAATTTAAAAATCATAAACCCCAACTGATAGTGCTTGATTCGCTTCAAGCCTCATCGGTAAGGGAGATAGTATCTCCGCCAGGCAGTATCGTTCAGGTCAGAGAGGTAGCCTCAAGGCTCATTAAGCTTGCCAAAGGAGAGGGGGTTTCGGTGATCATCATAGGTCACATCACCAAGGAAGGCGTCATCGCAGGTCCTAAGCTCATCGAACATCTGGTGGATGTGGTCCTTTATTTTGAACAAAGAGAGGAGAGCCCTTTTCGAATCCTAAGGGCGGTAAAGAACCGATTTGGATCCACCAACGAGATTGGGGTCTTTGAGATGACCGAAAGGGGGCTTAAGGAGGTCAAAAACCCTTCGGAGATATTTTTGGCTGAAAGACCCCAAGGGGTTCCAGGAAGCGTGGTGATGCCGGCCATTGAAGGAACAAGGCCGCTTTTGGTGGAAGTCCAGGCCCTGGTGGCTCCCTCTTACGGGAGTTGGAGAAGAACCGCTATGGGGATAGATTACAATCGACTGCTTTTGCTGGTGGGAGTCATAGAGAAAAGGATGGGACTTGACCTATCTCATAGGGATATTTTTTTGAATGTGGTAGGAGGGTTATGGATCGAGGAACCAGCGGTAGATCTGGCGGTAATTACCGCCATAGCCTCAAGCCATTTGGATAAGGTTTTCCCTCCGGATACGATAGTCTTCGGAGAGGTGGGGCTTGCGGGAGAAATAAGAAGTGTGCTTTATGCAAAAGAAAGGCTCGAAGAGGCCAAAAGGTTAGGCTTCAAAAGGGCCATTATCCCAAAGGCGAACCTCAAGTCCCTAAAAATGGACATGGAACTTTTCGGAATAAGGGAGATTCGCGAAATCCTCTCCTTTTTGGAGAAAAAGGATTCAAGTTCCTAAGGTCCAGGAGCGAAGGTATTTTTCCTGTTCAGGGGTGAGGGAATCGATCCTTATACCCATGGAAAGGAGTTTCAAGCGAGCCACTTCTTGATCGATCTCAAGGGGAACCTTGTAGACCTTTTTCTTAAGTCGGCCTTGATTTTTCCATAAATAAACGCAAGAAAGGGCTTGGTTGGAAAAGCTCATGTCCATCACTTGAGGAGGATGCCCTTCGGCACAGGCTAAGTTAACGAGCCTTCCCTCCCCTAAGAGGTTTAACCTGCGTCCATCCTTTAAAAGGTATTGCGTCAAACCTTGTCGTAGTTCTTTCCTTTCTTTGGCCATCTCTTCCAGGGCCTCTACGTCGATCTCCACGTTAAAATGACCCGCATTGGCCAAGATGGCCCCGTCTTTCATCTTCTCAAAATGCTCTCTTCTTATCACATGATAATTGCCAGTAACCGTCACGAAGAAATCACCGATCGAAGATGCCTCCTCAAGTGGCATGACCTCAAACCCATCCATTAGGGCTTCCAAGGCCTTGATGGGATCCACCTCCACCACTATCACCCTGGCCCCCATTCCCCTGGCTCGCATGGCTACTCCGCGACCACACCATCCATAGCCACACACCACGAATTTAGAACCCGCAATGAGCCTATTGGTAGCCCTTAATATGCCATCGATGGTGCTCTGGCCGGTCCCATAACGGTTATCGAAAAGGTACTTGGTCTCGGCGTCATTAACCGCAATCACGGGGAATAACAAAAGCCCCTCCCTTTCCATCTCCCTAAGCCTTAGAACCCCGGTGGTCGTCTCCTCGGTACCTCCTTTTATATCCTCGATAAGTCCTTTCCTTTCCTCCTCACTGAGCTTTCGAGCCCACTCTTTAACCGGCTCCTTCAATTCTTCAATCCTTCCCAGACCGAGCAGGTGAATCTGAGAGGTAAGATCCCCTCCATCATCCATTATCAAATGAGGCCGATGAGTTATAACCTCTTTAATGTGTTCATAATAGGTCCTCTCATCCTCTCCCCTTATGGCAAAAACCCTTACCCCATAATCCTCAACCAGGCAGGCAGCTACATCGTCTTGGGTAGAAAGCGGATTGGAAGCACATAAAGCCAAATCCGCTCCCCCCGCCTTAAGGGTTATCATGAGCTGAGCGCTCTCAGTGGTAACGTGCAAACAAGCTGAAATCCTCACTCCTTCAAGGGGTCTTTCACGGAAAAACCTCTCTCGCAGAAGCGCTAAAACAGGCATCGCCTCCCCGGCCCATTGGATACGATCCCTTCCCTTTTCCTTTAAGGAAATATCCTTTATGTGAAACTCTCTCATATCCCAAAGGCCTCTCTTAACTCCTCAACCTTATCGGTTTTTTCCCAAGTAAATTCGGGCTCTTCTCGCCCAAAATGACCGTAACAAGCGGTTTTCCTGTAAATGGGCCGACGAAGCTTCAAGTGCTCTATGATACGCCCCGGCCTAAAGTCAAAGATTTCCCTAACCACCTTGGCTATCTCCTCGGTGGGCACAATCCCAGTTCCAAAGGTATCAATCATGAAGGAAATGGGTTCCGGTTCACCTATGGTATAAGCTACTTGCACCTCACATCTCTTAGCCAATCCCGCAGCCACAATGTTCTTGGCCACATAACGGGCCATGTAAGAGGCGGAACGATCCACCTTCGTCGGATCCTTACCCGAATAGGAACCACCCCCATGATGCCCCATACCTCCATAGGTATCAACTATGTTTTTGCGTCCTGTCATCCCACAATCGGCCATGGGTCCACCTATCACAAATCGACCGGTGGTGTTTATATAAAACCGAGTTTTATGGTCGAGCATATGCGGGGGGATCACCTTTTTTATGACCTCATGGATGATCCCCTCTCGGAGGGTGGTTTGGCTCACGTGGGGATGATGTTGAGCTGCTATCACAACCGCGTCCACTCTCACGGGCCTCCCATCCACGTATTCCAAGGTAACCTGGGTTTTCCCATCGGGCCGGAGGAAATCCAGAATGCCCTTCTTCCTCACTTCAGCAAGGCGCATCGCCAATTTATGGGCGAGCATTATGGGCATTGGCATAAGTTCAGGGGTTTCGTCACAGGCGTAGCCGAACATGATCCCCTGATCCCCGGCGCCTATTTCGTGGTTCTCCCTTCCGATTACCCCTTGAGCGATATCGGGTGATTGCTGGTCGATAGAGGTTATCACCCCACAGGTCTGCCAATCGAAACCGTAACTGGCGTCGGTATAACCGATCTCCTTTATGGTCTGACGAGCGATTTCGGGCATCTCCACGTAGCATTCGGTGGTGATCTCTCCCGCTATAAAGACGAGGCCCGTCGTGACCAGGCATTCACAGGCAACCCTTGCGTAGGGATCTTTCTCCAGGATGGCATCCAAGATGGCATCGGCTATTTGATCGGCGATCTTGTCGGGATGACCTTCGGTAACGGACTCCGAAGTAAAAAGGTATCTTTTCATGGGCATCTTACCCTTCCTCCTTCTGATTTAAACCTTTTAAATATCATTTAGAAGAGAGGACGTCAACGAAATTTCCCTTAAAATCGCTAACGCCATACTCAACAGGGAAAAAGGTAGGCCATTACTCGAGTAAAGTCTTTATTATAAGCTCTTTGGCGCGCTTTACGTCCTCCTCGGAAATATATTCCATAACTCCCTTCAGGTCACCCCCTATGTCCTCATTCAGGGCTTTTTTCTTCATCCCTATGTCCCTCTCAAGAACAATGCTTTTGGTGACTTTAAAACCAGCATTCTCCAGGATTTTTCTGGCACATTGAGCCCCACACCCATCTACAGTGATCACCTTCTTGGCCGCCTTGGTCTTCTTTATCACCCCTTCGATGCCCATAGGTAAAGCCGAAAGGCATCCCACACATACCTTTTCCAGTCCCAATTCCTTAACAACCTCAAGACAAGCCAGAGCACTGGTGATGCCCGTATTAGAAAATCCCCCATAACAGGAAAAGATGACGTTCTCGTGCGTCCTCATTTGGCTTTTTTCTTCGCCCATTTTGTCCCCCTTTAAAGACCCAAAAGTTCTTTAAGCTTTTCTAACATCTCCTTATATTCATCGGAAAACAAAGGCTTACACCTTTCAAGCTCAAGCTTTTCATCGCCTACGTTGGTAAGCTTCCGGTAAACATCCCAAGCAAAGGCTTTACAGGTAGGTTTACCGCATTCTTTGCAGTTTTCCCCCGGAAGTAACTTCAAGATCTCACCTGGTGAAGGAATAGGTCGTGACTCATAAGAAGGCCTTATGTTTGCCTTGTTCCTCTCCGTCTGGAGGATCTCCTCTTTGAGGCTCTCAAAAACCTCTTTAGCCTCTCTCTCGTCATTGATCTTGGTGATCGAGATCTCCTTTGGCCTTATGGTTATGACCCTTCCGCCCCTTTTTAACACCAGTACCTTAGCCTGATGATTGTACTGGAAGCCTTTAAGGCTCGTGTTTAGATAAGGAAGAAGTTCGCTTAGATCCTCGTTAAGCTCAAAAATGGCATTTACCTTCTCGGTAGAGGGATTACATTCAGGAGAAACGAGCCTGAGTTTATACTCTTCCAATTTCATTTGAGCCATTCCTTTATCTCCTCAACCGAAGGAACCCTCCCTGAAACCTTCACCTCCCCATCGATCACCAGACCAGGAGTCATAAAAACACCATAACTCGAAATAACCTTAACATCAGTTACATGCTTTACTTCGGCCTCAATCCCCAACTCCTCCACCACCTTTTTTGCTCGAGCCTCGAGCTCCTTACACTTGGGTCAACCTTTCCCCAAAATCTCTATTTTCCTCATGGCTCACCTCCTAAAAGATATATTTGCCCGTAAACCATCCAGCAAAGGTTCCAAGACCCATTATAAGAAAGACATAAATAAGGCCCTTTTTGAGCCCGAAAACCTTAATTATGGCGAGAATATTGGGCAGACTCATTCCCGGACCAGTTAAAAGAAGAGCCAGGGCCGGACCCTTGCCCATTCCGAGTTGGAGCATCTTGTGCACAAAGGGGGCCTCGGTCATAGTAGCAAAGTACATGACTTGACCTATCACCGTAGCAAACCAGGAGGAGAAAACCGAGGCTCCACCGAGGTATTTTTGGACAAGACTCGAAGGGAGTACCTTCCCCACTATCCCCACTATGAAAACGCCCAAAAGAAGCAAAGGGAATATCATCCTGACAAACCACCACGTCTCATCAAACCATCTCCTCATCCTTTCCCTTTCTATGGCCTTAAAGGCATAAAGGAAGGTAACCGCCATCCCTATAGCCCAAACCAATACCTTCCGCGAATAAGGGCCTTTTGCCACAAGGTAATTGGGCAAAAGGAGCGTGAGAACCAGAAGAAGGAGAAGAATCACTTCTCTCTTCCCTATGAGGCCACCTCCTTCTTTTTTAAGACCAGAAAAGGAAATCCTTCCAGCTTCCTCCTTTCGAAATACGTAGCTCATCACAAACCCCACCACAAAAGCCATAGAAAGGGCGGTTATAATCCTCACAATGACCATCTTGGAACCAAGTAACGCCCCCGTATAAACAATCGCCAAGATGTTAGAAGCCGGAGCCACCCAAAGCACAATAAACGCTGCCCCAACCCCCGCTCCTGCGTAGTAAAGACCAGAAGATACAGGTATAACCGTACAGGAACAAGCTGCCACAAAAAAACTCCCCCCTGAGGCAAGGGCAAAAGACCTGACCTTATTCGCCGCCGCCCCGAGATAGTAAATGATGGCCTCCCGGGAAATAAAGGTGACCATGGCACCAGCAAGCAAAAAAGCCGGTATCAGACAGGTAAGAACATGAAGGGCAATATACTCCTTAAGCGCAATAAGCCCCGCCATAAGTAATTCATACACAAAAGCCATCACAGCCCCCTTTCCACCTCATCAAGCCTCTTCTTCTGCTCTTGCAGAAGATTCCTCAAGACCTGAGAGGCTTTTTCCAAAACCTCATAAACAAGAGGATTGGCCTTAACCAAAACCCTAACCCCTTCTCTCCTAGTTGAAACAAGCCCATACTTTTCAAGCAGGGAAATATGCTTGGAAATATTGGACTGCTCCCCATCCACCAAAGGCACAATCTCACATACACAAAGCTCTCTACCCCTCAAGACTTCCAGGATCTTAAGCCTTGTGGACTGAGCAATAACCTTCAAAAAATCCGCCAAAAGTTCAAAATACATGGTAATATGAATATATAGTCATATAATCCAAATGTCAAGTCTCCAAAAACAGGTTAGAACTCATAAATGGTTCCGACGGTGTTTAATATGAAGCTTTTTCCCATCATTCGGGAGAAAAGGAGGGAAGCCTCAAGGCCTGTACAATGCATGGGGATGAGGTAGGAGGGGGAGAGGGCCTTGAGGTCCTGGATGGTGTTTAAAATCCTCTCCTGAGAAGCGCCCATCAAGTGGAACCCGCCTATTATGGCGTGGATCTTTCTTGTGCCCGTAAGTTTTATGACTTCTCTTATGGTATTCACGATTCCTCGGTGGGCACAGCCCGAGAGGATCACCAGCCCTTTGTCTTTAAGTGAGAAAAAGAGGGCCCTTTCTTCTTCGAATAGGTCCCTTTCGATCTTCCCCTCCCTTTCCAAAAGGAGGGTCTCGGGGATCTTCTCGTAAGGGGTTTTCATCTCGATTAAGCCGGTGAGGTAAACGCCCGGGAGGATCTCTTCGGCGGAATCGCTTTCTCGTATTTTTGCGCCATTTTTCTCGAGCTCTTCTTTTTCCAGTTTTCCAAGATCGGTTAATCCTTCTCCTTTTCTCTCACTGAACCTCCTTGTAAAAGCGCCTTTTCCGAGGTAAAGGGGAATGGAGCGAGGATATATTCTTCCTAAAAGGGCTTTAAGCCCTCCATAATGGTCGAAGTGGCCATGGCTTAGGACAAGGGCGTCTAATTTTTGGGGATCGATTCCGAGGACTTTAAGGTTGTGAAGAAAAAGGTCCCCGTCAACTCCGAAATCGAAAAAGAGCGAATAAGACCGATCTTCCCTCTTTGCGACCACATAAAAGGAAAGACCATGCTCCGCGTAGATTGACAAATGAGGCTTGGTTCTAAACCTCCTCCCACAAGGCGGGTCCTCCATTAAGGCGTCATAATAATTATCCACCACACAAGTTATGGAAAGGCTCTCTATTTCTTTTACCATCCTTTAATGCTCACAAACGTTAGGCCCAGTGACAAGGGTTCCGTTTAAATAGGCCTTCACCAATTCCTTGGGATCTTCCCCTACAGCCCCGATGATTACCTCTATCCCCATCTCCGAAAAGAACATCTGCGCTCTCGGCCCCATTCCACTGGCGATGACCTTATCGACCCCCTTTTCTTGAAGCCATCTGGGGATAACCCCTGGGGTATGAGGAGGTGGTTCTATATAGGTCTCCGAGACTATCCTCCCTTCTTCGTCCACTTCGATGATCGCGAAAGCCTCACAGTGCCCAAAATGGGGGCAAAGTTTACCTTGGTAAGTGGGAATTGCGAACCTCATGCGGACCTCCTCCTTAATAGTTGGTCTATTATCCCCTCCATTCTCTTTCCCGTTTCCGTATCCTTCCAATGGGAGAGAAAAGGCGTCTCTTCTTCTCCGCTTTTTACCAGGAGAGGATCCAATGGAATAGACCCCAGAAATGGCACTGAAAAACGTTCGGCCAATCTTCGGCCTCCGTCCTTGGAGAATATATAGGTGACCTCCCCACATTTTGGACAAACAAAACCGCTCATGTTCTCTATTATCCCTTCGATAGGAAGGTTCACCTTCTGGCAGAAGACCACGCACTTTTCCACATCTATTATGGCTACCTCTTGAGGGGTAGTGACGATTATGGCACTCGCCTTCTCCCCTATGTGTTGGGCCACCGTAAGGGGTTCGTCTCCGGTCCCAGGAGGGGAGTCGATGACCAGGAAATCGAGCTTACCCCATCTCACGTTCTTCAAGAATTCCTTTATCAAGTTGGCCTTGAGCGGACCCCTCCATATGACGGGTGCCCCCCGATCTTTAAGTAAAAAAGCCACCGACATGACCTTTATCCCATAGGCCTCAAGGGGGATGATCTCCTCATCCTCGATCAGCGGGTTCCCGTCGGAAATGCCGAAAAGCTTCGGTATGGAAGGCCCGTGAATATCTATGTCCAATACCCCCACCTTAAAACCCCTTAGGGCTAAGCCAAAGGCCAAATTGGCCGAAATGGTACTTTTACCGACGCCCCCTTTGCCTGAAAGCACTATAAAAGCGTGGCCTATTTCCTCGAACCTCTTTTTTATGCCCTCCTCCCTCATCTCAGCTCCTCCAAAATCTTTGAAAATCTCTCATATACCCTCTGTAACGCCTTGGAGGATTTTGAATCCCTCGAATATTCCACGATGGTCTTTCCTTCCCTCTGGGCTTCGGTGATCAAAGGATCATAAGGGATCTCACCCAATAAGGAAACGGCCGAATGGGGACAAAAAACGAAACAACTGCCACACCCTTCACACAAAATGGGATCAACCATCAAAAACTCATTTATGGCTCCAAAACTACATATGTCCTTACACAATCCGCATTCCTTACATTTGTCCCTTTTTATCTCGGCCTTCTTGGAACCGTAAAAGGGCTTCTCCTCCTTCACTTGGCCTCCCAAAATGAGAAAAAGGTTTGCCGCATCCACATCGCAATCGACAACCGCCTTTTTTCCGTTCATAAGGGAATAAATCCCCCCGAGAATCGAGGTCTTCCCCGCCCCTCCTTTTCCGCTCAGAAAAACCACTTCTTTAACTCCTTCCATGGATAGCCCTTTTTAAGTTTGAAAAAATCTCCTCAAAATGAACCCTGTACTCGGGAAGCTCGTTCAAGAGGATCTTCCCTTCCGATAAGGCTTTTGCAATCCTCAGGTCCTCTTGGATCCTACCCAGCACAAGTATTTGGTTTTGAGAAACGTATTCTTCCAACGGGGGAAATTTCCCCCTTTCTTTGTTTATAACGAGGCCAAAGGGCCTCTTTATCGATTTTAAGAAGCTTACGCATTTTTCAAGATCATGAAGGCCAAAAGGCGTGGGTTCGGTGACAAGAACCACAAAATCGCTATCATAAACGCTTCTCACAAAGGGACAGGCGGTACCAGGAGGCGCATCTATAATTTGCACATCTCCACCTTTACAATGGGATTTTACCGCCTCAATAACGGGCATGGGCCTTGGTTCCCTCACGTTTAACCTCCCTTCAAAAAAAAGATAGGGAGGAATCCGCTTTCCCAATCCTCACTACCCCTACCTCCCTCTCTCCCTCCTTTATCGCTTTTTCCTCACAAATTCTAAGGCATAACTTACAGCTGTGACAAAGTTCTTGGAAAAGGAGAATATCTTTTCCGAGCATGAAAATGGCATGAAAACTACAGGCTTGAACGCATTTTTGGCAAAAAGTGCATCTTTCCTTATCAAAAAGGGGAATGAAGACCTTTACTGGAACTATGGATTCTATCTGCGGCTTAAGAAAAATGTGTCCATTAGGTTCCTCCACGTCCAAATCCAAAAACTCCACTTTGAAGCCGGAAAGGGAGAACAGGTAAGCCATATTCACCGCCAAGGTGGTCTTACCTGTACCCCCCTTTCCGCTCGCAAAGGCTATCCTCATTGAGCTTTCCCTTGAGAAACCTCTTTCTCTATCTCCTCCATCCTCCTTCGAGCCTCCTTAAGGGCCTCTTCCAGATTCTTCACCTCTTCCCTTAAAAATTCCAGTTCCGCTTCCTTTGCCTTCTCCGATGGCGTTCCCCAAAAGGGGGAAAACCAAGCCAACCACCTCGCCCAAAACGGAAGCCCCGTAAATCTGAACCACCATCTCCACCCTCTTCCTCTACCCCACCATCCAGGTCCGCACCACCATCGCCATCCCCATCCTCTTCCCGGACCTGGGTTCATATAACCCGGGGTGGGGAATCCTGCGCAGTATCCCATCCCTCTTCCCGTCATCGGGCCTAATCCCATTGGACCTGTCCTGTCACCAAATGACATCCTGACCACCTCCTTTCTTTAATTTTTTACCAATGCGGCCCTCTATCCGGGCCATAAAGCCTCGGTAATTTTCCCTCCTTGAACTTTTCGATTGCCTCCCGCACCGACATGCCCAAAGCCTGATAAATCTCAACCCCCGCTGCTTGAAGTGCCCTTGCGGCATTGGGACCCAAATGACCACTGATAACCACCTTGGCCCCACACTCCACCACCTTCCTGGCGGTCTCAATCCCCGCTCCCTGAAAGGCCGAAACGCTCGAACTGTTATCGATGACCTCAAAGGAATCCGTATCCAGGTCATAAACGATGATCTTCCTTGACCTTCCAAACCTTTCGTCCATTAAACTGTCAAGCGTATCCCCAGTACTGGTTAAGGCTATTTTCATCTTCCCACCTCCTTCCGCCTTTCTTAAGCGAAACTCCTCCTCAGCCCTTAAAATCAAATCCTCACAAAACCCTCCCCACCCTTTCATCCACCTACAGGGTCTAAAAAGATAGGGCTCATAAACATAAGACCCACCCTCAATCCTCAACACCTTCTGATTAACCAGCGCATCGGCCACCTTCCTCCGGGCCTCCTTCAAAATCCTATGAAAAGTGGGCTGAGAAACCCCCATTAATTTGGCCGCTTCCTCCTGAGGAAAACCAAGTAAATCCTTAAGCCTCATCGCCTCCACCTCATCAAACCCCAAAACCACCTCCTCCCCACCCCCCCCTCCGCCAAACCACACATACCTACCCTCCGGAAAAAACCCAATCCTCCTTCGACAGCGTCTCCTCGGCACATAATGAATATATATTCAATTTTTTCTTGGGTCAACCCCCTCTGTTTTTTGATTGGAGGGGTGGGTTTGTGGTTAAATATTTGGGGTAATTTAGAGATTTAGGAGGGGAGGTTGAAGGCTCTTATACTTGCTGGGGGGAGTGGGGTTAGGCTTTTTCCCTTATCCAGGAAGAACTTGCCTAAGCAATTTCTCAAGATTGGAAGTGATAGGTCGTTTTTTCAAGGGACAGTGGAGAGGGTATTAAAGCTTGTGAAAGAGGCCCGGGATGTGGTTATCACTTCCAACGAGGAGCATTATTTTCATCTTAAATATCAATTAAAGGAATTGGGGCTTTCTCCTGAGGATTTTCATTTCGTAAAGGAGCCCCTTAGTAGGAACACCGCTTCGGCTATCGCTTTAACCGTTAAGTATCTACTGGAAGTAGCTGGGGTATCTTTGGAGGAGAGGCTTTTTGTAAGTCCTTCGGATCACCTCATCTCACCCGTTGACAAGTTGGTGGAAAAGGTTATGGAAGCCGAAAAAGTGGCCAAGGAAGGCTTTATTGTCACCTTCGGCATAAGGCCCACCAAACCAGAAACCGGTTATGGGTATATTGAGGCTGGGGAAACTTTCGATGGAGGGTACAAGGTAAATGCCTTTCACGAAAAACCTTCCTTGGAGAAGGCAAAGGAGTATCTCGCAAAAGGGAATTTTTTCTGGAACAGTGGGATGTTTCTTTTTAGTATTGAGACCATTTTGGAAGAGTTTAAAGAACATTGTGCGGAAATTTTTGAGCTTTTTGAAGGAAATGATTTTGAAAGTTTACTTAAAAACTTTGAGAAAATGCCAAACATTTCTATAGATTATGCGGTAATGGAAAAGACCAAAAGGGCGGTTGTAATTCCTCTTGATGTAACTTGGTCAGATATAGGTTCTTGGGACAGCTTATACGAAATACTTCCTAAAGACGAAAGGAACAACGTAAAGGTTGGAAAGGTTTTGGACATCGATATCGAAAATTGCCTCTTCATTGGGAACAAAAGGCTTATAAGTGCCATCGGCCTTAAGGATTTAATGGCGATCGAAACCGATGATGTTATTCTTTTGGCCAAACGCGGGGAGGGCCAAAGGGTAAAGGAGCTTGTTGAGAAGTTACAAGGAAGAAAGGACTTAACGGAAATTACTCGGCTTCATACGACTGTTTTTCGCCCTTGGGGAAGCTACACCGAACTGGAAAGAGGCGAAAGGTATCGGATAAAAAGGGTGACCGTTTATCCCGGTGAATCGTTAAGTTTTCAGATGCATTATCATCGAAGCGAACATTGGGTTGTGGTGAGAGGTACGGCAAAGGTCATATTGGAGGAGGATGGGCTCATAAAGGAGTATTTCTTACACGAAAACGAAAGCATCTTCGTCCCCAAAACCACCAAGCACAGGTTAATGAACCCCGGCAAAATCCCCTTGGAGATAATAGAGATCCAAGTAGGTGAATATGTGGAAGAGGACGATATAGTGAGGTTCGAAGACCTTTACGGGAGGTGAGCCTTTAATCTCACCATACCAAATCCCTGGGTGTTTCTTTCGCCAAAACCCGCTTCATAGCCGATTTTTATGAGTTCTGAAGGCCCTTGAACGAAAAAGCTTCCTTCCCATCCTTTGACCTTTGTGGTCTCGATTTCGAAAAGCTTTGAACGCCATTTGCCGATTTTCTCAAATTTAAGAGGTTCAGCAGGAGCGTTGATGCCTAAGACCTTTGCCTTACGGCGGAGGTTTTGTTCTAAAACCTTCCAAAATTTCTCATCTTCGGGCGAGAGAAAAAGGTGTTCCAATTTGCCATTTTTATAAATGCCACTGGAAACCACAATCGGCGAAAGGGTTTTGAATATCCCTTGATTCCCCAACTCTGGGGATCTCTCCACCTCAACTTTCTCAACCTCTAAATCTATTTTACCCAATCTGACTTTCCCTTCCGATAACAAAGTGAGAACCAAAGCCTCTAAGGTAGAGACAAAGGGCGAAGAAACCCACCAATGAATAGGAGGGATCATCTCGATCGCCGTTTTTATTGCTTTTGCCGATTTTGGAAAAAGAAGTGAAAAATTGAGGAGTTTATATCGATGCCCTTCCGCAACAAACCCCTGTTCATGTAAAAATTCTCCTAATTCCGGTTTTGACCTCCTTATAGCGCTATAAAGAAATCCCCGAAGCATATTCAAATAATCCCAAGGAAGAACTACACGCTTTTGAGAGGTTAAAACAATATGCAAACGCATAGGGTTATGCTTATCATATTAAAATTGTTTCGGTTATGGCCCTTTCTATTCCTAACACTTCTTTTCGGACAAATTTTTTGTTAGGAAACTTATAAATGTAAATACTATCGTATTCAAGGTCTATAATATCCAAAAGGTCCGTTTTTATACGTTCAAGTTGACTTTCTGTCAACTCCCCCTCAAAGGCGCTATTCTGAACCCAATGAAGCCAGCGCCGAAGATACTGGCAAATTTTCGCCACCCGACTTTGCTCCACATCGTAAACGATAATTACATACATTGCCCTCACCACCATGCCCGCAAGGCTTTGTATTGCTCCATGCCGATCAGGTGGCGGATGAGTTTGTAAGCCTCAAGTCGGATGAGTTGGCGGTAGGAGACACTTCGCTTAAGTTGGCGATGCTCAACTGTCGCCTGCAAGGTTTCCTCAAAGGCTCGCACAAACTTTTTGCGGGCTTCCTCCTTCAGGTAAACACCCTTTGCGCCGCCGACACTTTCAAAATCGTCTTCGCTGATTTCGCCCCGGTTGAGCAACCGAAAAATCACTCGGTCAACAATCAACGGCTTGAAAATTTCGGACAAATCCAACGCCAACGAAAAGCGACGCTGCGACGGCTCGTGCAGGTAACTAATCGTCGGGTTCAGTTGCGTCACATAAATCTCTGACAGCACGGCGGCGTAAAGCAAACTATTGCCGAAAGAAAGCAAGGCATTGACCATGTTGTCAGGCGGTCGGCGCACCCGTTTTTCAAAGGGCTGCTCCAAATCCAAAATTTCGTTGAACGCACCGTAGTAAGCATCACGGGCTCGCCCCTCCTCGCTCATGAGTTCGACTACACTTCGGCAAGCCTCAAGCCGCTTCATACAGGCTTCAACAACTTCAAGGGCTTCATCAAGTTGCTTACCTCGGTTGCGGTAGTAGTTCAGGTTACGACGGATGTGAAAGAGCGCACCCGAAACGAACCCTTTAGCAAGCATCAAGCGCTTTTGCGGGTCAAGGTAATGTTCAACCTGCTTTACCAGCAAGTGACCGCTGACATTGCTTTCCCGCGGGTAGAAACTGCCGACATAGAAGCCGTAGTAGTTGAAGCAATGGACAACAATTTCATTTTGGGCAAGGAACGAAAGCAACTTCGTGTTCAGGTCAATCTCACCGAAAAGGTAAAGGTCGCGGACATTTTCGATCGGGATGGGCTGGCGCTGCACTTGCCCGTCGTCGTTCTCCTGCTCAAGGTAAAGGGTGTTTTGCTTGCGCCTCAATCGCCCGCTCCGAAAGATGTAGTAAGTTTGCGCCAATTTTCTTTCACCCCCAACAGAGTTCGCAGTAGGCGCAGACGCGACATATGGGCATGAAGTCAACTTGTGGCGGTGATGGCAATTGCTCAATGCGCTGAATATCGCGAAGTGCTTCAACCACTTGCGCTTCAAGTTCTGGTGTGAGCCTTACTTCCTCTTTTCGCCGCTCTTTTGGAAACCTCAACTCGCCCACCAAGTCACCTGCTCCAAGCCAGCGAAGGTAAAAGAGGTAGTAAGCCACTTGCAGTCGGGCAGCATCAATCAATTTTCGTGAGTGCTTGACCTCAAGCACCTTGTTTTCGTGCTCAAGCAAATCAACCTTGATTAGGTCATCAATGAGCAGTTCCCTTCTTGGCAAATCGGGATAAGCCCGCTCATGCAAAAGCCTTCCCAGCGCCACTCGGTCAGAAAGCGGCTCCATCCTCAACCCCTTAGCGTAAAGCCAAACCTTGCGCTGGCAAACAACCCAGTAGTTGACCTTAATGCCGTTCGTGCGCAACGCCTCAAACGCCTCGTCAGAAAGCACCTCAAAGGATGTTGGCATCAATGTCCACCTCTTTGGGCAACAGCGTTCCGACTCAATCTAAGAAAACTCCGCCAGGGACTTGGGACTGGTCGGTAGGGGCTTGAAGTCCGTAGTCGGCATCGTAAGGCAACAAGGTTTGGATGCATCCCAAGTCCGAGGCGTAAGAGAAAAATTCGCTTTGCCTCAGCCAATAGATGGGCACAGGCACTAACAGTTCAGGCAATCTCCATCCTTCGCCCCTTTCCTTCAAGTCGTAGGCTTCTTCCACAAATTGGGCAGGCAATACTTCTACTGAGAGCGTCCCGCGTCGTGCAGTGAAAAGGGCACGCATCTCTTCATCGGCGAGGTCAATGGTGTAGCAACCCAAAGTCTGCTGAAGGTAATCAAGGTTTTTTTGCCCTTCCTGCAGTTCCTTTTGCCACTCTTCAGTTTCCACCACCCGCTCATAAAGGCATTGAGTGGCATGGGCAAGGTCGCCATCCATCGGCAGCGCTGGTAAACCGCTCAAAATCTCAACGCTCCATTCCAATATCTCTCGCCCGTAAATCCGTCGTGAGCCTTCCGACCAATTTCGGAAGATGACAACGGGTGCAGGAGGTTTTTGACCATATCGGTTCACGCGTCCCATCCGTTGGACGAGGGCGTCTAAAGGAGCTGCTTCGGTAGCAAGCACATCGTAGGAAATATCAAGGCTCACTTCCACGATTTGCGTGGCGACGAAAATCATCCCGCTTTCGGGTTTATCTACTTTGCTCGCCTTAGAGAGACGGTCGCGAAAGATGAAGCGAGCGTGAAGAAGGTTGCTATTTGTCCAGCAAAACTCTTCTCGCAGTTGTCGGTAAAGAGACTGGGCATCGCGCACCGTGTTCGCCACTACCAACACCGATTTTCCTTGTTTAGCGAATTGAAGCGCCACCTTTATCCCGTTGTCCAGAAGCGTTCCATCACAGAGTTCCAAACGATAGCGTTGGCGTTGCCAGAGACTTTCCTCGGCTTCTATAAGTTCACCGGCAGGGAAAAGGCTTAAAAGCCCGTTGGGAAGTGTCGCGCTTGCCATCGCCATTCGAGCAGGGCATTCCCGTCGCAGCGCTTCCTGCAACAGCCCTAAGGTGTAAGGTTCGTAGGCATGGATCTCATCCAGGATGACAGTTGCCCGTTTAGCGAGGGTGCGTCGCT
>Ga0272449_1000416_pt1 | contig 51454 bp, 44 predicted proteins | sample YNPCB0241_FD_198679 | JGI IMG/M metagenome (GOLD analysis project Ga0272449, IMG submission 198679) | Hot spring sediment microbial communities from Yellowstone National Park, WY, United States - YNP-CB-024-1 | ecosystem: Environmental > Aquatic > Thermal springs > Hot (42-90C) > Sediment...
AAACGGGGGTGGCAAAGCCATAGGCAAGATTAATCAGGGTTGCCCGATGCATCATTTCGTTCTGGGTACAGGTTCCATCAACGACAAAGAATACTTTAAATCCCTGAACAAAAGCTGAACGGGCTGTCGTCTCACAGCAAAGATTGGTCATCACCCCGGTAATAACTACCTGCTTTATTTTATTTTCCTTTAAAATTTTCCTGAGGTTTGTTCGGTAGAAAGCGTCATACTGGGTTTTGACGATAACTGGAGCTCCTGGAAGATAGAGCCTCTTGCTCAGCTTATACAAATCATTCTTGGTCGTAATTATTTCACCCCACCATTCTCTTAACATCCCGGCATTTTCTGGGGTATTGATATGCTGGGTATAGATTATCGGTCTTTCTTTATGCTGAAAGAAAGAAATGAGTTTTCTGATATTCGGGATTATTGCGGGTGATGAAGGCAAAAAAGAGCGAGATCTTTTATCCAGGAAGTATCGCTGCATATCAATGATAAGCAATGCCGCCACGTTTAGCTCGAAAGCGAAGCGGGGAAGGCGACAAATACTTTCTATTTCCTGAATAAATTTTCTTGCCTTCTTGTAAATATTTTCTCGAGTGAAATAATCTTCTTTAGCCATTTTTTAATTTCCTCCGATTTATCATCCATGTGAAAAATTATCAGATAGATGAGAGCACTCGTTCCCTCACCTCCATCTAATCTTTGGCTCAATTAAAAAGGACGATTAAAAAATTAACGACTCCAGGTGCAGAGTCCTTGACCCCTAAGCGCATTATTTTAAATAGCGAAAACGTCTTTTGATCTCAGCATCGTTTTTCATCGCTATAATAATATCTTCGGGCTTGGTAATGCGTCGGCGCCAATCAAAATTAAAAATCCTGGAAATTGCTTCTTTAAGATTATCATTAGTGACAAATTGCTCATCCACCGTGCAGCCTTGGTAATCTTTGAAATGTTTCTGGAAAATATAGCCATCGCAAAAGACGCTTAGCGTAAATCTGTCATAACCGATTGAATAATATGTCTCAGGATCTTCTAGTTCGCCAAAGGGGGAACCTTTAACATCAAAGCCAACTCTTTTATCTTCGAATTCAGCCATAACCAGATCAATCACACCGCCGACGGGATAAATTAGTTCCGTGAAGCTTGTTTTGGCCATCCAGGGAGAATGGAGAAAAATGGTAAAGACTTTATCAGGAATCTTTTCAGCAATGATATTTCCCATGCGTCCTTTATGCAGCCTTATCAAGACCTTTTTTTCGAAGTCATAAACAGGTTGATAATATTTCGTAAAAGCATGATGCATGCCCGAATAAATAAGAGCTTTTTTCTTTTGAGCAACAAATTCCTTTAAAATCACCTCGGCCATGTGCTGATCTGGATCGCCTTTATGCCAGAACTTTTCCCAGAGATTTACAGTCATTTTTTCCTGGAGGACACTCCAGTCAGGGATGTAGTTTAGACCAACAATTCTGAACCTTGGCTGATCTTTTGACAAAGAATTATTCAGTTGCCAGGCTTTTTTCAGAATATCCATGTATTCAACATACCCCCAGCAGGGATCAAATTGAAACATAAGGGAACGGGCTAAATCTTCATCATATTTCTCCGAATTTATAAGCCTATTAATCCGAGCCTGCTCTTCATAAGGAAGAAATTCAATGCCCAGATCATAAATTCCAGCAGCGTAGAGGCGAGGAATTAGATTCTGAATTAGCTCAACATCATGTTTGATACGATGAAATTCGCCAATAAAAACAATGTCATATCGGGCAAATTTTTCGATAACATAATCTTCAGGGCTTTTCCAGTTTGCCTTAAGATAAGCTATTAGCTCTTTTTTTTTCGTTTCAGAAATTTCCTTCCATGGTTTTACTGCCTCTTGACTGATTAAGGGCGAAAACCACATTAAACTAAGAAAAGAAAAGAGAGTAGAGACAATGACCTTTTTAATCATTTCCTGACCCTCCTTGTTTCCCTGAGGCAAATCTTCCGGAAAGATTATTTACGCTAGTCATGCTTTCAAAAATCAGTTGCTTTTTCATGCGTCAGCAGATTTGCCCGCTGAGCCTAAATGATCATATGACTAATTCAAGTAAAAATAAATTTAAATTAAATTGAACCTGAGATGGGTTCTCCTGTTTAATCAAAGAATATGCCATTTTAAATTATTTACGCAACTCGCTTTTTAAAGGTTTCCTCTTCCCTCAATCTTATCTCAATCCTTTCTTTAATAATTTTTATTTTCCTCCTTTTTATTAAGTAAATGCCAGCCCTCTTTCTTTAGATTTTCATTAAAACAACGCGGCTGTCGAGGTCAAATGAAACCTCAATCTGTTTTGCCTTCACTTTCTCTTCAATTACTTTATCATTGACCATCACTTTAAACGTATCCAGCCACGGATTTTCATAGACCAATTTAGCCTTCTTGGTTCTATCCCGGGATAAGCGCCGAAAAGCAAAGCTGGCCCCCTGACTGCTGAGCGAATAATCGACGCGAGCGACCGCATCATTACCTTCACCCAACCAGATAAGGAACCTTTTGGTCTTAACAAAACCAAGAACAACCAGCCGGCCAGCATCGGCCAGAACAGGCACCGGGTGACTCCGGCTTAAAATAACTGGTAAAAAATAATGCCAGGCAAAAGAATTATCCGGAACTCCCCAGTGGAGAAAACGAAGCCTATCCCCTCGCTTGCTGTAATGAAGGTGCACATTGGTAAAACCTAATTTTTTGGTTTCCTCTAGGTAGGCAAAAGACCTTTGAGTAATCGAAGGCGAGGCGCCATCTTCATCATCCCAAAAAATATGGATCAGCGTATAAGGATTATTAATAGCTCCCAGGACCCAGTTGCGAGCCAGATAATTATCCGGAATCTGGGAGGGAAGCCCGCCAATTCCTTCTATGGTCTGGGAGAATAAACTCCAGGAGCCAGCATACTGGCCACCAAAACTTTTGGCATACTGCTCAAGCAATTTAATCGTTGGTTCAAGTTGTCGAAACCAGTGGTCCAAATCAGGGGGAGCGACAAAAGGAGCGGCCACGCGGAAATAATCAGGAAAATGGACGATGGCGGCAAAGGTGTCCATGCCGCCGCCACTTCCTCCGGTTATGTTAATATTGTCAGGGTCAATATAAGGGGCGTAATTGGCCTTAACATATTCAACGGCGTCATAAATATCATAGACTTCTTTGCCGAAACCATCACCCTTACCGGCTGAGCCATCCCGGCCTCTTTTGCTTACAGAAAGGCCAAAAATTCCCTTTTTGGCCAGTTCATAAATGGCCGGAACTGTGGATAATCTCGTCCCTGGATAATCACCGTGCTGATAGACCACCACCGGCATGTTTTTTCCTTTAGGATTGTAAGCGATTTCAGCCAGAAGAGGATAAAGATTATCCACACTGCTGCGATAGGCGATTTGTTTTACCACAATTTCCTTATCCTGACGTAATCTCTGAATGGTAGCTGTGACTTTGCCGCGCAGAATATCCAGCGATTCATCACTCAGGCTCAAAGCGCCGGAAGAGTAAGCCATTTGAAAGGCCTGAATCCAGCTTATATCGAGAAGATTGGCCAATTCGACGGCCGAAATTTGCCTCTGCCGGAGCAAATCAAGAAGATAACTGGTAATTCCCCTCTCCTTCATTTTCTTCTTTAACTCGTCAACACTTATTCCCTTATGTGCCGCTTCTTCGAGCAAAAACTGATTGAAGACTTCGGTGGAAGGGAAATCAGGCAATTCTATGACTTTACCGCGGCGGAAAAAATTGAACAGGCTTTCAACATAAGTTATGCTTTCCTTTTGTTCAGCCTGAAAAAAACCAGGAAAAAAGTAGGGAAAAGGAAAATGGGGAAAAACATTCAAAGAAAATAAAAGAAGGCAATTAGCCAAGATAAGAGGTCGCCTCCTCATTTTTATCTTTCCTCCCCGAAAATAGACTTAGTATTCCTTATTTTTTTTCAGGCATCTGGAAAAGACTGTCATCCAGACCCTGATTAATTTTTATTTCCTGAATGTTCGTTTCCAATGACTTTCGGCCATCGGTAAGGCCAATGACTTTAAAGGCGACGACCATATTTTCTATATTTCTGAAATCAAGACTGATAATTTCATTTTTAACTAACTTGCCAGTTTCGTCAGGAGCCATATATTCTACTTTAAGTGGCAAGAAGGTTTCTGCATCGAAACAATAAATGGTTTCTTCTCCCTCAGGGTCAGTAATTTTAACCTGATAGCTTTTTTTGCCCTCAACCTGAGTTTCCCCCATGTATTCAATTTTATAACCTTTGTCTTTACATTTGAGTAACAGGTCCTCTCGGTTTAAAGAAGCCCTTACTGGCTGGGCGAGATTCTCTGGCATTAACATGACTTTACCCATTTGTTCCATCCAGATTTTTTCGCCATCATAGCCGAAGATTACCTTCATGCCTAAAACGGTTTCTTCTACTCTTAATCTTAAAGGATTCTTCTTAGTATAGACTACTCTTTCAGTGAGTAATTCTCCCGTAGGAATGTAAATCTTAGCGCTGGCAGTGACCACACTGTCATGAATCTTTTCTAAGAGTTGCCTGCCTCCCTGTGCCTGAAGCGATTTCTCGATGATTTCCTCGGCCTTAATCTGAGCTCTGGCTGGCTGCCAGATGCAGAAGATTATCATCATAAGCAGAATAATCCAAAAATTAAAAATTTCTTTAAAAATATTTCTTTTCATTTTTTAGTCCCTCCTTTTTTATAAAAAATTTTTAGATAAAGACCAGAGTCCTGTCAAGATATTCTCGGCTCATGCTTCCAGATGGGAATTTTCTCCAATGCGGCGAGAAGATTTTCACCCATAGGCTGCTCTTCAGACTAACTATTCTCCCCTTTCAGGCACGTTTCCACGTGGAGCATGGGAGGAGAATATGAGATAAGGCTTCATGATAATTAAAGGCAAAGAGTGTTCCTGACGAAATCTGTTGATAAATTAATCTATTTGAATCAGAAATCTTTTTTCTTATTAAATCCTAAATAATTATCACTCCCAGAGATAAAAAAGACTCACAAACTTTTGTCGAGGCCCCTTGAAGATTTTGTACATCATCCCATGAAACAGATGCCAATGATTTGATATAGATAAAATTAGAATGCATGATCTTTCTTAAGTCGTTTTTGAAACTTTGAAGTCAGAGTATACAGTATAGGTCCAAAATTTGGCTTAATCATGAAACGTCAGGTTAAAAAATATCTGGGGAACTAAGAACACAGGGAAAAATCTTAAATTTGTTAAGGCAGTTTTCAGCAAGACAAATAGAAAAAACCTCCCTCTTTGTCATCTTTACCGGCTTCACGATCAACTTTCTCCTCAATCCGGGTCTTTTTCTACCAGGAGCGTCTTACATTTTCCGCAGAAAAGAGGGCAACTCGCTTGAATCTTGAAGAAAGAATTAATTTATTCAAGCAGGATATGACCGAGGAAATAATATTTGTCACCGTAAAGGCCACGAATTGTCATGGAGTCAGCCAGCTCAACTGGTGGTTGTATTTCTATAACATAACGGGCCATGGCTCTTTCCGGAAGTTCCTTAGGCCCCACCCAGAATTTTCTCAATTCTCTTCCCTCTCTTTTAAAGACAATTTCATAAATATCGTTGCTGTCCAGACTTATATCCAGTTTAGAAATAGATTTTGGCTCCAGACCACCAATCTGGATAATTTCGGTTTTCCTGAAACGATAAATCCCCTGAGCATGAAAAGGAGTCCCCTCCGCCACGACGTTTTGAAAAGCTCTCAAATTCGCAGGTTTGGGAAATAGCTCTGATGGCTCGGTTTTAACCGAAGTCTCTCCAGCCCTGATTTTATAAATAATTAGTCTTCCACCTTCAAAGTGTTTTTCCAGCGGAAAAACTTCCAGGATATATCCATGAACCAGGCTATCAAGATAAGGACGATGGATGACAATATAACTGAGATCATAATCGTGAATAAAAGCTTTAGCCGAATTCCTTTCTTTCATCAAATCAATGACCTCTGGCTGATAACCAATTTCCTGTAATTTAATTATTGTGCTGAAAATGGGTAAAGAAAGAAAATATTCTATCTTAGCGTCAGGAATTCGAGCTAAATAACCGCCAAAAATTCTCTTCTGATGGAAAATCTGTAAATACATCAGTTGGGCTTGATTTATTTCACTGCCTATCTGTTTGAAGCCATCCTGCCAGCCAAGAGGAATATCAAGAATTGTTCCTTTCTCTTTTTCCTGTCCAATGGCTTGATAAACAGGGGGCGACATGATCTTAAACATGGGAAAAGGAATGGCCAAATATTCGAAGGAGATTAAAAGGGTTATAAATAAGGCGGCGCCAAATTTAGGCCAGGGCTTTCTTAGATTAAGCAAAATGAACCTTATGGCCAAAGCTGCCAGGATAGCCAGACTCAGCATCATCATGAGATTAAATCGGCTGGGTGCTCGTAAATTGTTCAAAATGGGAATTAAATTGATAATAAAAAAGGGAAGGGGAAGTTTAATCTCTTTTCCTGCGATATGGGGATAAAGCCCCAGAGAAAGCACAAAAAAAGTTACCAGACTGATCAGCCAGAATCTGACTTCCCGGTTTTTTCTGTATTTAATCATGGTTATCAGGGCCAGAATAAGTCCAACGTAACCGGTAAAGACAGTCCATTCGCAGGCATTCCCGGTAAAATTCTTTGATATCTGGCGGGTAAAATCTCTAAACAGGGGATGGAGCACAGAAGGGGTGATAAAACCTAAAAGGTCAGCCACATATTCAGTTGCTCCTTTAGGTCCGGGTACGTTGCTATAGCCACCGATTTTTATGTCTGAAATCATGGATAATAAAAAAGGCAAAAAACCAATGAAAAAGATGGTGACAAGGGCAACTGAGCCTTTGAAAAAAGATTTATTAATTATTATTTTTCTGTCCTGGCTAAAAACGTAGATAAGATAAAGAAAAGAAAAAATGATTAAAAACACAAAATAATAAGAATCAGTTAGGGCAGTGAATAACAAAAAAAGGCCAGCCAGAAAACCATGGCGAGGTCTGGCCTTATCTTCTTTTATTAAACGAAGGAAAAATAAAATATAAAAGGGTAACCACTGGGTTGAGACAAGATTATAATGGCCCAGCAAGTGGGCAAATTTGTAGGGGCAGAAGGCAAAGATAATCCCCCCAATAAAGGATGAAACTTTATCTTTGATGATATAATTGATTAATAAGTAAGCGCCGAAAGCCGACAGGACAAAGGTCAAAATAATAATGATATTGTTGGCGACCACAAGGCCGAAGAGTAAGTGAAAGGGAATGGAGAGCAACCCATTCATAAAAGTAAAAGTATGAGCCGTTAATCCGGCGCCAAGAGGATAAAGAATATAATCGCAGTAAAAGGGATTTGTTTTCAGCTCTATTAAAGATTTTTTCACCCACCAGAGATTCCAGAGAAACAGGGGATTATCACCGCCGTCGCCCGGGACAGCGCTAGTGAAATGGAAAACCAAGGGATAGGTAAAAAAGAAAGTTAAAGCCACATATCCTATTAAAACCAGGCTGGTGGTGGCCGAAGAATCTGGAACGGTTTCGGCATCCAGCTGAAGAGGTTCTTCCTTCAGTAAAGGCCGCAACCATTTAAAAGGCCAGCAGAGCTTCAAAATTATTAATATGATCAGGAAAATAACCGGGTTGGTAAAACCAGTCGCCCTGATTGTAAAAAGGCCCAGATCTAAATAAAAGCCACCGGTGTAATAAATTAAAATAATCCACAATGAGAGAAAAACCACCCCGAGATTTAAAATCAAGTTAAAAATCTTCTGACTACTTTTCACTCTTTCTGGCTTTTTTGTCATTTTAACTATATCAATTAAGTGGATCTATATTAATATTGAATAATCAATATTGAAAATCAATTCTGGCGGGATCGTTTAATCCCCTTGCTTCCATCTTAATAGATATTTTAATCTTATAGATTTTAATTTTGAAGGCTACCACGTAACCCAAAAAAGCCTGATTCTAAATAATTGAATTGATGTGGTTGATTGGCCTGAAGAGCCATTTAAGAATCAACAGAATCGCTGGCCATGATTTTTAGTCTCTCCATGACCATCAGATAGGATGTTCAGCGGCAGAACCTTTCAGGCAAGGGCATTTTTTCGAGCCGCATCTTTATCCAGGCAAATTCCGAGTCAAGATTTTTTAACGAACAAAGATTCAGCAGGAAAAGAAGCCAAAAAGATATTTTTAAGACAAAATTAAGTTCGATTTATGGTAAATTAGTCAGGAACTGATATGGTTAGGACTAATTTTTTCTGGAGGGCAAAGAGTGAATATCTTCTTAAAAGCCTTCATTTATCTTATTCTCTTTTCTGTCCTTCATTTTGGTTATGACCTGACTCACCTATCTTTTCTGAAGCCTTTTTGCGGGATTGATGAATCAATCTTCCAGCACCTGAAAATGGCTTTCTGGGCTTATCTTCTGGCCAGCCTGATTGAATATCCTTTTTTTAAACGCAAAAAAAGGAAATACGAGGGCTTCTGGATTCCAAGATTTTTCTCAGCGACCATCGTTCCCTGGACAATTTTCCTGGTGTGGTATCTCGTACCAGCGACTGTCGGCCAGTTCAGACTATCTTACCTGGAATTAATCTGGGCTCTTGCAGTTTCCTTCTTTTCTGGCCTGGCAGGCGGGGTGGTGGAAAGAAACCTGGAAGAACAGCGGCTTTCTTTTTGTTTTAAGATACTCGTGTTCTTTCTGTTCATCGTTTCAGCCTTTCTCTATATAGCATTTACTTACAAGCTGCCCCGGGTAGATATGTTCAGAGCGCCAGAATGAATATCAGGCAAAATTGGGCATTGATACTCAGCTTGTTCATTCACGGTGCGGTTGCCAACCTCTATTTTTTAGCTGGAGGCTACTTTCTGGCAAAAAATGAATTCGAGACCTTGAAGATGAGCGTGGACAGGCGTTTAACCAAAGACGACCCCGGTCGCACGCCTAAAGCAGGCAAAATATTCTACCACCAGCAACTGGTCAGCGGTAATCAAAGACCGCAGTTAAGAGAATAATAGACTGTTTCCTCGTTTATTCGAAGTGACAAGCCGCAACAGCTTAAGGTTAATGATTAGAATTTTTTGAATATTAACGAAAGAGAAAGACACTATTCCGCTGGAATTTTCGGCAGCTGCTATCAAAAAAGCTGAAGACTAAAAGATGGGAGATGATAAATTTTTTAATCCGCACTGATTTTTCCCTTGGGTGATAGCTCCTCATTGTCATCAAACTATTAATTTAATTAATATGAAGTTCAAACCGGCCAGTTGATTCATTGTATTCTACCCAGACAAATTTTCCCTGTTCAACATCAAAAGTCTGGGCAAAGCTATTAGGAACAAAATAGTTAATCTCCTTCGGAAAGCGGAAACTTCTCTCTAGAATTTTATTGTTCAGGTCCATTATGATTACTTCGTGGAAATTGCCCTTCCTGGCCGGGGTCACCACATAAATTTTCCCTCCGTCAATTTTCAGGGCCACAAAAGCAGGGAAATAATCGGGGAAGACGGGCTGGTTATTCTGTAGGAATATCTCCGTTAAACTATTGATAGTCTGTTTCTTGAACTCTTTTGTCACCTTTATTCTGTCAACTGGATGGCGGATTTCATAAAGTAAATTTCCGGTCTCGTCAAAAACGGATATGGACAGGCCTTTGGTGGAATCAGCCACGAAAATTTTATGGTCATAAACCAGGTAATCAAAATATTCCCTGACCATCAGATTTTTCATTTTATCTGAAGGCAAAGAAGCTCCTGGCCGTGGAGGCGGGGGCGGCAGTACATCGGGAACTTCAAGAAGGCGCTTAACTGGTTTTCCGTTCTGGTCGTAGACGATGAGCGTTAATGGTGACTCAGTACCATCTTCCTTCCTTTCCACAGGGACGCCGATGAAGTGATGGCCCACCGGAAGGTAAGGATATCTCATGATTCGCGATGGAGGGAGAATCTGTCTAAGATATTCGCCTTCAGCAGAAAAGATAAGTGTTTTACCGATGTCGGCAACGACTAGTTGGTTACCAACCAGGTAAAAAGACCCCAGAAACGTGAATTCCCCGGGTCCCTGGCCGGGACGACCGATGCGTTTCAGAAAGCGACCGGTGTCAAAAGCATAGACGGCGATATCTTTTTTATCCTGAATGTAAATTTTTCCGTGTTCGGCCCTGACCTGATAGGCTGATTCAAGCTCGGGCAAGGGAATGACTTTTAGTTGCTGGTTCTGTATATGCGGAGACAGTTCCAAACCTGGTAGCATTCTTATGAGCAAAAGGCTAAGCCACGCCATGATGATGGCTTTGTTTAGCCTGAATGTATTATTTCCCATGCAAACACTTCTCCCAAGAGTGAGAAAAAATACGACCTATCTTCATTTTCGATAATGAATCTTTCTTTGTCAAACCCTCGAATTGCCTCACTTAAAATCTATATGAAATTGATTCATTGACCCACGAGAAAATTTATACGAAATCATATTGCCCTCAGGCAGGTAGAGCCCTTAAATATCGGGGTAAAATAAGCCCGGAGACAAGGACATGAGACAAGGATAAAAGTTAGGCGAGCAGCGTTAAACGAGCAGACCAGGATGTATCAGAAAGGCTCTAAGAGGGAAAGGGGCTGTGTTAAATGAATTTGTTAGATGAATTCCCTGGCCTAACTAGTTATAATCGCTCTTATGCCAGCTGCTTATGGCACAACTGAGGTCTGACCTGCCTAAAACACCTTACCAGAGATTATTATAATCGCCTGGGCTAAGTCTGGAACAGAAGAATCGCCTGTGCAAAACTTACAGGAGGTGAATGTGGTCAAATTAAAGAGAGAAATAAACAGGAAAAGACCGGCTATGACGGCTACATAAAAGAAAGAAAGACTATCCATATTTTCGTATAGATTCTTATGTGAAGCAATGAATGTGCTTTCATATAAATTTTCTCATGAGGCAGCAAGAAAATAAGAATGATTTTGGCGATATTTTATTTTTTTTAGAAAATGGGTAAATAGAAAATGGGTAAATATGTAGGGCGGCACCAATTTTAATGACGACCTTACCGCATCAGGTCAAAGCGGTCCAGATTCATGACCTTGTTCCAGGCCCTGATGAAATCCTGGATAAATTTCTCCCGCCCATCATCGCTCGCATAGACCTCGGCTATTGCCCTGAGCTGAGCGTCATGGCCAAAAATCAAATCAACCCTGGTCGCTGTCCATTTGAGTTGACCTGTTCGCCGATCGTAACCCTCAAAAAGATAATTGTCCGCAGATTTTGATTTCCACACAGTATTCAAATCGAGAAGATTAACAAAGAAATCATTGGTTAAGGTTTCAGGACAGTCAGTAAATACACCATAATCTGTTTTCTGGTAATTTGCCCTTAAAACCCTCATTCCGCCAATAAGAACTGTCATTTCAGGAGCAGTTAAATTTAGCTGATAAGCTTTATCTAACAGCAATTTTTCGGGCGACTCACGAAATTTAGTTTTCAGATAATTTCGGAAACCGTCATATTTAGGTTCTAAATAATTATAAGTTTCAACATCTGTCTGCTCCTGCGTGGCCTCAACGCGTCCTGGAATAAAAGGAACGGTAACTTGATAGCCAGCTCTTCTGGCTGCCTCTTCGATGGCGGCACAACCTCCCAGAACAATAAGGTCAGCCAGCGAAACCTTTTTCCCCTCAGTTCTGGCTTGAGCTTCATTGTAGTCACGCTGTATAGCTTCAAGTATATTAAGAACTCTATCCAGTTGCTCAGGCATGTTAACTTCCCAATATCTCTGCGGCAGGAGTCTGATACGGGCTCCATTAGCTCCACCGCGCCTATCTGATTTTCTGAAAGTAGAAGCAGCTGACCAGGCAGTATAAACGAGCTCCGAAATGGTCAGACCCGATGAAAGTATTCTCTTCTTTAGTTCCTCGATGTCCTTTTCTTCAATAAGCGGATAATCTACTAATGGCAATGGTTCATGCCATGTCTCTATCTCTTCAGGTATGTTAGGTCCAAGCCATAAGGCCCGTGGTCCAAGATCACGATGGGTTAATTTAAACCAGGCTTTGGCAAAGGCTTTGGCAAACTCTTCAGGCTTTTCCAGAAAGCGGCGGGCTATTTTTTCATAAATAGGGTCAAAACGTAAGGCAAGGTCAGTAGTTAACAAGGTTGGTTTGTGCTTTTTATTTGGGTCAAAGGCATCAGGAATAATTTCAGGAGCATCTTTGGCTACCCATTGATACTTACCACCCGGACTCTTGGTGAGCTCCCATTCGTATTTAAAAAGATTATGCAGGAAGTTAATACTCCACTTAGTTGGAGTAGCAGTCCACGTAACTTCTAATCCGCTGGTAATTGTGTCAGGACCTTTTCCGGAACCAAAGCTGCTTTTCCATCCTAATCCCTGCTCTTCAATAGGTGCGGCATCTGGCTCAGGTCCCAAATAAGATTCAGGGGCAGCGCCATGACATTTTCCAAAGGAATGACCGCCAGCAATAAGGGCCACTGTTTCTTCATCATTCATTCCCATACGTTTAAATATCTCCCGAATATCCTTGGCCGCCGCCACAGGATCGGGATTTCCGCCTGGTCCTTCGGGATTAACATATATCAGGCCCATCTGAACAGCAGCATAGGGTATTTCAATTTCACCTTTCTCATCTCTTCGTCTGTCTTCTAACCATTCAGCTTCTGGGCCCCAATCAATACTAAAATCAGGTTCCCACCAGTCTACGCGGCCTCCCGCAAAGCCATGGGTTTTAAAACCCATGGATTCAAGCGCCACATTTCCCGCCAGGATAATAAGATCAGCCCACGAAATTTTTCGGCCATATTTCTTTTTAATTGGCCAGAGTAACCTTATAGCTTTATCTAAGTTTACGTTATCTGGCCAGTCACGTAAGGGAGGAAAGCGAATCTGGCCTGCATTTGCCCCTCCCCGTCCATCGGCAATGCGATAAGTACCTGCACTGTGCCAGGCCAGACGAATAAACAATCCTCCATAATGGCCAAAATCTGCCGGCCACCAATCTTCTGACTTGGTCATGAGCTCTCTGAGATCTTTTTTTACTTCTTCGAGATTGAGACTTTTAAATTCTTCGGCATAGTTAAAATCCTTACCATAGGGATTTGTCTCAGGTAAATTCTGATAGAGTAGCCTTAAATCCAGCAAATCAGGCCATTTTTCCCAAATTGACTTCCTTTGACCAGTTGTTACTTTTTTGAGTTTATCCATTTTAACCTCCAAAAAAGGATTTAAGACCCGAAAGGTCTCTTTTAATCAAAAATTATTCTTGGCATCGGTCACAAATCCCGGCAAAGACAATTTTGGTGTCAATAACTTTAAATTCATTAGCCAATATATTCGGAATATTAATTTCTTCCAGGCGTTTATCGTAAACATCAATAATCCGGTGGCACTTCAGACAATGAAAGTGGTGATGCCGCTCCATAATTCCATCATATCGCTTAATATCTTCATAATCCTCCACCAGCCGAGCCAGGCCCAATTCCACAAATTTTTGAAGGGTTCTATTGACGGTATCAAAAGATATATGGAGAAACTTTTTCTTAACTCGCTTGTATATTTCGGTAGCTGAAGGATGATCGTTAAACTTAATAAGTTCTTTATATATTTCCATTCTTTGAGGGGTGACCCTGAGGCCATTTTGCTTGCAGATCTGGATGAAATTGGCCAGCAAATTATCAACAGGCTCCTTTTTCATATTAATTATTATATAAGAATGATTCTTATTTGTCAAGATGCTATTGGAAACGCTACATCTCTGAAGGATAAGCTGATTTAACGCCTTTTTGACAAGTATTTAAATCAGGAAATATCCTGGACGTCCCTTTTTTTTAAATCTTTTTTATAAAGGTATCCTGGAAAATTAGGAAGAGTGCAAACCGTTACCTTTTTTAGAGAATATAAGAAAACAGGTAAATATGTAGGGCGGCACCAATTTTGAAGAAAACAGGTAAATATGTAGGGTGGCACCAATTTTGGGGGTGGCACCAATTTTGGGGGGATGGATTCTTGACACAAGAAAAAGGGAAAAATAAACTAAGAATTTCATTCATTCTTTACAGGGGAGGTCATAATGAAGATTATAAGTCTGGCTGAAGTTAGAGACAGGGTTAAAGACCTCGTTCAGGAAGCTAACTTTGTTCTTCAGGATGATGTTCGGGCTGTAATTGAATCCATGGAAAAGCTGGAGGAATCTCCGGCCGGTCTCGAGGTCTTTCGTCAGTTAAGGGAAAATGCCATCATTGCCCGGGAGGAAAAACTGGGAATCTGCCAGGACACAGGTCTGGCTGTCTTCCTGGTCGAAATAGGCGAGGAGGTCCAGCTAAAAAAGGATGATGGCCTGACCAGCCTGAAGGAAGCCATAAATGAAGGCACAAGGCGGGGCTATGCTGAGGGTTATCTCCGTAAATCAGTGGTGGAGGATCCCATCAGACGCAAAAACACAGGCGATAATACGCCAGCCTTCATCCACTGGGAACTTGTCCCGGGCGAAAAATTTAAGGTGACCTTTATTGCCAAAGGCGGTGGAGCTGAAAATATGAGTGCTATCCGGATGTTTGCCCCGGCCGCTGGTCTGGAAGGGATTGAAGATTTCGTTGTAGAAACAGTGGATAAAGCCGGTTCCAATCCCTGTCCCCCTATTATCGTAGGAGTTGGTATTGGCGGCAATTTTGAATATGTGGCCTGGCTGGCTAAAAAGGCTCTGCTTCGCCGTCCCCTGGGTTCCCACAATCCTGACCCCTTTTATGCTGATCTGGAAAAACGCCTGCTCGAGAGAATTAACAAGCTGGGTATAGGTCCCCAGGGCATGGGAGGAAGGGTAACAGCCCTGGCCGTACATGTCGAGGTTTTTCCCTGTCATATCGCCTCAATGCCAGCAGCCGTTAATATTGAATGTCACGCCCATCGTGTCCTGAGCTTTGAACTTTAAATTTTCACCTGGCTGAAGATTTTCAATTATCAATTTATGAGCGAAGAATTATTCCGAAGATTGATCAAAAGGCTTTAATTAATAAGCTCAAAGACAAATTAAGTTGACTTAAGCAGGAGGGAGAGCTATTCTTTTCAACTTAAAGGGAGACGAAAAGCATGATGGAAATTCGCTTTCATGGTCGTGGTGGCCAAGGAACGGTTGTCGCCTCAAAGATTCTGGCCGACGCCCTGGCCAAGGAGGGCAATTATGTTCAGGCCTATCCAGAGTTCGGAGTTGAACGCCGGGGAGCTCCGGTTTATGCCTTTATTCGCATTGATAATAAGCCTATCTATGATAAAAGCCGGATCTATACCCCGGACCATGTCGTCGTCGTTGATCCCACCCTCGTTGAGGCTATTGATGTAACCGAGGGTTTAAAACCAGGGGGAATAATTATTATTAATTCAGACAGAAAGCCCGAAGAATTTAAATTTCCCGCAGCCTACAGAGTCTATACCATCAATGCCACCGAAATTGCTGTCAAATACAAACTGGGAACGCTGGCGGCACCCATCGTCAATACCGCTATTGTCGGTGCAGTGATTAAAATCCTCAATCTTTGCCGGCTTGAGTCTTTGATAGAGGCCATAAGAGAGGGAGTCCCCATTAAACCAGAGGACAATGTTCGGGCGGCTCAGGAGGCCTATGAAAAAGCTCAAACCCTTCTTTGATCCAGCCGGAAAACTTAACTGACGAACAATGTTTCCGGATAATTGGCCCTGTTCTCCAAACTAAAGAAAAAAGGAGTCTTCTGGTTTCTTTTAAAGAAGACAACCAGAATTAGCGTTATAATGAAATTAAAGGTGAAACCAAAATGAAAGGAAAAAGGAGAAAAGCCGAAAAAATCATTTTCCATTCTGAAAGGGAAATGCCCATGGCTCCTATGTCTATTGGTTCAATGACCTTTAATCTTACCGGAGCCTGGCGAAATATTCGGCCGGTAATTGATTTAGACAACTGTCTTCAGTGTGGTATCTGCTGGAAATTCTGCCCGGATGCTGCCATCCTCATTGAAAACGAATATCCGGTTATTGATTACGATTACTGCAAGGGCTGTGGTCTCTGCGCGGAGGAATGTCCAACGAAGTGCATCACCATGGAGGAGGAGATTAAATGAAAAAAGTAATTATGGGAAATCATGCTCTTTCCTATGGCGCCATGCTCTCGAGGGTTCAGGTCATTTCCGCCTATCCCATTACTCCCCAGACTCAGGTGGTCGAATTGCTCTCGGAAATGTGTGCCAGCAAGGTCCTTGAGGCTCAGTTTATAAAAGTGGAATCAGAGCACTCGGCCATGGCGGCTCTTATCGGGGCTGCTCTCGCTGGCGCCAGAACTTTCACCGCTACCTCAGCCCAGGGCCTGGCCTTAATGCATGAGCTCCTTCACTGGGCTTCCGGGGCCCGATTGCCCATAGTCATGGGTAATATCAATCGGGCCATGGCCCCTGGCTGGAGCATCTGGTCCGATCAGAATGACAGTTTATCGCAACGGGACACAGGCTGGATGCAATTCTACTGTGCCAATAATCAGGAAGTTCTGGATTCAGTCATTCAGGCTTACAAGGTAGCCGAAAGATTTTTTATTCCAGCCATGGTTATTCTTGATGCTTTCAGCCTTTCCCATACCTATGAAGTGGTTGATGTTCCTGATCAGGCTCTGGTTGATGCCTATCTCCCGCCTTTTAAGCCGGCCTTCAGACTTACACCTGATGAACCCCACGCCTTTGGTGGATTGACTTCACCAGACCATTACTTCGAGCTTCGCTACAAGCTTCAGAAAGCCATGGAAAAGGTACCGGAGGCAGTTGAGGAAACAGGACGCGAGTATGAAAAGTTGTTTGGCCGTTATCTTGGGGAAGTCGAAGCCCATCGCCTTGATGATGCGGAAATAATCCTGGTGACCTCAGGCACCGCTGGATCTACCGCCAGGGTAGCCGTTGATCAACTAAGAGAAAAGGGCCTGGCTGTAGGCAATTTAAGAATCCGTCTATTCCGGCCTTTCCCCTTCCATCTTGTTCGTCGCCTGCTCAGCCGGGCAAAAAAGGTAGCTGTGGTCGATCGCAATATTTCCTATGGCCATCATGGAATTTTTTATCAGGAAATTAAATCTGCCCTTTATGGTTTCAGTTCCATTCCCATCTTCGGTTTTATTGCCGGCCTCGGCGGTCGGGATATAACCCCGGAAACTTTTGCCGAAATAATTGATTATACTCTGAGTCATGACACCCCCGAGGCTGAAATTGTCTGGATAGGAGTAAAAAAATGAAAAAGCCGAGAACAATGAAACTCAGTCTGCCCCTGGAAGAATATATGAACCCTGGCCATCTGGCCTGCCAGGGATGCGGAGCTACCCTGGCCATGCGCTATGTGCTCAAGGCGCTCGGCCAGAAGACTGTCCTCTGTATTCCTGCCTGTTGCTGGTCAGTCATTGATGGTCCCTTTCCTTATTCCTCTCTGGATGTGCCTATTTTTCACTGCGCCTTTGAAACGGCTGCGGCTTCCGCCTCGGGGGTTAAGGCCGGTCTGGAAATGGTGGGCGATAAAGAGACAACAGTTGTCGCCTGGGCTGGGGACGGTGGCACCTTTGACATTGGGCTTCAGGCCCTTTCAGGCGCGGCCGAAAGAAATGACAACATCATTTATGTCTGCTATGACAATGAAGCCTATATGAATACGGGCATCCAGCGAAGCTCAGCCACCCCCTATGGAGCCTGGACAACCACTACGCCGGTTAAACACTTTAAGGACCAACCCAAAAAAGATATTGTCGCCATCATGGCAGCTCACTGCATTCCTTATGTAGCCACGGCCAGTGTAGCCTATCCTGAGGATCTTTACCGAAAAATGAAAAAAGCCAAAGACATAAAGGGAACCCGCTTTTTTCATATATTTGCGCCCTGCCCTTCTGGCTGGAAAAGCCGGCCGGAAGATACCATCAAGCTAGCCAGACTAGCTGTCCAGACCTGCTATTTTCCTCTCTATGAAATTGAATGGGGAGAAAAATATACGCTTAATATCAAACCTAAAGAGAAAAAGCCGGTGGTGGAATATCTCCGCCTTCAGGGAAGATTCAGTCATCTGACGGAAAAAGAAATCAATTTAATTCAGGCAGAAGTGGATCGTAAGTGGGAGCGGCTGCTCAGGCTCTGTGGCCAGGCTGAAGAAAGGCCAGCCCAACAAAAATAATTTTTCACACTTTTTCTTGAAATGCTAATATAATAAAAATATAATTTTTTTGAAAAAAGGTGCTTTTTTAAAATCAAAACTGAGGAATTAAAATAGAAGAAAATTAAGACGCATTAAAATTGATTAAATCGATCAAGGAGAAACCAAAACCATGAAATTAAATTCCAAAAATTTCAAAGGCCTTGTGGCTGGCTCGCTCCTTCTTGTCTCGTTCCTGTTTGCCTCGAGGGCCGGAATTTCCGGCCAGAGCTTTCAAGCTGCTCCTGATTTTCAGATTAACGACCTTGAGGGCAAAACGCACACTCTGAAAGATTACCGGGGGAAAATTCTGCTCATTAATTTCTGGGCCACCTGGTGTCCACCCTGTCGGGCTGAAATTCCTGATTTTATTGAGGTCTACTCGGCCGAGAAAGATAAAGGTCTGGCTATCCTGGGGATATCGGTTGATGACCTTCCGGCAAGCGAATTGCTAAACTTTGTCCGCCGCTTTAAAATTAATTATCCTGTAGCTCTGGCAACATCAGAAATTATCAATCAATTCCAGCCAGGAGAATTTATTCCCACAACCATTTTTATTGATAAAAATGGACGCATCAGGCATAAACATGTTGGTCTTCTGGATAAAAAGACTTTACTTACGTATTTAAATCAGCTGCGCTCTGAAAATTAACGCCAATTTATCTTTAAAGAAAATCTGATTCAGTAACCATGAAAATTATTTTTACCAGCGGTAAACAATAGCCGCCCAGGTAAAGCCAGCTCCAAAAGCATCCATTAAAATAATATCCCCTTTTTTCAATTTCCCCTGCATCCTGAGCTCTTCAAGACAAATGGGAATCGAGGCAACCGAAACATTGCCATAGCGGTCAATATTCGTGTAGACCTTTTCGGGCGGCATTTTTAGCCTTTCGCCGGTCGCTTCAATAATGCGGATATTGGCCTGATGAGGAATGAAATGGTTAACCTCTTCGGGTTTCAAGCCAGCTAATTTCAGGGCTTCCAGAGCCGCTTCTCCCATACGGCGCACAGCATGTTTAAAGACCTCATTTCCTTTCATGGAAATATAATGAAGTCTTTTTTTCACCGTCTCCTCCGAGGCCGGTAATTGCGTGCCCCCAGCCGGAAGATAAAGCAGCTCGGCCAGACTCCCATCGGCCCGCCAGTAAGAAGAAAGAATTCCCGAATCATCCTGGCTTTCTTCCAGAATGGCTGCACCGGCCGCATCGCCAAAGAGAACACAGGTCGAGCGATCTTCCCAGTTAGTGATTTTCGAGAGAAGTTCACCGCCAATAAGAAGAACCCGCCGGCAGACCCGATTGAGGATCAGGCTTTCAGCCACAATCAGGCCATAAAGAAAGCCGGTACAGCCGGCCGATAAATCGAAGGCCGGAATCTCCACTGCCCCCAGCTTTTTCTGAACCCAGCAGGCGGTCGAAGGAAAGAGAGTATCGGGGCTGGAGGTAGCCACTAAAATTAAATCAATGTCTTCGACTGTCAGGGAAGCCTGCTCGAGAGCTCTTCGGGCTGCTTCCAGGCAGAGGTCAGAAGTGGCCTGAGAATCATCAGCAATGTGTCGTTCTCTGATCCCGGTTCTTGTAACAATCCATTCGTCCGAGGTCTCCACCATTTTTTCGAGATCAGCATTGGTGAGAATCCTCGGAGGGACATAGATGCCCAGGCTTGATATTTTGACTCGTCCTCTCGTCCTCTCCATTTTTAGCCTCATTAATTTTATCCTCTATAGCATAGAGAGGCACTGTTTGCAAATTGAGATAAGAATAAATAAAATCAAGGAGATTTGAGGCTTATTTTGGTCAATACGAACCTGAGCCCAAATAAAAATTTAATTTAAAAATAAATCAGGTTAGCCACAATGAGGAAAAGAACCTGGCTGATGCTTTCTCTGTTTCTTATTCCCTGGGTATCTCAAGCTCAGATGACAATCGGTCAATATGAGGAAGAAGCTCCCCTCCGCACCTGGAATATTGCTGGCTTCATCCCTGCTTCTGGCATAGGCCGAGCTGAAATCATGACCCTAATTGCTGATTCTCCGGCTGTCGCTTTTAACAATCCTTCTCTTATCGCCGGTCTGCCGCGCCTAAGTTTTTATCTTAATGGCTCAATCAGCCGGGCTTCTCTCTTCCGCTTTGGTCCGGTTAATACCGGCGTTCTTAAATCCAGCCAGAATCTTTGGATCAGGACAATGGCCCTGGATGGCGCCGGGCTGGCTTTAAAGGCCGGCAAGTGGGCTCTCAGCTTTGGCGTGGCAATCACCGAGTATTATGACCGCCCCTCTGTTCTGGCCGAATCGGTTTCCGGAGGAAAAACAAATTATAAAATTAACTTTAGCCAGGAGGGTTTTCTCCGGGCCTATAATCTGGCTCTGGCTCGAAAGCTGGGCCGGAAGCTGGCCATCGGTCTGGCCCTGAATCTTTCTCAGGGCAACCTGGAAAGGAAAACCGAAGAATCCTGGCCTCTGAATCAGATTTCTATCCTGGATAAAAAAGATGGATCTTTAAAAGATCAATCTGTGCGTTTCGGCTTTATGGCTGAGATAAGCAAATCCTTGAAGATAGCTTTCGCCCTGGAGCCAGCCCACAGGCTGGAAAAAGAAAGTCACAGTTTACTTGAATATTCAGCCTCAACAACTGGAACAAAAATTACGATAGAGGACAGGGCCAGTGACTTCATTCAGAAACCCCTTCAGTTGAGTCTGGCCGGAAGTTATCTCCTCGGTCAGCAATGGCTTATTTGTGCTGAAGTCACCTTTTTTAACTGGTCAAAATATAAATTGACCTGGTTTTCAGAACAAGAAACAAGGAATTTTCGGGATGTCCTTCGCCTGGCCCTGGCTTTAGAAAACCTAACCTCTTTCAGACTTTTTCACCAAAGCTTCAGCCTGACCACCAGGCTCGGGCTTCTGGTTGATCCCCAGCCCATGAAAGTACCGCGCTCAACTTATTATTCTCTCGGTAGCGGGTTCAGTCTGGGCTGGAAATGGTTTCGCCTTGATTTTGGTGCCTCCTGGGGCCAGGAAAAAGGCTCAGGCTCATCCCTCGAGAGCTTTCGGAGTGCCCTGGCTTTAAATACCTTTTTTTAATTAAGATAAAAACAAACTAATTGAAAATTATCATTGATCTGAAGAAATTAAAATTGAAAATAGGCTGAGAAATGAAAGACAGGGCCGAAAGAAAAACAAAGTTTTATCTGGCCCTCATTTTTTCCTCTCTGTTTTTGCTCGTAGCTTCTTTTCTCTGGTCCTTACCTTCAGACTCCATCTGGGCCCGGGTCGAAATTATCAGTCTGGAAAAAACGCCGGCCAATTTAGCCATTCTGGCCTCTTTCTCCGAGCCACCTGATTTTCTTCTGGAAACCAGTGACAGAATTTATCTTGTCGCCAGGCCGCAGGAGCTTACCTCTTTTCAATCAGCCGGTCTTTTTTATCGCCTGGAAACTTCACTGTTTCCACCTGCCCGGCCCAGGCTGAGCGAATTATTCCTGGCTTCCGGGGGAAATGGCGCCTATCACTCCTATCAAGAATTAACCAATGAAATGAAAAGCCTGGCAGAGAAATTTCCCTTTATCTGTCGCCTGGAAGAAATTGGCCGCAGCCTGGAGGGAAGGTCAATTCTGGCTCTGAAAATAAGCGACCGGGTCGAGCTCGATGAGGCTGAACCAGCATTTCTCTTTCTTGGCTGCCATCACGCCCGGGAATGGATTTCCGTGGAAGTCCCTTTTTATCTTGGCCGCTATCTCGTTGAAAATTACAATCAGCCTTTGATTCACCAACTGGTGAATGAAGCCCAAATCTGGATTGTGCCTTTGGTTAATCCTGATGGTCTCGAATATTCCATCAAATTTTATCGCTACTGGCGAAAGAACCGCCGTCTCAACAGCGATGGGAGTTTTGGCGTTGATCTCAACCGTAACTACGGTTTCAAATGGGGTGTGGATAATCGAGGTTCAAGCCCCAATCCTTCTTCCGAGACTTATCGCGGCCCGGCCCCTTTTTCAGAGCCTGAAACCAGAGCGGTCAGGGACCTTTTTCTGAAATACCCCTTCCAAGCTCTTATCAGCTATCACAGCTATTCCCAGATCATTCTCTTTCCCTGGGGTTATACCACAGCGCCGCCGGATAAATATCAACTTCTTTTCACTCTGGCCGGAAAAATGTCTGAACTTATGCTTAGCGTTAACGGAAGACGTTACGCTTACGGTCAGGCCAGTACCATGCTTTATCTGACCAATGGTGATACCACTGACTGGGCCTATGGTCTGGCCGGCATCCCTGCTTTCACCATTGAACTTCCGCCTGTAGACATTCTTCAAGGCGGCTTCTTTAATGCCGAAAGCGACATTCAGTCTGTTTTTGAAGAAAATCTTAAGGCGGCCCTGGATTTAATTCAGTGGGGAATCAGCAATTATCATTCCTCAGCCCCGCTCACCAGAAATAATAAGGAAAGCATTATTTCTTTAATCAGCAGAAATAAAAAAAGATAAGAGAGGATTTACAATCAAGCTTTAGCCTCTGGTCTGAAAAAAATGTTCAGCCAGGACGCACGACAAGTCGCCGCCACTTTCCAGGAGGGTTTACCTTTCTGGCTTTTCTGGTTCCTGGTGGGCCTCATCGCTCTTCTTGTCTTTTTTATTTTCCTCAGAGATAAGGATTTGAGGCGAAGAATTGATTTCTTTTTCCTCAGCGCCAAAAAACGGTCTTTACAGCTTCATCTTCGCCGGCAGTTAAATCGAGAAAAAAAGAGAAAAGAAAGACTCTGGCTCGAGCTTGGCCGCATGGTCTATGAGCAAGGTTTTCCCCTTCAGGGAGCTGAAAGCGTGGTGAAAACCATTGACTCCCTGGAAAGAAAAAAGAAAGAATTACTTTCCCGGTTAGACAATTTTCCCCCGATCTCCGAAGAGCCTTCATTTACTCCTGCCTCAGCCCGGCCGGGTGATTCAGAATCAAATAATCCCCTGGCCAAAAATACTCGAAAGTCAGATGAGGCCAAAATTCCTGTGGATGGAGAAAAGATTAAAGCCAGAAGAACGTGGAGAAAGAAGCGGGGCAAACTTGAAGGGAAAATAAATGACCTCGAAAGACAGATTAATAGTCTCTTCCTCACACTGGGCCGGATGGCTGATACTGTCCGTCTTAAGGATGAAAAACTTGTTCCCTTATACGAAAAAATAGATGCTGTCAATCTCAGGCTCAGCCACCTCGAGCAAAGGCTCGATTCGCTCCACCCCTTCTAATTATCATCTGATTATTGTCCCTGAATTAATAAACAAAGTGGTGATCCTATCCGCTGGAAAGCCTTTTCCACTTTAACCTGAGGCAAAAAAGGCAGCCCGGATAATTGTCGCTGTAATCAGTTTAACTCCCCAGCCTTTCTCCTCAGCCCTGAACCTCCTTTTCGCTTAACCTCGCTTTCCCTCAGGATAATAATCGCCTGAATTCCATAATTATCTGAGCTTTACAGATATAATTTTTCTTTTATAATGAAAGGATGAGCCTCGAGAAAATTCTCGTTCATGTTTGCTGCGCGCCCGATGGCGCCTATGTTCTCCGCTTGTTAAAGGAAAATTTTGAGCCTGTAGCTTTTTTCTATAATCCCAATATTTACCCTCCGGAAGAGTATGATCTTCGTTTTCAGGAAATGGTCAGGGTGGCCTCGTGGCTAAAGGTCCCTTTAATCGAAGAAAAGCCTGACTTTGACCGCTGGATTCAACTGACTGAACCCTTGAAAAATGAACCGGAGATGGGTCGGCGTTGTGACCTCTGTTATGCCCTGAGGCTTGAAAAAACGGCTCAGAAAGCCTCTGCTGAGGGCTTCCCTCTTTTTACCACAGTCATGAGTATCAGCCCCTGGAAGAAAAGTCGAACCCTTAATACGCTGGGAGAAGAATTGGGCCGAAAATATGGAGTTAATTTCCTTCAGGCTGATTTCAAAAAAAAGGATGGTTTCTCTAAAAGTGTGGCCCTGAGCCGTGAGCTTGGTCTCTACAGGCAGGATTATTGTGGCTGTCTTTACAGCTACCAGGAAAGACAGAAAAGAAAGGCCAAAGAGAGTGAACCGGCAGGAAAAAAGTCCTAACCTCGGATGGCTTAATCGAGAAAAAATAGTTTCTTTTCAGGCCCTAAAAATTTCCATTCAGGGGGTGGTACAGGGGGTTGGCTTCCGGCCCTTTATCCATCGCCTGGCCCGAAGATTTGGCTTTTCAGGCTGGGTAAGGAACACCGGTCAGGGGGTTGAAATCCATCTGGAAAGATTCAATGAAGAAAGCCTGAAAAAATTTCTTCAGGCCCTGGAGAAAGAAAAGCCTCCCCTGGCCCGATTACAGGAAGTATCCCTTGAGCCAGATACTTTTGAAGACCGGAAAGATTTCTCCATTATCACCTCGAAGGCCGAGGAGACTTTCGCCTTTATTTCGCCTGATGTCGCCACCTGCGAGGAGTGCTATCAGGAAATAATGAATCCAGCTGAAAGGCGCTATCACTATCCTTTTACCAATTGCACCAATTGTGGTCCTCGCTACACAATTGTTGAGGCTCTGCCCTATGACCGCGCCCGAACGACCATGGCTTCCTTCATTATGTGTCCTGATTGCGCCCGGGAATATCATGACCCGCAGGACCGTCGTTATCACGCTCAGCCCATTGCCTGTCCGGTCTGTGGCCCCAGGATTGAGCTCCTTAAAAGTGGAACCCGGGAAAGGCTCCAGGGGGGAATTGAGGAGGCAGCTCGATTATTAAAGGAAGGTTATATTCTTGCGGTTAAAGGCCTGGGAGGATTCCATTTAATGGCTGATGCCCGAAACCAGAGGGCTATTTCGAGACTTCGTCAGATTAAAGCTCGCCAGTCTAAACCTCTGGCCCTCATGGCCCGTGATTTATCAGTTATTGAAAATTTTGCCCGGATGAATCAGGTGGAAAAGGAGTGGTTGATTTCAGCTTCAAGACCCATTGTTCTGCTCCCGAAAAAAGAGGAGCTACCCGGAATTGCGCCTCATTTAAAAGAAATAGGCGTGATGCTTCCTTATACTCCCCTTCATCATCTTCTTCTTCAGAAAATTGACCTGGTCGTGGCCACAAGTTCCAACCGGAAGGATGCCCCCATCATTAAAGATGAAGAAGAAGGCTCGCTCGATGAACTTTGCGATTATATTTTGACTCATAATCGGCCCATCGCCATGAGAGCCGACGATTCAGTTCTTAAAATTGTTGGTGACCAGCCCCTTTTTTTGAGGCGCGCCAGGGGATATGTCCCCTATCCGGAAACAGTCAATCCAGTCCTCAGGACAGAAAATCATCTCCTGGCTCTTGGCGGGGAATTAAAGGTGACGCTTTCAGCCTACAAACAGGGAACGGTGGTGACCAGTCAATTTCTGGGCGACCTGGATGAATATCAGAATTACCGCTATTTTGAAGAGACCCTCAACCATTTCCTCAGACTTTTTGACCTGAAACCGGCTGTCGTGGCGAGCGACCTTCATCCCGATTTCAGAACCACCCATTTTGCCCGCAAAACAGGTCTTCCCCATTATCAGGTCCAGCATCATTATGCCCATATTCTGGCCTCTTTCCTTGAACATAAGCTGGCGCCTGAAACCCGGGTTCTTGGTGTCGCCTTTGATGGCTATGGTTATGGAACAGATGGGGCTGCCTGGGGCGGCGAATTTTTGCTGGTCTCCGGCCTTGATTTCCAGCGTTTAGCCCATTTTGACTATGTTCCGCTTCCAGGAGGCGATTTGGCTGCCCGCCAGCCCTGGCGCATGGCCTTAGCTCATCTTTTGACCTTCATGGAACCTGAGGCCAATCGCCTTTCTTCTTTAATTAGAATTGATCCCTCAAGAATAGACATTGTCCTCGCCGCCATAAGGAGGAAAATTAACTGCCCGCCGACCTCAAGCTGTGGCCGTCTTTTTGATGCTGTTGCCTGGCTTGTCGGCATTGCTCCTGAGAACCTTGAATTTGAAGCTGAGGCCGCCATGAGGCTTGAGGCTCTTGTTTGCGGCCAGGAAAGAATTATTTATCCTTATAGAATTAAAAAAGATGCCTGGCCCTGGAAAATTGACCTGGCACCGCTCTTCGAAGCCATCCTTCAGGATAAAAAGAAAGGTCTTCCTCCAGAAGTCATGGCCACACGATTCCACCAGACCCTGGCTGTGATAGTACTTGATCTCATCCGCAAGCTTCAGAAAGAATTTGATTTTCAGGCAGTGGCTCTTGGCGGGGGCGTTTTTCTTAACCGCTGGCTGACCATGTTGACCACAGAGCTTTTAAAGGAGGCTGGTTTCGAGGTCCTCAGACCACTTCGTTATTCTCCCAATGATGAGTCCATCTCTCTGGGCCAGATTTATTATCTCCTCTGCCTGCTTAAGAAAAAGTAAAAAACCGAATTTATTTCTTTTCCTTCCTCTCCCTTTTTTCAAGACCGGCTTTAATCGCCAGACCGCCGGTCAGGGAGGCGGTGAGATTAAAAATCAGGGAAATAAAAAAACCGAGACCACAGCCACCAATAAAGCCGGCGATTCCTCCCAGAGCGGCAAAAATAATTCCTCCGGTGAGCTTGCCCATTATTTCCTGGAGAAAAAGAGGCAGAAAACTGAAGGTCTGAAGGAAAAACCTGGTGGAGCCAGCCACAGCTCCAGTCAGAATGCCCAGCAGAATGCCCATACCACCAAAGAAAAGAGTGGATGAGCCGGAAGGAAGCGACACAACCACCCATTTTTCGCTCTTTTCAGGCAGGTTCTGGCTGTCCAGGTCGGCCTCGAGCCTGGCAACTTCAGGAGAAATCCGGAAAGATTTCTCCCTTAGATTGAAGTCAAGGGTCTCCCCTCCGGATTTTTCAGCCAGGACCGGGCCTTCCAGAAAAGATGCTGGAGGTCCGGCCTCTTCTTCCCAGATTTCTCCACTTATGGGCGGTTCTGCCCGGATCCAGTTCCGACCATTAAAGTAATACCACTCACCACTCTGGGCGCCGATGGTCCAGAATTTGCCCTCACTGTCCCTGACCCGGAGCTTTTTTAATTCAGCCACATATTCTCTTTGAGATATTATGCCTTCGAGATAAAGATGCCTCAGGCGATAGAATTCAGTTTTCAGTCTTTTGAGCTCATGCTCAAGAGTTTGATGATCATTCATGTCTTCTATATAACTCTTTTATTTTCAATAATTTAGAGATTGCCCCAGATTTTCCCCTGGTAGATGACGAATTTGTGTGCATTTTGCCATAATTCTAAGAATTTTCGATTCTTTTGGGCCCTTCCCCCCTCACTTTTCCACAATTTTTCCACAGTTTTTGTGAAAATCTCAGGGAGCATCTTCTACCAGCTTATTTTCTTAGCACTTCGAGCAGGCTATAGCCTTTAATTGGATCAGGAATAAAGGAAAGAATAAAAATAATGACTGCTACCCAGCCCAGAACTTTTCTTCCTGGACTCAATTTCTCCAGCTCATCGGCCACCTGAGGATGTTTTAAACCAAGAACCAGGATCAGGGCAGCCCAGACAAACCAGCCAATCCAGAGAAAAATACCCATAATGATAAAAAGCCCGAGAACCAGCCGACCGAGTTTGCGGGAACGATGACCCAAAAGAGCATAGGCGATATGACCTCCATCGAGCTGACCTACCGGAAAAAGATTGAATGCGGTAATCAGAAGTCCGACCCAGCCGGCAACACCAACGGGATGCAGGACGATATCATATCTCTCAGAAAGACGACCGAAAATAATTCTTTCGAGACCCTTTAAGAGAAGGGGCTCACCAAAATAAATCGTGCCTTCCTGGGGTAAGGAAGGAACTAACTTGGAATTGGCCAGGCCATAAATAATCGCTGGCAGGGAAAGAAAAAAGCCAGTCAAGGGGCCGGCCAGGCCAATATCAAAAAGCTGACTCTTCCGGGTAATGGGCGAGCGAATCCGGATAAAGGCGCCAAGCGTCCCGACCAGGGTCGGCGCAGGAATAAAATAAGGCAGGGTAGCCTCGAGCTGATAGCGCCGGCAAGTTAAATAGTGCCCGAGCTCATGGCCAACCAGAATTGTCAGAAGAACAAGGGCATATACAACGCTTAAAGCAATAATTCGCTCATTCTGCCAGACATTTAAATTGATCTCGCTTCCTGGAAGCTCAATCAGATCCTCAGCCAGTTCAAAGCTGGTACTCCAGGAAAAGCCAACGATAATTGTGGAAAGAATAGTTAAAATAAATAAAAGGAGATTCAACCACAGACCGTATTTTCTTTCCCCTTCTGGCATCTAAAAAAGACTTATCCTTTTTCTTGGCCGAGCGAAAATTTAATTTAAAAAATTAAAATTTTCAGGGAAATTAGCCTGCGTGGAGACGGCGATATTTCTCCATGAGCTCTTCCCGGCTTTCCTTATGGTCAGGGTCGGGAACACAGGCATCAACCGGGCAGACGGCCGCACATTGAGACTGGTCAAAAGCCCCAACGCATTCTGTACACTTATCAGGATCGATGACATAAATCTCATCGCCTGGAGAAATCGCCTGATTGGGGCATTCGGGTTCACAGGCTCCACAATTAATGCATTCTTCGGTGATCTTATAGGCCATTTGCTGCCTCCTCAGAAAAATTAAGGATTTATTATATTGTTTTTTTCAGGATTAGCAAGTTCTATCTTGATTAACCACCGAGGCGACGGATTTTATCAGCCACATTCCAGATATAGGCAGAATAAGGAAATTCCTGCTGGAGCTGGCGATATTTTTCCAGGGCCTGACTCCGCTCACCCTTTTTTTCCAGGGCTTCAGCCAGGTGAAAGAGGATGGACTCCTTTAAATAGGGCATATTTTTTTCCTTCTCCAGATCCTGATAAAGCTTTATGGCCCGGTCATAATCCTGACGCCAGATTAAAATCTCTCCAAGTAAATCTCTGGCCTGATAGTAAAATAAATCCCGAGGCTCGCCAGGAAATTTCTCCAGATAGGCCTGGGCCCGGCTCAGGTCATTCCTTTCCACCCAGTAAGTGGCTAAATAGAGATAGGCCAGACGGGAGTATCTCCCGCGACCGGCCAGCTTTTCAAGCTGGCTGAGCTCAGCTGGAAGCCCCTGAGATGTACCTGCCTTTTCTCTGAGTTCCCGGCTGAGCTTCAAAATTGTGGCCAGCTGGCGATTAGCCCGATCAGAGCTATTTATCTGGATAACTCTGATGATAGAAATGAGGGCAAGCACCACCAGCAGGGAAAGACCAATAATTTTCAGTTCTCGCTGATACTGGCGCAAAAAGCGAACTATTTTTGTCATGGTGGAGACAAATTCGTCCTCCTTCAGGTGCTTCCTCTCGCGCCTTTTCATTCCAGTCTCCTCATTAGATTTAAAGTACGCCTGGTGGGATTCGAACCCACGACCTAGGGATTAGGAATCCCTCGCTCTATCCTTACTGAGCTACAGGCGTACTCTCCTGAAACAATAATAAATATAAATCATTCTGCTGGTTCATTTCAAATCATGACCGACCTGTCCTTCATCCAGAAAGTGCTTTCAGGGCTGATTTACCTGAAGATGCAGCCCTTTAGCCTGAAAGAATTCTTCTCTTCGGCCAAACCTGGGCTTCATCGAGCTTTCCGCTGACTTCTTTAATATTTAAGATGAGAATTAGCCTTCCTCTCCTTTTATCAGATATTTTTATGAAATTTTTTTAATTTATGTTTCTTGGCTATTAAAAACTCATCTATCCGCTATCAGCTTATCAATTCCTAAGTTTTTTATGAATTAACGAAGCTATCCTCTTGGAAAAAACAGGAGGCCTTTCCGGCCCCCAGGCTTTTTCAATTGATCTTCCGTGGCCAGCTGACTTTCTTCTTCCTTAGGCCTTCTTCTCCCTCTTTAACGAGATTTATCAGCTGACGGAAACGTTCAATAATCGAAACCGGATTGCAGCTTTGTTCAATATCCTGACTAGAAAGATACTGAACCTTCTGCAGAAAATCCTGAATTTTCCGGGTTCTCTGGCTGACAATTTCAGCGATAATTTCACTCAGTCCGGGATGTTTCTCCAGCAGCCGGGCAAAATCAGCCGCCATGATCCGGATAAGCTCAGCTTCTTCGGCCACAATAACGGTAGCTGTTCGTGGCAGACCGGTAAAAAGAGACATTTCGCCGACAATTTCCCCTTCCTTAACTTCAAATTCAGATAGATATTGCCTCCCCTTTTCCTCGCAGAGGATTTCTCCCCTTAATTTTCCCCTGACCACAAGGAAGCAGCAATCTCCCCTTTCACCCTGACGGAAAAGAACTTCTCCCGGAGCATAAATTTCTCTTTTGACCCTGGAAGCTAAAGCCATAACTTCTTCCGCCGGAATAATAAGCTCACCAGCTTTCTCCCCTTCGACATAACGAAGGAAATCAGAGTTCAGGAGAAAGGCCAGATTGGCTTCCATTTCGGTGCGGGCCTCAGCCGCCGCTTTCTGCGGTTCAAATGTGGTCAGAACTTCTTTCAGGCTTTCATTAAAAGGAAAGGAAAGTTTGATTCCCTCCCGTTGAAATTTGTACCAGACCTGACGCCCCACCTCGCCCAGAATCAGGTTCTTGCGGCTGAAATCTTCAATCCAGAATTTGAGCCAGTAATTAACCCCCAAATGGTCATAGCCAGCCACAAAAGCCTGAGGCGAGGGCGTGGCTAAGACATCGGCTACTTCCCGCGAGGCTTCAATTAGCTTCTTCAAAACCAAGGATGGCTTAACCGAATAATTAACTTTGATTTCCAGAATCAGGGCTGAAGCCTTCTCTGGCCGGGAAAAATTGATTATTTTTTCTGAAGCCACAACGTTGTTGGGTAAAATGACCAGGTTGGATTGACGGTCCAGAAGAACAGTCTCACGCCAGTTCATTTCCTGAACAATTCCTTCAAAGGGGCCAATCTTGACCCAGTCGCCGCGGCTAAAGGAACGGGAAAAATGGAGGGAAAGGCCGGCCATGATATTACTCAAAACCCCCTGGAAGGCCAGGCCTAAAATAGCGGTCAGCAAAGCTGATGTGGCCAGAAAGGGGGTAAGATTCACTTTGAGAATTGACCTTAAAACAACAAAAAAGAAAGTAATGTAGATAAGCGCTAAAATAAAACCATGAAGCACCCGCGGCAGGGGAAAGGGCTTCTTTTTCTTTTCATAAAAAACAAGGATAAAGCCGTCAAAAAGCTCGACAAAGAAAACCAGGACAAAGAAAACGAAGCCGGCTCTGAAAACCTGAATCAACTGGGGCGGTCGGGTCTTAATTATAAACGAGCTTAAAGCTTCCGTCAGGAAAAGAGCCTGGAGGGCAGCCCCTGGAAAAATGATTTTTTTCAACCATCTGGAAAAAAGAACCCATCTCAGGACAGCCAGCAAACGAACAATGAAGTTAAAAAAATAATATAATGCAATAAAAATCAGCAGCCCGGCCAGAACGACCAGACCTATAAACCACAGGGATGAACCAAAGGCAGAAGTCATTCTTAAACCCCTATTTTCATCTAATCATAAATTTATCTGCCAGCCCGGTCTGGCTCCATAGACCCGGGGAAATTCTTTTCTTATCCGGGAAATGATGGCTCTTATCATTTGGTCATCATGGTCTGGATTCCAGTGAGACAGAACGAGATGAGAACAACCGGCTTCCCTGGCCAGTTTCAAAGCAGCTCGCCAGCTGGCATGTCCCCAGCCCTTTCTCCCTTGAGCATATTCCCGGGGTGTAAACATGGCATCACCGACAAGATAGGTCGCCCCCCTGGCCAGATTAATTACCCTTTCCTCCCATTTCTCTTCAGGTGGCTCGGCATCAGTGGCGAAAACAATGCTTCGAGACTCTTTTTCCAAACGCAGGGCCAGATTACCTCCAGGATGGGGTAGAGGGGCAGAGGAAATAATGACCTCACCCAGCTGCATTTTTTTCCCCAAGGGATAGATTTTTTTCTGACTCGCAGTTCTGGAGAAAGTCAGAGGGAAAAAAGAACCGCCCATCAGACGATCGAGGAGGATGCGGGTCGAGGCTGGCGATAAAGGCGAATAAATGTTCAGAATCGTATCTTCTTCATAGAGAGGTCGGAAGGAAGGAAGACCCATGATATGGTCCAGGTGGAAATGAGTGAGGAAAAGGCTCATTTCTGGTTTCTTTTTTTGCCGGGATAGAAAATAACCTAAATCCTTTATTCCGGTGCCGGCATCAATTATCACCAAATTATTTTTATCAATCTCAATAGAGGTGCAGCTCGTAGCTCCCCCAAAGCCAAGATATTTCTTTCCCTGAACAGCAAAGGAACCTCGAACACCCCAGAACCTAACCAGCATCCTCTCTCCTCTTATTTCTCCTTGAGATTAAAAACCCCATCCCAGTCTGGAGGAGGCGGAGAAGTCAGAAATTCCTGACATCTCCGGACATAAAATCGGGTCAGGCCCTCCTCGGGCAGTGAGGCAAAGAGGGTTAAGGCCTGAGCAAAATCTCTTTCCCGGTAGGCCTGCCAGGCCTGATTGAAAATTTTTAGCCAGTCAAGTTTTTCGGGAGGGAAACCTGACTTCAGGCCAAGAAGCTCATAGATTTTTACGGGCTGAGTTTTACCAACTACCCGCACCACATCCACCGGCCTGACCACAAGCTCCGCTTCAGCTTGCTCAAAAGTAAATTCACTGATCAGAATCGAAACTCCATAAAATTTGCCAGCTCCTTCCAGTCTTGAGGCCAGATTCACGGTGTCGCCCATGGCCGTATAATCAAAGCGTCTTTTCGAGCCCATATTGCCTACGACGGCCAGACCGGAATTTATGCCGATTCTCATCCGAACCGGCTGGCCAAACCGGCTCTGCCATTCCGGATTGAGGCGCACAAGTTCCTGCTGGCATCTCACGGCTGCCCGACAGGCTCGAAGCGCATGATCAGGCTGATCCAAAGGAGCATTCCAGAAAGCAATAATGGCATCACCTTCATATTTATCCAGGGTTCCACCTTCTTCGAGGATGATATCGGTCATGACGGAAAGATATTCGTTGAGCCATTTAACCAGGTCCGCGGGCGAAAGCTTTTCGGCCAGGGAAGAAAAACCGGCTATATCGGAAAAAAAAGAGGTAATTTCCCTTTCCTCTCCGCCCAGTCTTAAAAGCGCCGGATTGGCAATAATCCGGTCAATTATCTCCGGGCTGAGATAATGGCGGAAAACATTTTTAATAAATCTTCTTTCCCGGCCCTCAAGACTGTAATTTAAGAGAGCCGCCAGAATAAAAGAAGTTAGAGCTGCCATTTCAGCCGGTACAATTTCCAGCCAGAATCCCTGTCTGAAGGCAAGAGTGCCGGCGATCCATGGTCCGGCCAGGATGATTATTAATCCCAGGGATTGCCAGATAATCTTGACCAGCAGGGAAACTATCAGACCTGAAATGAGGCCAAAAAATAGGATAACGGCCAGTGACAAAGCCCGGGGAGGAAAACCGATAGCCCTTCCTTGAAGGAGATTATCCAGGGCCGTGGCCTGAATCTCAACTCCGGGTGTAACTGAACTTACCGGCGTTGGCCTGAGATCAAGCAGACCAGGGGCACTGGTTGCCAGGAAAACAATTTTATTCCTGAACTCATCAGGCTTAACCTGAGGTTGCTGGCCATGCAGGATTTGAACCCAGGAATTAATCAGACTCGCCAGGGAATAGCTCTTATAGGTTCCGGCAGGCCCAAAAAAGTGAAGAACCAGTTTCCCTTCGCGGTCAAGCCGGTTAATCCATAACTTCTCTTCCCTGATATCCTGGGCGACCGCCAGCGGCAGAGAGGGAAAAATCATGCCTTCAAAGCGGCAGTAAAGCGGCAGGCGACGGAAAATAGCGTCAGCATCAGGGGAAAAAAGTACATTGCCCAGGCCCCGCGCCCCTTCAAGGAATTCTCGAAGGGGCAGGATAGCTGACCTGGTTTCAATGACCGCGGCTTTTCTGTTCTTTATTTCTTTTAGCGAAAATTTTTTAAGGATGGGATCTGGAGGTTCATCGGAAACAGGTGGATTTAAGGAAAAGCCAGCACTGAGAAAAGTATGGCCATTCCTTCTTATAGCTTCTGCCAGAAGAAGATCATCCTCAACTCCATATGAAGATGGCTCACTCAGAATCAGGTCAATTATCACTGCTTTCGCCCCACCCTGGGTGAGAAAATCAAGAAAAGCCGCATACATCTGCCTTGGCCAGGGCCAGGTGATTCCCTGGGGAGCATAAAAATCGAGGCTCGCCTGGTCAATGAGAACCAGGACAAGGTCAGGTGAGGCCTTCTCCGGCTGGGTGAGAAATTTCGTTCGCCAGTCCCATGTCTTCCATTCAAGTATCCGGAAAAAAGATAAAAAAGAAAGGGAAAAACTAAAAAGAAAGGCGATGAAGCCACAGATAATTCCTCTCAGCCACTTTTTTCGAATCACTTTAATTTCTAATGTTATTTCCAGGCTGAAGCGACTCGCCGGAAGCGGTCTGTCCTGATTTTAAGAATAGCCAAGCCTCTTCCCCCTGAGGAAACCTCAGCCTGCAGCCTTTTTAATCTATCTTCCGGATCAGGATGCGTACTCAGCCAGCCCTCAAGTTTCGAGGCCTTCTCCTTTTTCTTTTCTAACTCCTCGATAAAACGAATTAAGCCCTGCTCTGAATAACCCATTCTTTTCAGAGTTTTCAGGGCCAGAGCATCAGCTTCAAACTCCGCTTTTCGATCATAGCCTCTTTCGATGAGCTGAACTACAATATCATCCAGGGTCCCTTCGAAAATGTCTGTCAGCCTGGCCATTTTCTCTGGTGCCAATCTTTCAGCCGTCTCTGAAGCCAGAAGCTTAAAGGCCTCCAGCAGCCTGGACTTTTTTATAGCCTGAAGGCCATGTCGAGCGCTGATATGGCCGATTTCATGGGCTAAAATTCCAGCCAGGGTATCTTCATCCTGACAGAGGCGCAGCAGACCACGGGTTACAAAGATAAAGCCCCCCGGAGCTGAGAGAGCATTAACTTCATCTGAATTAAGAACAAGAACGTGATAGCCCGCAAAAATTTCAGGACGGTCAGAATAAAGAGCTATAGCCTGGACTAAAAGATTTAGGTAACGGGTGGCGGCTTCATTATTCCAGACTTGATAGCGGGATAAGATTAAAGCTGAGACCGAACGGCCAATATAATATTCCTCTTCATCGGTCAGGTCCTGGAAGGAGCTTCTTAAAGCTTCACCTGTTTTCATCATCAATTCTTTATCCTTTTCAGAAATTTGGTCTATTCTGCCCAGAATCTCTTTTCCTTTTTGATTAATGGTTGAACAGGCAGCCAGGAGCAGAAGGCTCAATCCCAGAAAAGCCAGAAATCTCTTCCCTTTCATTTCGCCTCCTTCCAGTCTCCCAGATGACCTTCCCTCAGGAATCTTTCTATGGCTGCCTGATCGACTTTGATGCCAAGCATGCGCTCGACCCAGGTATAATCAATTTCAGGATGCCTCTGCCGGTAGCTCGTTTCCACCTGCCGGTTGAATCCCTTGCTGGCCAGGGCTACCTCAGTGGCTGTGGCCTCGGTCTTTGGCCCTTTAGCCAGCAGGGCTAAAGTAGAAGGCCTTGGCTGAAGAGCACTCGAATGAACCCAGCCAGAAAGCCCCTGAAGCGTTTTTACCTGAAACCAGCCCTCCTGAAGGGTCATTTTTTCCACCTGGTCGCCAAATTTTAATAGGCTTTTAACCGGAGCAAAAAATCTCGGCTCAGTTCTGAGAGCTGTTTTCTCCACCTTCACCACCAGGATTTCGCTGGCTGAAAAACCAATAACGATCAATAAAAAAAAAGAAACAGGGTAAAGACACTTTTTCATCCTTCCCCCTAAATAAAATTGCTCATAGAAATCTGAAGTTTATCTTTTAGCCGGCCATTCCTCTTAATAGGATTATCATTTTTAATGGCAATATGAAGGGCCCGATAGGAACCAATAACCACACATAATTTCCTCGCCCTGGTCAGGGCCGTATAAAATAAATTTCGCTGAAGCATGATATAGTGCTGAACTAAAAGGGGCAGGATTACTCCCTGATATTCATTCCCCTGGGATTTATGGACGGAGATGGCATAGGCCAGGGTAATTTCCATCAGCTCATCTTTTTCATAGACAACCGTCCGGCCATCATAATCAACCACGACCTGCCAGCTATCCGGGTCAATAGCTGTGATGACACCTATATCCCCGTTGAAGACTTCTTTATCATAATTGTTTCTTATCTGCATGATTTTATCGCCGACTCGAAATTCATGCTGACCGATTCTCAGTCCCTGAGAACCAGGATTCAATCTCTGCTGCAGCTCCCGATTGAGGTTATCCACTCCGCAGAGTCCCCGATACATGGGAGTTATAACCTGGATTTGAGAATTGAGGCGAGGCAAATTGAGCTTCTGAGGTAATTTCTCACAGGCCATTTCCATGACGAGTTCAAAGACCTTATCTTCTTCCTCCTGAGGAAGAAAGAGGAAATCGCTCTTTTCCTGACGCGGGTAAATCAGGCTTAAACCCTGCCGAACCCTGTGGGCATTGAGGACGATGAGACTTCCCCTGGCCTGACGAAAAATCTCAGTCAGCCTGACAACCTTCACCTTCTGGCTTTCAATCAAATCACGCAGCAAGTTTCCGGGGCCAACTGAGGGCAGCTGATCGCTGTCACCTACAAGAATCAGTCTCATACCCAGGGGTATAGCCCTGATTAAAGCTTCCATCAGCAAAACATCCACCATGGAAAACTCATCGATAATGAGAACCTCTCCATTTAATGGATTCCTTTCATGGCGTCTGAAGCCTTCTTCCCTAGGGTTGTATTCGAGAAGACGGTGAATCGTTCTGGCCTCTCTTCCTGTGGCTTCTGACAGTCTCTTGGCTGCCCGACCAGTGGGCGCGGCCAGCAGAACCCTTCTTCCCCATTGTTCATAGAGCTCAACGATGGCCCTGATAAGAGTGGTTTTGCCGGTTCCGGGTCCGCCGGTAATAATGAGAATTTTCTGCCTCAAACTCTCCTCAATTGCCTGCCTTTGCTCCGGGGAAAATTGAAGATTCAGTTGAGCTTCAATTTTCCTGATGGTTTCTTCGATGTCAAATTCTGTGGCCAGCAGGGGAGTCATGGCCAGCCGGGAAATTCCTTTGACGATGGTTTCTTCAGCCCGGAAAAGGTAAGGGAGGTAAATAGCCTGACCTGAAGAGGTTTCCTCAGCTATGACCCGCTTCTGATTGATCAATTTCTCCAGTGATTCTTCAACCTTTTCTCTGTCTACTTCCAGTTCTTTTGAAGCAGCCTCAACCACTTCCTCCCGGTAACTGAAAAGGTGGCCCTGTTCGCTTTCCTTTTCCAGATAATAAAGGATGAAAGCGCCAATTCTTTCCAGGGATGAGGGATCACAGCCGAGTTTCATCGCCATTTGATCGGCTGTCCGGAAGCCTATGCCCCAGACATCAAGGCATAACTGATAGGGATTGACCCGGAGAACGCTAAAGGCCTGATCCCCGTAGTGGCGATAAATTCTGGTAGCCAGGGAAGTGGAAATGCCATGTTCCTGAAGAAATATAATCAAATCCCTGATTTTTCTATTCTCTTCCCAGGAACGAATAATTTCCTGCAATTTAATCGGGCCAAGACCCTCAACTTCCAGTAATTTTTCAGGACAGGTAGAAATAATTTCCATGGTCTGAGCGCCAAAATGGTCAACAATCCTTCGGGCCAGAACCGGCCCGATGCCTCGCACCAGTCCGGAAGAAAGAAATCTTTCAATACCCCGAACTGAAGACGGCAGTTTGGGAATAAAGGAAAGAGCCCTGAACTGGCGGCCATATTTAGCATTTATTTCCCAGGAGCCAGTAAGACGCAGCACCTCCCCCGCCGAAAGAGGCGGGAAATGACCGACTACGGTGATCAGGGTTTCATCATCAAGGAGAAAACGGCAGACGGAATAGCCATTCTCTGGATTATAATAGATAATCTGATCAACAGTACCTTCAAGTTCCTCCACTTTATTTACCTACGTTTTTATTTAAGCTCTTCTTTGATTTTACCATTTTAATTGTAATTTTATCGCCTGGCCTGATTCTGAGATGGCTGGCCGCTGAAGCCTCTTTCCAGCCAATTTCCATAAAGCCGCTGCTTCCGGGTAAAATCAGGGGCTGATGGCTTAGGCCATAAGCAAAGGCAGGGACATATTGAAGCGGCCAGCGTCTCTTTCTGGAGCTAAGAATCAGGGCTGATTCTTTTTTCTTTTTAAACCAGTCCAGAAAAGGCTGAACTGGAATGCTGGTAATCAGATTACCGAATCTGTCAGAGTGAATGACTTCAGCTCTGATTTCCAGGGGCAGAAAAGATGGTTCTGGAAAAACCAGCTTTTCGAAGCTGGCTGCTATGGGCCCGAAACTTTCAAAGGGCACTCCCCGGGAAAGCCAGGCCACGGCCGGAGCCATCTTATCCCGGCCCTCAAAAGTTCGACTCCATGAGGGGAGGAAATATTTTTCAGCCCTGAGCTCTCTTACTTCTATCAGGCCTTCTTCTTCAGCTGCCGGGATCAGCAGACCATTATCAGGACCGGTAAAAAAATGCTTTTTACCTTTAACCAAGATAATTTTCCGGTCAGAACCCACTCCTGGATCAACCACAGCCAGAAAAATTGTTCCCTGAGGAAAATAGGGGGCGACAGCTTTCAGAAGAAAGGCCGCCTCAAGGCGATTATAGGCTTCAACTTCATGGCTGATATCCACGATCTCAACCCGGGGATTGATGGAAAGAATGACTGCTTTAAGTGAGGCGACAAAATAATCCTTCCCCCCAAAATCAGTCAGCAGGGCAATTATCCTGGGTTTCATTTTTTTCATCATACTTTGAATGGCCATCTGCGGTCAATGCTTCCCGGGTCTTCGGCTGAAGGCATTTAAAAAATTGCCTATAATTTTCTGCAGGGAAAGAAGGAAGCAAGTTTTTCAGAATGAAGAATGAGATTTTTTTCAAAAATTTTTTATTTTCATTTTTTTATTTTAAGCTGAAAAAGCGAAACTTCTGAAATGGCCTGGCTCGGAGATTGGTTTTTTCAAGATTAACAAACACGAAGTCACCCTTCTTTCTTAAGATGAGCCCCGTTCAGGTCGGAACAATATTTCTTTCAGCTTTCAAATTAGAATCTGAAACAAAATCAGAATCAGAAAAATAATTGATTTCTGCTCTCGGTGGTTCGAATCCTGATTCTGGCTGGAAGGGACTAACAGAAATTTAGCCAGGCAAGCTCGAAAAAAATTCAATAAGACTCTGATTTAATAAATTCATTTAACTTTAATTTTCAGTGAAAATTGGCCTAAAATAAAAAAGAAAAATCAGCCATGAAAGTTTTTCGCGTTTTGAGCAATTCTCTTATAAGCGGCCTTTTTTTCTCTCTGCTTCTGGCTCTCCTCGTAGCTGATATTAATATAAATATCAAACCTGACGCCCTTTTTTACTTTCGATTGACCGCTTTCATCGGCTTAATCTATGGCTTAGCGGCGGCCTTTCTCTTTTTTATCTTGTATTTTATTATCCAGTTCCTTTTTGGCCGGTCCTTCAAAATTAAATTTCTTTCGCCCTCCTTTCTTCTGCTGAGTTTTTCCGCTTCCTTCTTAATCTTTTTAATTTTACTTCTTCTTAATTCCAGCTTCTATCGCTCCTTTTTCTCAACGACCATGCTGAAGGCTATGAAAATGCAAACAGTCACAGGCGGCGGGTTGGTTCTGGCCGGTCTGGCTCTTTTCTGGCGATATCATCGTCACCGACCCGCCTCTTTTTATTTTATCCTTTATTTCCTTCTTTTCTTTTCTGGCCTTATATTTATGTTCTGGAGTCGCGCCCAATTTCCGCAGCCAGGCCCTCGCCGCGAGACCGTTCTGGTCACTTTTCCCGGCCAGAGGAGGGCTACCCTGCTCAATCTGGAAGGCCTCTCCTTTAATTTTCTAATTCCCCTCATCAACGAGGGCAAATTGCCCAATTTTTCGTGGCTTATGGAAAATGGTAGCTGGGCCAGACTGCAAACCCTTTCTCCCACTGACCCTTTTGTTCTCAAGAAGTCTCTCCTGACAGGTAAAAATCCCTATGGCCATCGCTGCCTGGCGGCTTCTGGTTTCAGCTTCTGGGGGAAAAAGCCCGTGCTTGAGGCTTTGCCTCGCTTCATGCTTTTCAAGCAGCTGGCCAGAATTAAGATTCTGCATCCGGAAGCTGTGACCTTTAAGCCCAGTAAGGATATCTGGCACATCTTGACCGAAATGAATCTAAAATTGAGTCTCTTTGAGCCTGAGGAAAAAAGAGAGGCTGAATTTCCGTTAAGTTCCAGGGCGGAAAAATTCATCGAAACTTTTCTTCCGGTGAACCTGGCCTCAGATGAACGTTTGGCCTTAGTTAAAGAAGCCCTGAGGCGTGATCTCAGTCTGGAAGAGAGGGCCTTTCAGGAAAAAGGACAGCAACAGCCCCAGGTTCTGGCTCTCTTCCTGGAAGGACTCAATCAGGTCGAAATCTTTTTCTATAAATACAGTTTTCCCCATCTATTTGGCAGTATTGACCAGAACGAAATCGCCCGCTATGGACAAATTATCGAAAAATATTATCAATATTATGATCAGCTCATCGGCAAATATCTGGCCAATCTCAAAGAAAATGAAATTTTAATTGTCTTCTCCACCCATGGCATGGAACCTCTGCCCCTCTGGAAAAGACTGGTGGAGTGGGCTCTGGGCAATCCCCAGGTTTCAGGCCATTTTGAATTTGCCCCTGACGGGGCTATTTTCTTCTATGGCCAGAATATTCTCCGGGGACAATCGCTCGAAAAAATAAGACTTGTTGATATTGCTCCCACCCTGCTTTATTTGCTTGGTCTGCCTGTTGCCAGAGATATGGATGGCCTGGTCTGCAGTTCTGTTTTCCGGCCTGAATTTTCTCAGGAAAATCCAGTTTTTTACATTTCTTCCTATGAAGAGGTGGTCATCAGGCCAGGGGTGCGCTGATTAATGGACGATTTTTAAAATCCGGCTTAATTTTCGGCGGGAAAAATAGATTACCCAGGGCTTGCCCTTAACATACTCCACAGGCAGAAAGCTCCAGTAACGAGAATCCAGGCTGTTATCCCGATTATCCCCCATGACGAAAAGATGTCCCTTAGGGACAACGACCGGCCCGAAGTTGTCCCGGATCAAATCATCATAATGATAATAATTTTCCCGGTTGAAAATGTTTCGATCATTATGAACTTTATAAGGTTCAGACAGAGGCTCATCGTTGATAAAGACCTGCTTATCTTTTATTTCAATTTTCTCCCCTTCCAGGGCAATAACCCTCTTGACAAAATCCCGGCTTAAATCCTGGGGGAATTTGAAAACAACAATATCCTGTCGACGAATTTCACGGCGGGGAAGAATAAATTTCTCCAGCGGATAAACTGGCCGGGAATAAACCATTTTATTGACGAGAAGAAAATCGCCGACCAGAAGTGTCGGTTCCATGGAGCCGGTGGGAATCTGAAAGGCCTGAACCACAAAGGTCATCACAAAAAAAACAAAAACAGCTGTCTCTGCAATAAGCTCAAAATATTCCCGGAAAATATTCTTTTCTCTTTTCTTTTTTTTCTCATCCATGACCTCCCAATATAATCAATTTAAGGGAATAAAATCAAGAGAGGCCTCTTGACAGTCCTCTTCAGGGAGAGTTTACTATGCTTATGATTTTAACCATTTTCGGTTACCCCAAAACGGGTAAGACCACCTTTTTCAATCTGATCAGCGGAGCCTGCTTTCCCGTTGAAGCTTTCAGGGAAAAAAGAGAGGAAATCCATCAAAGGACATTACCCCTTCCTGATCCCCGTCTTGACCGTCTGGCTGAGCTCTACCCTGAGAAAAAAAAGGTTCCAGCTACCGTGGAAATTGTGGACCTTCCCGGAGTGGACTTCGGCGATATTAAAGCCGGGACAACCCTTTCCACGCTGCGGCGGGCTGAGGCCCTGCTTCATGTCGTTCGAGCCTTTGAGGCTCCCCAGATTCCTCATCCCCGGGGCGAAATTAATCCTCTGAGGGATATTGCCTATATGGAAGAGGAGCTTATGCTGGCTGATCTGGCGGTCATTGAAAACCGGTGGCTCAAGCTCGAAAAAGAGTTAAGGAGAGGCGTTCAGGCAGAACTTCAGGCAGAAAGGGAAATCCTTTTGAAATTGCAGGCGGGCTTGATGGAGGGTCGACCCATAAGGAAAATTGAGCTGACCCCCCTTGAAGAAAAAATGATTCGAAGCTATGCCTTTTTGAGTCAGAAACCCCTCCTGCATTTAATCAATGTTGATGAAGTAAGATTAAAGACAGTCGATTCCTGGCTTGATCAAAACCAGATCCAGGCCCCTTTTCTTCTTTTTGCTGGTCTGATTGAAAGTGAAATTTCCCAGCTTGAGCCTGAAGAAAGAAAAACCTTTCTCGAGGAATATGGTTGCGGCTGCGGCTGCCAGGTAGCCTTTTTCTCTCTTCTTCCCCGCTGGCTTAACCTGGTTTTCTTTTTCACCATAGGCAAGGATGAAGTCAGGGCCTGGCCTGTGCCCCGAAATACCCCGGCTCAAAAGGCAGCTGGCCAGATTCATTCTGATATGGAAAAAGGTTTTATTCGGGCAGAAGTCATCCCCATTGAAGAACTTTTAGCTCTGGGATCTCTGCAGGCAGCCCGAGATAAAGGTGCCCTGAGGCTTGAAGGTAAGGATTATCCTATTCAGGATGGAGATGTCGTCACTTTCCGTTTTACCTCATGAGTAAAGGCTTTCAAATTATTCACCGTGATAGCCAGACCAGGGCCAGAACCGGTCTTATCCTGACTCCCCACGGCCCGGTCGAAACCCCGGCTTTTGCTCCAGTAGCCAGCCAGGGAACAGTTAAGGCCCTGACCTTTGCTCAGCTGGAGGAGCTGGGGGCCCAGATTATTCTGGTTAATTCCTATCACCTCTATCTTCGCCCGGGAATCGAGCTGATAGAAAAAATGGGCGGCCTTCATTCTTTCATTTCCTGGCCAAAACCAATTATCTCCGATAGCGGCGGCTTTCAAATCTACAGTCATTCGCCCCTGGCCCGAATCTCCCTGGAAGGAGTTCAATTTGCCTCCCACCTTGATGGCCAGAGAATTTTCCTGAGGCCGGAAGATGTCGTTAATCTTCAGCTGCGTCTCGGAAGCGATATTCTGATGACCCTTGATTATTTCGTGCCCTACTCAGCTTCCCTCGAACAGCATCGGCAAGCTGTGGCCATTACTTCCCTCTGGGCAAAGCGTTCCAAGCAGGAATTCCTGAAAAGGGAAACCCAGCAGCAACTCTGGGGTATCTGTCAGGGGGGAACCTTTTCTGACCTGCGCCGCCAGAGTCTGGAAGCTCTGCTCCAGCTTGATTTTGATGGCTATGCCCTTGGCGGTCTGGGCCTGGGCGAACCAAAATCGGAACTAATTCAAACAATTGAAGATTGTCTGCCCTACCTTCCAGAAGAAAAACCCCGCTATCTCATGGGCATGGGTTATATCAGTGATATTCTGGAAGCGGTGAGCTATGGCCTTGACTTCTTCGACTGCGTCCTGCCAACCAGAAATGCCCGGACAGGTACTCTTTTTACCAGTCAGGGCAAAATAGTGATCAAGCATCAGAAATACGCTGACGACAAGCGACCCATAGACGAGAATTGTCGCTGCTATACCTGCCGTAACTTTTCCCGGGCTTATTTACGCCATCTCTATGAACGGCAGGAAATCACCTCTGCTATTCTCAATACTATCCACAATCTTTATTTTTATCTTGACATCTTCCGTAAAATAAGGCAAGCTATAGCGTCTAATTCTTTTGGCTCTCTGAAAGCAAGCCTGTCAGAAGCCGATAAGGAAAAAGAAGAATGATAACCGTTAATTTAGCTATGATGCTGGCCCAGGCTCAGGCGCCGCCTCAGCCCAGAGGTCCCAACCTGCTCACAGCTCTTTTCCCTTTCATTCTCGTACTTGTAATTTTCTGGTTAATTATTGTTCTTCCCCAGCAGCGGCGACAGAAAAAGCACATGCAGATGGTGGAATCGCTGAAGCCAGGAGACAGAATCATCACTTCGGGCGGAATTTTTGGCACTGTCATGGGAGTTTATCCCGATCGCATTGAACTGAAAATAGCCGCTAATGTTAAAATTGATATTACCAAGAACGCGGTGGCGGTTATTTTAGAAAGACAGAAAACAGAAACAAAAACTGAAAGCTAATTTAATCACGTCTTAATCTGGAGCAACAGGAAGACGGCCAGATGAAAAGAAGCTTAGGCTGGCGCTTTATTTTAACCCTGGTGGTCATAGGACTCTCCATCTTCTTAGTGATTCCGCCCAAAGAGAAAATTAAGCTCGGACTTGACCTGAAAGGTGGAGTCCATCTGGCTCTTCAGGTGATGACCGACGATGCTATCAACATTGAAACCGACCAGGCAATTGCCCGCCTCCAGGAACAATTAAAGAAGAAAGAAATTCCCTTTGAAGCCGTGACCAAGATCAGCCCTGGAACTTTCAGGGCTCAGGGATTAAGGATAGAAGACGAAGGTAAGATCAGAGATATTCTTGATGAACTTTTCCGTGACTGGAATTATGCTTTCAGTGGCCAGGGAGTCACGCTGACCTTAAAACCAGAAGTTGAGCGTTATATCAGGGACCAGGCAGTCAATCAGGCTCTCGAAACCATCCGGAACCGCATTGACCAGTTCGGTGTGGCTGAACCGACCATCCAGAGACAGGGACTGGCCGGGGAAAGAATTATTGTAGAATTACCAGGCGTTGAAAATCCCGAAAGAGTTAAAAATATCATCAGAACAACGGCTTTACTTGAATTCAAGCTGGTGAAAGCAGGACCGGCCCCGGATGAAGAGACTCTACTGAAAGAGTTTGATGGAAAGGTACCGGAAGATGCCGAGGTGGTCAGAGGTGATCCTAAAAGAACGCAGGGTGGCTTTTACCTGGTAAGCAAGGTGGCCGCCATAACCGGAAAGGACCTGAGAACGGCCCGCCGCTCCGTGGATGAATGGAATAATCCAGCAGTGGCTTTCACCCTCAATCCTGATGGAGCTCGCCGCTTTGAAAAGGTCACCAGTGAAAATATTGGTAAGCCTCTGGCTATTATCCTTGATGGCCGAGTTCAATCAGCCCCAACTATTCAGGATCGCATCTCCGATAGCGGCATCATTCATGGCCGCTTTACGATTGAGGAAGCGGAAGATTTAGCCCTGGTTCTTCGAGCTGGTGCCTTGCCGGCCTCGATTAAATATCTGGAAGAAAGAACCGTTGGCCCGGCCCTGGGACTGGATTCAATCCGCAAGGGTCTGAGGGCTGGCATTGCTGCCCTGGTGGTTGTCATGATTTTCATGGTTTTTTATTACCGGCTTTCTGGAATTAATGCTGTCATTGCCCTCATTTTAAATATGATAATTATTCTTGGCGGTCTGGCTTATTTCCGTGCCACTCTGACGCTACCGGGAATAGCGGGAATTATTCTGACAATTGGCATGGCCGTCGATGCCAACATTCTGATTTTTGAAAGGATCAGAGAGGAGCTGGCTGCCGGGAAAGGTGTGGTCAATTCGGTGGCCGCTGGCTTCTCCCGGGCTTTCCGGACGATTCTTGACTCCAACCTGACGACAATAATCGCCGCTATTTTTCTTTTTCAGTTCGGCACCGGTCCGGTAAAAGGATTCGCCGTCACTTTGATCATCGGCATTCTGGCCAGCATGTTTACCGCTGTCTTTGTCTCAAGGCTAATTTTTGATTTCATTCTTTCCAGAAAAAGAAGACCGGAAACGTTGAGTATTTAAAAATGATTACTCTTCTCAAGCAACCCAAAATTAAATTCCTCCAATACAAATATTTTGCTTTTGCTCTATCAGGAACAATTATTCTGGCCGGTCTTCTCAATATGACTGTAGGCAAGGGACTTAAGTTTGGTATAGATTTCACCGGCGGCACCTTTATCCGGATTAAGTTCCGGGAACCCATTAAAATTGAGGAAATCAGGGCTAAATTAAGTCCAAAGGGCCTGGGAGACAGCATTATTCAGGAGATTGAAAAAGGGCAGAGAGAATATCAGATCAGAACTGCTGGCCTGATAAAACGGGGTGAAAAGCCAAGCGAGGAAATCGAAGCCCATGTAATTATCGGCAATATGGTCGTTGAAGCCCTTCAGAAGCCAGAGGATTTAGCCCAACTCGAAAAGGGTCTCAAAGATCTTAACAGCGTTGACCATAATGAACTGGCCAATCTCTTAGCCCAGGGGTTTCCAGATGAGGCTGAAGAAATCGCCAGAAAGATAATAAAATTAAGGGACGAAAAGGGTATAATTGAAAGTTTTGACGATTTGAGGGGCCTTGGCCTGAAGGAGGAATTAATCAAGTTTCTTCAGGAAAATTCCTTCCTTGGATCGTTATGTGTTCTTAGCCGCGAGACAGTTGGTCCCCAGGCGGGCAAGGAACTGAGAAAAAAGGCCATTTTAGCCACAGTCTGGGCTCTTATAGGCATGTTAATTTACATAGCTTTGCGCTTTAAGGTTGCCTATGGCGTAGCTGGTGTCCTGACCCTGATTCATGATGTTCTCGTGACTCTCAGTATTTATTCCTTTACCAATAGAGAAATTAATTTACCCATTATTGCGGCCATTCTTACCCTGGTCGGGTATTCAATTAATGACACCATTGTTATTTTTGACCGGGTAAGAGAAAATCTTAAAATCCTGAGGAAGTTGCCCCTGGAAGAGCTGATGAATGTGAGCATCAACCAGACTCTCAGCCGGACAATCTTAACTGCGGGTACCACCCTCATGGCAGTTTTACTTCTTTTCCTCTTTGGAGGTAAAGTAATTAACGATTTTGCCTTTACCCTCCTTATTGGCCTGTTTGTCGGAACTTACTCCTCGATTTACCAGTCCTGCCCCATTGTTCTTTACTGGCAAAAAATCTTCGCGCCAAAAAAGAGATTGAAATGATTATTTATAGACTTGTAAAAAAATATTTTTTAATCTATACTTAACTTGAATGTTGATGCTTGACTCTAAATAAAGAGGTTTAGCATGGCTGAGAAAAACCAAATTCCTCGCCTTTTTAAAGATTCCTTCTATCAAGGAGAAAAGGCGGTCGGTCGAAAGGCTCTGGCTTTACCCATAGCCCTCATCATTCACGCTGTTCTCATTCTGGCGATGATTGTTATTCCCCTCCTGTCCACAGGAACTTTACCGAAGGTAGAGGTTTATAGTGCCTTCTTAGCCCCGCCGCCACCACCTCCTCCCCCGCCACCTCCTCCAGCCAAGAAAAGGTCTTCTGAGGCCAAGACCAGGATTAAGCCCGTCCAGACCCAGACCCAGATACAGCCCGGAAAACTTATTGCTCCTGTAGAAATTCCTCAGGAAATTGCTGAAGAACAGCTCTCTGATTTCGGTGTGGAAGGCGGTGTTGAAGGCGGCGTGGAGGGCGGCGTGGTCGGTGGAGTTCTTGGCGGGGTCGTGGGCGGTGTTCTCGGCGGGGTGGTAGGAGAAGTTGAGGCACCGGTGAGAGCTATCGGTGAAATTAAACCGCCCAAGCTTATCCACCGGGTTGAACCGGTTTATCCTGAAATCGCCCGTCAGGCCCGGGTGGAAGGCATTGTCATCCTGGAGTGTACAACAGATATCTATGGTCGGGTTCGTGAGGTTAAAGTTTTGCGTTCTGTGCCTCTCCTTGACCAGGCAGCCATTGACGCTGTTCGGCAGTGGGTTTATGAGCCCATGATTATTAATGGCCGGCCGAGGGGGGTTATCTTCACGGTTACTGTAAGATTTCAGCTGAAATAAAAAATAGAACTTTTCCAAGATTAAAAAGGAGGTATCTAAATGCATATGCAATTCGGTTTGATCGAGATGTGGCAGGCCATGGGTGCTGTGGCCAAAACGGTAGCCATTATTCTCATCTTTCTCTCAGTTGTTTCCCTTTATCTGCTCATTGAAAGAAACTTGACTTTTGCTCGAGCTCGCACCAAATCAAAGCAAGTGGCGCCTAAACTGGCTGAACTGCTCAAGAATGGCCAGCTCAAGGAAGCTCTGGCTCTGGCCAGCAAGAAGGAAAATCGGGGCAGCCATTTAGCCAGGGTAACAGCTGGTGGTATCCAGGAATTCCTTGAAGGAAGCGAAGCCAACCTGAGTCTTGAAGAGAGAATCGAATCGGCTCAGCGAGGCTGCGAACGGGCAGCGGCTATCTTCTCTCAGGAATTAAAGAGAGGCATGAGCGTTCTGGCCACAATTGCCACCTCGGCTCCATTTATCGGTCTTTTCGGGACAATCTTCGGCATCATTAACGCTTTCCGCGGCATGGCTCTGACCGGTTCTGGCGGTATTGGAGCTGTAGCTGCGGGTATTGCTGAAGCTCTCGTGACCACAGCTTTCGGGATTGGCGTGGCTGTTATTGCCCTCTGGTTCTACAACCTGCTTAATGCTCGTATTGAAGTTTATGAAGCCGAGATGAGCAACACCGCCTCGCAAATTGTTGACTTCTTCGTTCGCCAAGAGAAAAAATAAGTTCCGAGAATAAAAAGGCTGATTTCTTTAAATCAGTCTAATAAAAGTCAGGAGTAGACAAAATGGCGGTTTCAATACCCGGTAAAGAAGACAAATATCAGGCAGAACCTAATGTTGTCCCTCTCTGCGATGTTCTTCTGGTTTTGCTCATCATTTTTATGATTGTGACTCCCCTTGTTCAGAAAGGTGTTGATGTCAAGTTGCCGTCGGCTCTCAATACCATTAATATACCTGAAAATCCTGAAGTCGTTCTGGCCATAAAGAAAGATGGCACAATGTACGTCAATCAGGACAAAGCCACGGTTGAGAATCTCCAAACCCTGCTCGAAGAAGCCTTTTTGAATGCTAAAGAGAAGAAGCTTTATCTGAGAGCCGACCAGGAGCTGGAATATGGCAAGATAGTCGACCTCATAGAAATCATCAAGGATGCTGGAATTGAAGTCATTGGGATTATTACAGAAAAGAAAACGACCAAAGCTGATTGATATTTAACTGGCTAATCAATCGCCGGAGGGGCGAAAAGATGAAGAGCATCTTTTTTCCCCTCCGGCTTTTTCTTTATTATCTTCTCCCAGACTTCCGCATCTTCCATACAAAGATAAACAGGGATGGCCTCACCCCCATAGGCGCGGAGCATTTCATAAATCCGGGAATAAATTTTGAGCCTTAATGGCTTGAAATATCTGAATTTACCATCCCGGCCAGGGACCATTTCCTGGGCAAAAATGGCTCTGTTTCGAAAGCGGGCAAAAATGATTTTTTTAAAATCAGCCGGATAACGAAGACAGCCCAAGCTAATCCAGCGAATCAATCTCGCCGGAATCTGCTGCAGCAGCTCCCTGATGACCTGCTCATACTCCTGCTCCCATTTCTCAAAATAGACCAGCGGATCAAAATGAAAGCCAAGATGATAACCCTTCTGCGCCAGCAGGCTGGCAGCCCTGATCCTTTCGCTCACCGAAGGGACTCCCCTTTCTTCTTCTTTCGCAATAGACTCAGCATTGAGAGACCAGGCAAAAACAATCTGGGGAGAAGGAGGCCAGTTGAGCCAGGGTTCAATCTGGATGGATTTTGTTTTTAACTCTAAAATGGCCTTAGAACTTCGATAAAAAAGCTGGGAGAGTCGCTGCGCCTGATCTGTTAGCGTTTCTAAGGCTAAGGAATCAGACAATTCACCCGGGCCTATCCTCAAGCCGGGCGGGATGGAATCTTTAAATAAAGGCTGAAGCGATTTTTCGAGCTGTTCTTCATTGACAAAAAGGGTAATCCAGGGATCAGCCAGATAGGCCTGGAGAATGCAATAGGAGCAATCAAAAGGACAGCCCAGAACAGAATTAATAATTAAATAGCCACAGCTAATAACGCCAGGGCTACAGGGACATGGCTTAACGAATTTCCCCTTTTGAACCGTCAGATAAAGAATTCTTTTCCCCTCGCCTATAGGATCAGAAGATGAAGCCAGTTCTTCTTTGATGACCCGGGGATCATCAATAATTTCATAAGGAGCCTGAGTTCGGGCCATAATCCTGGCTGTAAGCGGGTAAGGAAGGGCTTCACGTTGAATAAAAATCCGGCGGAACAAAAAATTTTTCATTCTTCCAGGGAACGGCGAAAAAGTCGCTGGAAACCGGGCTTCTGGGCTATTGCCTTTAGTTCATCGAGCCGGGCAAGAAATTGGGATAGATTCCTGAAAGAGAAAGATATTTCGAACTCAGGACTTTCGAAGGTGGGGTCATAGAGGAGCTTAACTTCCTTAGGCCAGGCCAGTTCTTTCAGCGTCTTTTTAATTTCAGCTTCCCAGGAGGTAAGCAGTGGATAGCGCCTCTTTTTGAGCCAGTCTGATAGAGCCTCCCCCCTGGAGCGAAAAGAAAGCTCATTTCTTTCCAGGATAGATTTGATTTCCTGAAGCTCCAGCAGATTATCAATCGCTCGACCCTCTCTTAAAGAAATTTCATATAGGTTTTCAATAATCTCTCGGCGACGGCTATAGGTTACAGCCTGAAGAAAAGGCATAAGCTTTTCCTGAGCTAGGGTGGAGAAAGAAAGAAAAAGTTCCAGAGCTTCCAGGGAAATTTCAGCCCCGTGCAGAAATCTCTTCAGTTTTTCCTGGCCCTGACCAGCCACTTTAATTAGAAGAAGGAAATATTCTTTTTTCAGGGGGAGGGCGAAGCGAGAAAAATAATCAGCCATTATTCTTTCTGGTGAAAGCCCGAAAAGATTAAGCTTATAAATGGCTTCAGCCTTTTCAGCCAGACTCAAGGGCCGGGTGGTGAGATTTTCTTCTATAGCTTTTATGAGAAGGTCAAGGTCACTCATCTCTTCAGGAACCAAAAGGACGGGAATTGTTGTCAGGGATAGGTCCCTGCAGGCCAGAACCCGTCGCCAGCCAGAAATTAAAATTAAAGCTTCTTTTTCTGGCTTAACTAAGGGCGGAACAAGAAGGCCAACCCTCCCTATGGAAACTTTAAGGCTTTCGAATTCCACTAAAGGCGAAAGACAAAATTTTTTCTCTTCGAGATTTATTTCCTGCAAACTGACCCGCTGAAATTTCATCCTTTCCATTTTAAAAAGAGACCCGGTTTTTAGCAATCCAACCCCGCCTTTTCTTTCCTGCCGGTTTTTGTTATTCTGACTTTTCTTATCATGAAAAATCAGGAAAAAGGTATCGTCAGGCCCAGGCCACTTCCGAAGTTCAACCGACCTCTTGTTCTTCATCTTCCCTTTCTTCCGGCTAACTGTGA
>Ga0272449_1000417_pt1 | contig 51384 bp, 63 predicted proteins | sample YNPCB0241_FD_198679 | JGI IMG/M metagenome (GOLD analysis project Ga0272449, IMG submission 198679) | Hot spring sediment microbial communities from Yellowstone National Park, WY, United States - YNP-CB-024-1 | ecosystem: Environmental > Aquatic > Thermal springs > Hot (42-90C) > Sediment...
ACATGAAAATCAGCGACAAAGAATTTGAAGAGAAAAAGAGGAAATATCTCGAAATGGACGATGTGACAATACGCGACAAAGAACAACTCTTCTACTACGAAATATACCGAGAAGAAATAGGCATACCCCATCCGAAAGATCTAAAGGGTAAAATATGTCCTCAGTGCAACTCCAATGTTCCAGAAAAATCAAATTTCTGCAGAACATGCGGAGCCTACCCGGTCAAATAGCCACCCACAGTTAAGGCTTCCCCTTTTATAAGATGATTAAAATTTAATGTGGCGTTCGGTTTTGGCTAGTTTTGTCAAGTTTGATGGGAAACTTGTTAAGGGAACTTTTAAGGCGAGGGTTACGCGTTTCTCTGTTTTGGTTCAAGTTGGCGATAAGACTGTTGTTTGTTTCTTGCCTAATCCTGGAAGATTAGAGGAGCTGCTGGTTTTTGATGCGCAAGTGGTTTTGAAAGAGGTTGAAAGGGATAGAAGAAAAACCGTCTATGATGTTGTGGGAGTTTACCACGGCAACCAAATTGTTTCCGTTGACTCCCGACTTCCTAATAGGCTCGTTTTTGAAGCTTTGAAGAACAAGGATTTGCAGGAATTCGCTGAATACGCTGTAATTAAGCCTGAACACCTCTATGGGCATACGCGATTTGACTTTTTATTAAGCAATAATGATGCGTCTTGCCTCGTAGAGGTTAAATCATGCACCCTTGTTAAGGACGGCGTTGCCATGTTTCCAGACGCTCCAACCGAGAGGGGGACTAGGCACGTTTTGGAGCTGGTTAAAGCTAAAAAAGATGGATACCGCGCCTGCATTCTCTTTATGATTCAAAGGACAGATGTCCACATGTTTAGGCCCAACGATGAAATGGATATGGCGTTTGGAAAGGCTTTTCGGCAAGCTGCGGAACGCGGAGTTGAGGTTTACGCTTATTCCTCAGAGTTTACAGTGGACAGGATAGTGCTGAAAGAAAGAGTTAGGGTTGTGCTATAACATATAGACGATGATTTTGAGCTTTTGAGAAAGGAAATTATAAAAACATGTTCTACATTGAGAATACTTAAATTTAAGCGCCCATGTGAAGAGGAAGTCTATGGCTAAGCTTAATTTAAGAAAGTTTGTAGCTGTTGACCCGAGCAAGTGCACGGGCTGCAGTCTATGCGAGTATGTCTGCGCTTTAGAAAAGAATGAAGCTCTGTGGAATCCTTTAAGGTCGAGGATAAGGGTTGTCCGCTTAACACCAGCCTTTAACATTGCCATGACATGCAGGTTCTGCGAGGATGCTCCATGCGTGCGGGCTTGCCCACGCGAAGCTCTAAACCAGTCTGAAGAGAACGGTGTAATATTGATCAACGAAGCAAGGTGCGACGGCTGCGGCTGGTGTGTCCAAGCCTGCCCATATGGTGGTATTGCAGTGCATCCAGACAAGAACTCAGTTTTGGTATGCGACCTATGCAATGGAGAGCCAAAATGCGTCGAATTCTGTCCAGAAGAAGCTTTAGAGCTTGTAACTGGAGATGAAGCTGCAAGCAAAAAGTTGGTAACCGCCCTCGAGAAGTTGCCGGTTGAAATTGAAAAATTAACAAACCTTTTGAAGAGGCGGGAAATGGATGTTTTGCTGGCTGAGGCTGAGGGGAAAGCTAAAAGGCTTTCGGCGAAGCTTGAGGAAATGAACAAAAAATGGGGCTACAAACTGAAAACGCCTTGATTAAAAACGGTTAAAGTTTGCTTTCACATTCAAAGCATAAGTCTATATTTCTGTTAGTCCAGAAGATTTTGCCACATTTTTTGCAGGTGGTTTTTCTTAGTAAGCCTTTGTCTCCAGATTTTATAGGCGTTGAGGCGAAGTCGGGTTTTGGGAAGCTTATGGCTTTTTTGTGGCATATGGGTTCGCATGCAGTGCATCCATTAACACATTTATGGGGATTTGCCACTATGGCTTTTCCGTCTTTGAAGGCGAACACGCCGTTTGAGCAGTATTCTACGCAGCGGGGCTTACCATAAGGTGTACAACCATCACATTTTTCTGGAAAAATGGTGGGGTACCATGGCGTGCCTGCTTTAGCCATGATTGGCTTTTCACCTTTTATTGTTGCTTTCTTCTGCAGTCGTAGCAGTATTCAGTATCAAAGTTTGTTAGGAAAGTTTTCCCACAGCCTTTGCATTTCACTTCTTTGAGCATGCCCTCTTTTATCGGTGAAACCGCTTTTAGGAGGTCTGTTGCAGCTTGAGTGCAAGTGCATGGCTGTTTGTTTCCTAAATCCTTTTCATTCATGTTTACAGCGACCCGCTTAGGAAGCCGTAGAGCAGTCCGAAGGTTACGCTTCCAGCCCAAGCTATAAGCATGTAGGTTAGGACAACTTTCCACTTTGCTATTCTTGAAACTGCCAAGGCGTTGGCCACGTCATAGGGTTGTCCCATGAGCCAGCTGAGCAGTGCGCCTTTTGACATGCCTAGGTCCCACATTGCTTTGCCCAGAACAACTTCAACAAGTGTTGGAGTGTAAAGCGGTCCGCCAAGCACTGAGGCAATCAGTATTCCAGTGACTCCAGTTAGATAGGTTCCAACAATGTCTTCGGGTAGAAACGCCTCCACATAGCTCACCGCAATTAAACCCAATATGAAGAATGGGAGAATCTGCTTTGCCAAATATCCCGCAAACTTTAGCGCTGCCCAAAGCCTCTCATCCAGAGGAGGCTTAGCTAGCTCTATTTTTGCAGTTGCCGCGGCATTGGCGACTTGATGTTCTTTTTCGACAGCTTTACCCCACGGGGTTTTGGAAATTATTATGCCTGCAACCAAAGCCACCGTTGCTGAGGCTATGATACGGACGCCGGCAACTTCCCAAGAAATCATCTCGCCAGTAAGCAGAATAGTTAGAATGTTGGCGGCTGGCGCCATCAGCAGAAAGGTTATTGCTGGCCCTATTCCAGCACCAGCATAGAGGACTCCACCGAAAAGGGGAACCATGGTGCATGAACAAACCGTTAGGAAAGGCGCCATTCCAAGGGCAAGCCCATAACCAGCCACTCTTCCGCTTCCCATGTATTTTGTGATAGCTTCTTTTGGTACAAACTCGTAGATTAGGCCGGCAACTGTAAACGCGAAGAGTAGGCATACTGTTCCATGGCTAAAATAGTCGATGAGGTAGACTATGGGAATCTGCCATATGGGGAGTCCACGTAAATCTACAGGTTTTGACTGTGGCGCAAGTGAATAAGCCATTATACGGCTGTAGATTAGAAGGCCTATAACAATTATTATGAAGGCTAGGATTATGCCGGCTCGAAGCGCTCTAACCGTTTTCTCATCCATGCATTTTCGCCTTTATTCAGCAGCTTCTCTAATCAGCTTCTCCGCTTCGTCTGAGCTTGGAACTCGCCCCATGACTTTAACCGTGTTATTTATGGCTAGGGCTGGAGAGACTAAAATGCCGTATTTCTGCACAACTTCCTTTGACATTATGTTGGCCCTTTCGATGTTCACCATTATCCCAGACTGCTTAAGCTTCTCAGCAGCACGCTCTACAACTCTTTTGACTGCTTGACACCGCATGCATGGCGGTTCAGGACCTATTACTTCAACTTTAACTTCTTTCATGTTTTCACCTTAGCTGAAAGAGGAAGAATATAGCAATATTTAAATATTGTTATGAACTTTTGCTTTAACATGCATCCAAAAACAAAAAACCTAAAATTCAAAGCCAAAATCTTCCGCGCCCTCTCTGACCCTGTGAGGCTTGAAATCCTTGAATTCTTGCGTGAGGGAGAAAGATGTGTATGCGAAATAGTGCCTTATATGGGAATTGCACAACCACTGGTTTCTAGGCATTTGGCGATTCTAAAGAGTTGTGGGCTTGTGAAGCATAGGAAGCATGGAAACAGAAGGTTTTATTCGATCTCGGATCCAGCAGTATTTCGGGTTATTGACGCGGTTGACGCTGAGTTTTTGGATGCACTTTCGAAACGTGTTATTGAACAAGTGGTTTAGAAGAAGGAGGCGAAATGGGAATGGCTGAAGGTGGAGAATGGCGTGAAGGCATGCCAACTCACGAAAACATAATCTTTTCATGTTTCGGCGGGTTGTCAAACACCGGAATAACAAGCGCACTGGCATGTCTCGAGGTGGTTAAGGAGCTTGGATTGGAAAAGGTGGCTGTTGGCTGTTTGCCATCCGTGCCCTTAGGCGTTAAACCAGTTTTAGGCAAGTCGAAGGCTGCGAAGAAAATAATAACGGTGGATGGCTGCCCCTTTGAGTGCGCCAGAAAAACCATAGAGGCTGCAGGCTTCAAAGTGGCGAAAAGCATTGTGTTGGCTAGGGACATAGGCATTAAAAAGGTGGCTTTACACACGGACATAGGCAAGGGTTTAGGTGTTGAAAAATACATTTCCCAAGAAGATGTAAAGAAGGCAAAAGAACTAATCATAAAGGCGATATTGGAGAAATAAGCATGTGCACATCAAAAGAGGCTGCCGGTCAGCCAAAAATTCTTCCACTCTGCTACAAGGTTGCCGAACACGAAAACGTGGTCTGGGTCTGCGACGGCGCAGCAAACGTCGGCCAAATAGGACACGCCGTAGGGGTCCTACTCACAAACTTGGATAAGGCTAGAATGTGCTGCACAACAGCAGTGGCTGCAGCCTCAAAACCACACCTAGAAATTGCGGAGAAAGCTAAAAAGAACATAGTCATAAACGGGTGCGGCAACAGATGCGCCTCAAAAGTCTTGGAAAAAGCTGGAAAAAGGATAGACTATGAAATTGACATATCAAAATACCTGCAGAAAGTACCTACACTTGACATATATCAGGCAGATGTGAAGAAAATAGCAGAAATAGTCATTGATGAGGCGAAGCTTTAGCATGACGAGAAGGAAAGGTTGAATGAGTGAAGATTTTACGGAACTCCTTTTTCCAGAAATTTTTGTTAAGAAAATTGAGATTAAGGAGATATCGCCTTGCACCGCTGATCCTGAAAGGATTAAGTTTTTGGCTCAGGCTGATAAGCCTCTGGAAGATGTGCTTCCAATTCTTTATTTGGCTATTCCAAACGCGAAGTACTCTGAAAAGCTTGGCGCTTTAAGCTACAATTACAAGCAACATTTGATAACCATGTTTGCCAATGGTAGGGTTGGAATGACCTATGTTAAGAACCGAAGCGAAGCTGAACAGCTTGTTGAAGAGGCTAGAAGGCTGATAAATCACGCTTTCATACACCTCAAAACTCACGGGAGACCAAGCGCAGAAATGGTTCAAGCCAAAAAGGAGTTGACGCCCATGAAAATTTATAATCTTTTACCAAAAACAAACTGCGGTGAATGCGGAGAGCAAGGATGCGTTGCCTTCGCAGCTAAACTATTAAATGGAGAAAAAACCCTAAAAGACTGCCTGCCTCTCGGATTAAAAGAGTATAGCGCAAACAGAATGCAGATAGAGAAGGCGATAAGCCCAATAAAATTGAAGTAGAAACTTGCCGAAAATTAAAAACATATTTAAATATTTTGTTATGTTAATTGATTTCGGAAGTCAAAGCAATGTCTGTAACTAAAATTGATAAAAGACTTATGCATCTAGTGCGTTCCGGACTATGCCCCCACGAGGATCCATTAAAATATGCTGCTGAATTGAAGCAGCTTGCTGGTAAAGTTGCGAGTGCTGAAGAGGCTGAAAGAAAGAGCAGGTTTTTCAAAGCTTTGGCTGACGTGACAAGACTTAGAATTTTGAAGCTTTTAGAGATTAGAGAGATGTGCGTCTGTGAAATAATGATTGCCCTTGACTTAACGCAGCCCACGGCGTCACATCACTTAAAAATCTTGGAAAACGCTGGATTAGTGAGAAGCAAGAAGGAGGGAAGATGGGTTTACTATAACATTACAAATCCCAAATTAGTTGAAAACATATTTAAGTCAGATTTTGTTTGAGGCTTTTAGGGGTATCCATACTTCTCTCTTAATTCTCTGAGCATTTGCTTAAGTTCCTGTCTAGAGGGGAAACTGATGGCACCTACTGGACAGCGAGGTCTGCATGATTCACAACCAACTAGGCAATCATAGGGTCTAGCAACCACTGCCTTATTTCCTTGCTTTTCATAGACATGTTCATGGCAAAATTCTACGCAGATTCCACAACCAGTACAAAGGTCATGGTTAATTGTTGGAAACCATTTTATCTCTTTCCGAGGCAATCCTAAATATGTTTTTTCGCTCAACGACTTTTGCCTCTTTAGTATAAAATGCTGATTTGCTATGGAGTGGTCGCGGCATATCCATATTTCTTTCTCAATTCTCTTAATTGACGTTTTAAGTCTTCCTTTGATGGGAAGCTTATGGCTCCTGTTGGACAGCGTGGGGCGCATGATTGGCTTGGTACATTACAGTTGTAGGGGTCGTCGACCACAACTTTGTCGCCTACTCGCTTGTAAACTTTCATGTGGCAGTAGTCGACACAGAAGTAGTCGCACTTAGTGGGATCGCACTTTGTATAGTCTATTATTGGATGCCACTTTATTTCTTTTCTTGGTATTCCATATGGATTTTGTGGAGCTATGACTTTTTCTCCATAGTAGCGTTCTTCAGCGAGGTATTTCTCTTTCTTTTCCACTTCCACGTTACGCCCCAACCAGTTTGTTAATAGTTTCTTCAACTTTCATCATTGCTTCTTGCGTTTCCATGTTCCTTAAATCTAAAGAAACAACTTGTTTGTCAAAGTCAAGGCCTTTTTCTGCGAAGGCGTCTTTGAACATTTTCCTCTGCATTCTTGGGTCGCATCCACCAATAACAAATATTTTATCCTTATCAGTTTCCTTCAAATAGTCTTTGAAGAAGTTGTCGCCGTCTGTAACGCAAAGTTGTGGATGGACTATCGCATATTCCACATCAAGCTCATTCCTAACAAAGTTTATCAACTTCCACAAATCCATCTTTGCAAATCCTGGGCATTCACCGGTGCAGAAACACATTATGAATCTCGGCAATTTTCTCTCACTCATACATTATCACCTTGTAACGCTCATAATATATCCAAATATTTAAATTTATTGTTATAATTTCTAGCTTTTAAAAGGTAAAAATACGCTAAATTTGGCAAATCTGAAATTTTAAATTGCTCCATGGAAAGCGCATGCGGAGTTTTATCACTGTCAAGATCGCCTTCTTTAGCTTGCAAAGATTTTCATGCACGCAAACGGGATTTTTGCAAGCTCCAAAAGATTTATTATTTGTCACGAGAAGGGCTATAGAGGTAACTATGAATGTTTTAGAAGTTAATGATTTGAAAGTTAAAGTTGAAAATAGGATGATCCTCAACGGTGTCAGTTTTGAACTGAAAAGTGGCGAGAGCCACATTCTTTTCGGGCCGAACGGTTCTGGAAAAACAACTCTCATCAACGCGATTATTGGGCTTCCTTTGTACAAAGTGCTCTCTGGAAAAATTGTTTTCATGGGAACAGACATCACCGCAAAAAGCGTCGAGGAAAGGGCTAAAATGGGCATTGCTGTAGGGTTCCAGAATCCCCCTGAAATCACCGGTGTAAAGCTGGCAGACTTGTTAAAGCTGTGCTTAGGCAAGACCCCCAATGAGGATTTTAGTGAAGCAGAAAAAAGCCTCATAGAAGCTTTCAAACTTACTGATTTCTTGAATAGGGATATTAATGTTGGATTTTCTGGAGGAGAAAGAAAAAGATCTGAAATCCTCCAGCTGCTATTTCTCAAACCCAAACTTCTTCTCCTAGACGAGCCTGATTCAGGGGTTGACGTTGAAAGCTTGAAACTAATCGCCAACCAAATCCAGCATTATCTGGAAAACAGCGGAAGCTCAGCTCTAATCATAACCCATCAAGGTGAAATACTGAATTACGTAAATGCTAAATATGGCTGCGTCCTGCTTGACGGAAAAATACACTGTTTCTCCAATCCTAAACACATATACGAGAACATTAAGAAAGAAGGTTACGAAGGATGCATTAAATGCGAAGAAAAAACTCTTGAGAGATGGTAATTTGACAAATAAAGGCGAATTAACCAGCATTCCACATAAAATATTGGAAGAGGCGTTTAAAGCTGGTGTCTCAAGTGAGAAAGAACGGGCAGGCACTTTTTTCCATATTGACCAAGCTACCATATACTCCAAAGTTAACGAGGTCTTTAAAGGGAAAATAGAACTGATGGACATAAAGGATGCCCTAGAAAAATATTCTTGGCTAAGCGAGTACATGTGGAGGGTGGTTCCTAAGGATCAAGACGTGTTCACGAGGAAAGTTGCTGAAAACTTCAGCGGCGGCTACTTTATGAGAATACTGCCAAACACGGAAATAACATTTCCTCTTCAAGCATGCTTAATGATAACGCAGAAAAACTTGGAGCAAAGAGTACACAACATTATCATCGCAGAGGAGGAGTCAAAAGCTAACATTATAACAAGTTGCCTTCAGCATTCTACCGTGGAGAACGCAGCACACCTTGGCATATCAGAAATTTACATAAAAAAGGGAGCCTCCCTCAATTTCACAATGGTGCATCAGTGGAGAGAAGAAACAACTGTGAAACCGAGAAGCGCAACCGTAATAGAGGATAAAGGAACATTTGTTTCAAATTACATATGCTTAAAACCCGTTAGAGATGTGCAAATGTACCCCGTTGCTTATTGCAATGGTGAAAATTCAAAAGTAAGCTTTAACAGCATCCTCTACGGACATAAAAACTCTCTTCTAGACATCGGATCAAAGGCTATTCTTAACGGGAAAGGCAGCAAGGCAGAAATGATTAGCAGGGCCGTAACAAGAGAAGGCTCAAAGATTATTGTCAGAGGCTTGATAGAAGGAAATGCTCCTGAATGCAAAGGCCATTTAGAGTGTAAAGGGCTCATCATTGACGATGAATCATTTATACAATCCATACCTGAGCTGGTGGCAAGGAAGAAGGGTGTCGAAATAACCCATGAGGCAGCCGTGGGCAAAATCTCAGAAAAAGAAATTGAATATCTAATGACGAGAAGGTTATCACGAGATCAAGCAGTCTCTTTAATAATCAGAGGCTTTATGGATGTGCGCATAATGGGGTTACCCGAATCCCTCAACGCAGAGCTTTCACGAATAATAGAAATCGCGGCTGGAACTTAAAACGCTCTCAGAAGACATCACTTTCCTTTTTTATATACCGATTTTTCTTCTAATCCCTTTTTGAGTGGGATGTGATGCACTATTTGCTCATTAGGCAAGTTTGCTACATTTTGGCGGTGGGTGTTTGGCCGTACCAAATGAATATTTTTGCAGCCACGGCAGTTAAAAAGCCGCAAGCGATGCGTGTTGCTACAGTAATTAAGAAACCATCAATGCCTGTTACAACGTTCATTGGAGACAACTGGAAGATCCAAAAGAGGAAAAATCCTGCAATTGTGGTTGCCACTAGGCTTGATATTAGCATCCACCTGAAATTTTCCGAACGTTTGTTTAATGCTCCAGCCATGTACCCAATTAGCATAGGACTAAGAACATAACCAAGCAGTGTGGGACCTAAACCGAAAACTATGCTTGGAAAAAATTGACCTGTTGTAGAGGTTGTGCTACGGGAAAAGGCTCCATAAGTTGCCACAAACCACAATGCATAAAGGTTACCCATCAAAAAGCCTGAGGCGCCGCCTGCCCATCTATTCCATAAAAGTCCAAGCAAAAGCGGCACCGCAACTGTTAACACCATCTCCTCGATTTCACTTATTATTCCAACAATAAGTCCGAAGGATCCACGCCTAAACATAATAGTTACCTGCGAAAAGCCCACTATAACTAACACAACAATTAAAGGCATAACAACCCCATAAAGAATATCGCTTTTACTCCAATTTTTCCACTCTGTGCTCATAAGCTAAGTCGCCATATGCAGTTGATGGACTATATTTTATTAATCTTTCTCTTTAACCTCTTAAAGTGTTCTCAAATTGACAGTTTATTAAATTGTCCAGTAGGAGCATATGGTTAAGTCGTTTCTTTTAATCTGGTCTTTGAGGAATTTTATCACGTCTTCCTCTTCTAGGTAGCGATTTCCTTTTGCATCCCTTCGTATGGGAATTCTTGTTTCTTTCAAGGCTTCGCCCTTAGGAAAATCTATGAATATATAGTAAGCTGGTCCAGAAGGCAGTATAAGCCTCAAATTGGTGAGTTCCCTATTTGGCGAAAGCCCATTCTGTTCAATGTTGTAGACTATGGCTCTTGGCTTTAGGGTATCTGCTAGGCGCTTGAACTCCATCCAGCTTCTGATTTTAACAACGCCTTCCTTAGCGTTTTCTTTTGGCTGCATGACTGACATTCTTGAAGAGTTAACGCGTATTTAAGGACAATGCCAGTCTTAGGGAAAGAGTTCTATATCTTTTGTAGCTCCGCATTTTATGCAAACAAGCTTGACATGGGACTTATCTGAGGTTAGTTCCTTAGCTTTCCATTCATGTTCGCATTTAGCTTCACTTTCTTTTGCTTCGCTCATTATTTTTCCTCAGGTATAACTTCATATTCAAAAATTTAAATTTATTGTTCTTGAAGCATAACATTTATATATGTAACAGTGTTACATATTTGCGATTGAAAATGTGCGGTCCAAAACACTGCGGGTGTTGGCATGACTATCCTGAACGTGGCTGGATACAGTTCCTAATAATGAGAGTGCTCTACGAAAAGCCAATGCACGGTTACCAGCTTCTAGAGGAAATTGAAGAGCGAAGCTGCGGATGCCACAAGCTTGAACCGGGCTCCATATACACACTTTTAAGAAGAATGGAAGAGCGGGGACTGCTTGAGTCAAAATGGGAAAAAGTTGAAGGCAATCCCGACAGAAGAGTTTATCGCTTAACAAGTAAGGGCGTTGAAGCCCTCAGAATGGGACTTGAATCCATTGTCAAGCGGAAAAGGCTCTTTGATGATCTCACAAGGTTTTACCGTGAAAAATTTGAAAAAGCAAAGGGAGGTGAAATGTGAAATGTGTGGAAATTGCCACTGCTATCATGAATCAGAAGGACATCACATGCACTCCATGAGCTTCCCATGGCCAATAATGGATGTTGAAGAAGAAATAAAAATGCTTGAAGAATACAAAGAAGCCCTAACTAAGCGACTGGAAAAGGTTAACAAGCGACTTGAAGCCCTAAAACGCTAAAAACGATCGGTTTCATATCTTCTGCTTCCATTTATTTCAAAATTATAAAAGGTGAAAAAAGAATGGAGTTAAGAAACTTGAACAAGATCGCAGAATATTCGCAAGATAAAGGCGTACTAGACACTATGGAAAAGCGCAAGCGCGTAAAAAGAGACTTGTTTAAAACAAAGAATTACAACCTTGTTCTTATATCCCTTAACACTGGCCAAGAGATCCCTGTACGCCCCGAACCTTACGACGTATGCTTTTACGTTGTTGATGGCGCGGGCACATTCACCGTAGGCGAAGAGCAGGCTGAATTATCCCGTGGCGAAATGGTTTTCGCTCCAGCAAATGTTCCGAGGGGAATAAAAAGCAAAGAGCCTATGGTTTTGCTGGGCATACAGGAACCCCATTAGAAGGGCGAATAGTATGAGCCTAGCAGTTGAAGTTCAAAACCTTACAAAGCGTTACGAAGATGTAACCGCAGTTGACCACATAAACTTCAAGGTTAAAAAGGGCGAGATTTTCGGCTTTTTAGGACCAAACGGAGCAGGAAAAACCACAACCATCAGAATCCTAACGGGACTTTTAAAGCCCGATGAGGGAAAAGCCTTCGTGGCTGGCTTAGACGTTTTAAAGAATTCTATAGAAGCAAAACAATGCGTTGGAGTTGTCCCTGAAGTTTCAAATGCTTATGTGGATCTTTCCGCATTGGAAAACTTAACATTGATAGGGAAGCTTTATGGAGTCCCAGCGCTGGAACTTCGGGAAAACGCTTCAAAACTTTTGAAAGAGTTCGGATTATACGAAGTTAAGGACAAACTTGTTAGAGCCTTCTCCAAGGGAATGAAGCAGAGGCTCCTACTGTGCATGGCTTTGGTTAATGATCCAGAAGTGCTTTTCCTAGACGAGCCGACATCAGGACTTGACGTGGAAAGTGCAAGGCTTTTGCGAGAAAAGATAACACAATATAATAGGGAAGGAAAGACCGTTTTCCTTTCAACCCACAACATGGAAGAAGCAAACCAGCTGTGCAACCGAATAGCAATAATAAACCATGGAAAAATAGCGGCTGTAGACACTCCTGAAAACCTTAGAGCTCAAAGTATTGAGCTCCAATACATCGAAGTAGCCTTCAACAAACCCGTAAGCACGCAGGAATTTTTAGAAAATCCAGGCATTGTTAAGGCTGTGCCCGCGGGCAATAAGGTGCGCATTTACACGGCTGACCCATCTACGGTAATCGAGTTCCTGGTGGGGTATGCCAAAAAGAATGGTCTACGCATTTTAAGCCTAAACACCATGATGCCGTCCCTAGAGGATGTGTTCCTAAAACTCATAAAGGGAAAGGAGGCGGTCATCCAATGAGCAGCCCTACAGAACAGTTTAAGCGTTCCTTCGTCATAGCGAAAAAGAACATTAAAATCTACTATTCAAAAGGTCCCGTTATAATTTTTGGGCTAGTTTTTCCGCTATTTTTGGCCCTAGCCTACGTTATAGGAAGAAATATACCTTTAAGAGAAGTGTTGCCTGGGCTAATCGGCATGACAACATTTTTCACAGCAACCTCTGTGGGACCATCAATTGTCCCTTGGGAAACGCGCTCTAAAACCCTTGAAAGACTTTTATGCTGCCCAGTTGCCCTGTGGACAATTATAGTGGGGGATATGCTTTCCTCTTTTCTCTTCGGCCTTCTCATATCTGTGATTCCGCTGATGCTCGTTTTAACTTTCAACATAGGACTATTAAACTTCGCAGCCTTGCTTTTGGGGCTGGTTATAGCAAACCTGTGCTTCTCAGCTTTAAGCGTTCTCCTATCAGCTTACCCGCCAACAGACATACCAGCCACATCAATGATGCTATCGTCACTCGTTAAATTTCCACTTGTCTTCATAAGCGGCGTATTCATACCAGTTGAGCAGCTGCCCCAATGGGGAGCAACCATAGCTTCTCTTTCACCTTTAACATATTTTACAGATTTGACAAGACAGTTCATCTTAGGCAAAGGCTTCTATCCATTAGCCCTTGATTTTGCAATGATCGCAATTTTTGCAGCGGTATTCACTTTTGCAGCAATAAAATTACACGAAAAAACTTTAGCTAAGAGACTAAGCTAGGAAATGCACAGCGCCAAATGAGCCTTAAATTAACCAGCCTTTTTGAGATAAAATAAAAAGAGAAATGGAAAGCTATAGTTTCTTGTAAACTACGTCTTTTTCTCTTACCCTTTGAGCAACTTTTAAGCCTATGCTCTGTCCAGCCTCAGCGCGCGTTACATTTTTGTGTTCAATCTGCATGGAATCGACAACTTGTTCAAAATCTGTGAGCGGCCCCTTAATTACGATGCGGTCGCCAACTGCCAAAGGAGCCTTAAGCTCGACTACGGCGACGCTTATCTTCGTGAAGAAATGTGTTATGCGTCCAACTTCAACAACTTCCTCTTCACTCAAACGTTTCATCTCCAACAATAAAATGTAGGTATAATCATAAATAATTTATCCAAAATTTTAGAAGTTGGAGACGTAAATTAATCAACCAAGGCATTTCCTCATTTTGGCCGCTTCTAACAGGCGGTTTTCCACATCCATCGGGTTTTCTTCAAGAAAGGCGATTAAAAAATCGTTAATTACGTTTTCGTATTTCCTTTGTGATAAGCTTCTAGGTCCAAGTTTCAAGCCGAAATTCTCCTCAACAACATTCAAGTCCATTAGTATGTCGCTTATGGCGGTGCGTAGTTTATCCTCCTCAGCGTTAACCATTTTCGCTACTTGCGGGTACATGTCAGCAAGCATGTTCAGGTTTCTCCATGAAAGAAAACCAGCAACCGACTCCAAATCGTGCTCAAAATTTTTGTAATACGCCTTCAAAATGTTCCATTCAGCTTCGTTTAACTCGTTTAAGGCTCCTAGGCCGATGAATTCAGGTGGAATTCCAAGAGTGTATAAGGCGCAAGCGAAGGGTATAGCCCTTGGAAGAGAAACTTTTCCGACACTTCGACTGTACCCAAAAAGGCCTATGTGGAGTTTTCTCGCACGCCTCTGCGGCACGTAACGGGCAACACTGTTAATCAGAGGCGCCAAACTTTCAATGGTCTTTTGATATCTTTCCATACACTTGGCGAGTACTTGCCTCAAAACTTCCTCTTCAGAAGGTTCTATGGTTTGCGGTTCTCCGTAGGGCAAATTTTCATTTAAAGTCTTTATAGCTTCCTTGACATTCTCAAAGGGATAATCATATTTGAAGGACGACTGAATGGTTACAGTGTATACGCCATTATACTCTTCTAGGAAATTGGTGAGGTTGCTTGGGGTTAAGTGTCCTCTAAAGGGCATGGTACCAACGCCTATTATTGGGTAAATTTTAACGCTTGTTAAGTTTTCGAGGATTCTAAGTTTTGAAAGGGCAATCTTGCAGAGGACTACAGCACACACAAGTCCATAGTTCAGTGCAGGATCTGATCTAGCTAAGAAAACGCGCATATACTCTGGTTTCACATCTGATATGTAGGGTTTCAGTATTTCATCTGCCTTAAGGAGACTTGCAATATCTTCGATGAGCGGGATAACTTCAATGGTTTTAGGCTTAAAAGAGCCTATCCAATCTTCAACCTTCTCTGAACCACATATGAAGATCTCTTCAACCCCAACTATGGCTTTTTCATAGTATTTCCGCAGTCCAATTATGTCTTTGCCACATGTGGTTAGAGGGAGTATAACCTCAAAGATGGGTGAAACTTCTCTCTTGTAGAAGGCCGCAGCAATGTCATGGGCTACTGGAATATTAACCAAAGATTCAAGGAGAATTTTCCGTTCCACCCTTTCAATCGTAGGGTTTGGTATACGATATGTCAGGAAAACATCTTCACCTAGAACTTTCTCTTTAAAGAAATCTCTGTATTTGTCCAGAAGTTTTCTGACAACCCTCGTATCCACATCTTTTCCTTCCGAGTCCCACATAACCTCCATGCAACCAAGACTGCTATAGGCAAAGTAGGCTTCATCCACTTCAGCATCTCCTTGAATAACGTCTCCATTAACCCACTTGGGAAGAGTTGCATTATCAGGATGTTGGGTTGACATGGTTTTAGGAATCTTTCTATCCATGAGAAAGCCCTCTAAAGCATCAAAGTTGAAATCTAAAAACCTTTCCTTTCTTAAAGGGTATATGTCCTTTACTAGCAAGTTAGGGCTTGTTTTACAATTTCACCTTCAAGGTTCGTATAAAAAGCATTAACAATTTTTACGCTTAATTTTTTGCCAAGCAAATTTTCGCGGTTTCTTACAACGACGGGCTTGTAGGCGAAGTTTCTCCCAACCCATGAATCCTTAACTTTGCCAACTTCATCCACAATAATCTCTCCTTCCCATCCGATCCAGCTTTGATTTTTTTCCATGGCAATTTTAGCGGCTAAATGGGCTAGAGCTGCACTACGCGCTTTAATCTGCGAAAAAGATACGGTGCCATCCATTTTGGCTGCTGGAGTTTTAGGTCTTGCAAAAAACTTGGAGATGTTCACTATGTCAGGCTTAACATCCTCTATGAACTGCATGGTTCTTTTAAAAGCCTCTCCAGTTTCCCCTGGGAAACCGCAAATCACATCCGTGGCCAAAGTTATTTTTGGAAATTCCGCTCTAAACGCTTCTACTAATTTTTTGAAATCGGCGGTGGAATAGAATCTCCGCATGCTCTTTAAAATTTGGTCATCACCGCTTTGAACCGGCAAGTGGATAAACTTGAAGATTTTATCGTTTTTGAAAACTTGAATCAAGTCTTCAAGAATGTTTAATGCCATGTTTGGCGTCATCATTCCAATGCGCACTTTAAAGAAGCCTTCAATTTTGCAGACTGCGTCAATAAGCTCAGGGAGATCTGTGCCTATGTCCCTTCCATAACATGCAGTGTCCTGGGAGGTAAGCCAAAACTCCTTAACACCATCCGCCAAGTCTTTTCGAATACGTTCCACAATCTCCTTAATGCTGTAGCTTCTTAGACGCCCTCTGGCAAAAACAACACAACAGTAGGAACACGAACCCAAACAACCATAATTTACGGGTATTATTCCAATAACGGGGTTTATGCGAATCCTTGGAAGGCTGAGGCTAGGCTTCGAGCTTTGTGCATTCTCTAAAGCTAAAATTTTCTCTCCCCTCAAAACCCTTTCAACAATGCTGACTATTTTATGGCCAAGAGCTGGACCGGCAACGCCGTCGAAACACACTTCCTTGCACAATCTTTCAAAATTTATGAGAGGAAGGCACCCAACAACAATTAACTTCTTGTCCTTTGGAACCCTCCTCAAAACATCAATCATGCGGTTCTCTGTTGGACCCTTAACAGCGCAAGTGTTATAGACCACCACATCAGCACTAGCCACATCACCCACAAGCTTATAACCAGCTTCAGACAAGCATCCAGCCAAAACTTCACCGTCAGCCAAATTCGTCGAACACCCGAAACTTTTAACAAACACCTTTACAGCGTCCATGGCAATACATCATGTGCTTTAAAGAGGAATAAAAACCTAAAGGTATACGCAAGCAAGAATTTACACAATTCTGGAAGTGGTATATAATAAACTTTAAAAAAGAAAGAACCAACATATTTAAATCATATTTAAATCATATTATACAGAAGTATAACCAAAAAGCGCAAATTGCGGATACTACTGGAGGGGAATGGAATGAAGTTGATTACGCTGTATCTGCCTGAACCCTACATTAAGGCGTTAGATCAGCTTGTAACTGAGAGGTTTTATCCTAATAGGGCTGAGGCTATTCGTGTTGCAATCCGTGATTTGATAGACAATGAGGTTTGGAATAGGAAGAGGGTTGGCTAGATGCATTCAGCGGGGCAAACTTTCAAGTATTCGTGGCAGAACACTGTTGAAGATGCTATTCGGCCGCCGGAGCTTTGCCGCATGCTAGTGTTAGGCGTTGGAGGGGCTGGCAACAATACGGTGACGCGGCTGATTGAGATGGGGGTTGCAGGGGCAGAATGCATAGCTGTTAACACGGATGCGCTTCATTTGAATGTTTCAAGGGCTCATCGGAAAATCTTGATAGGAGAAAAACTAACGAAGGGCCTTGGTGTCGGCGGCGATCCGAAGCTGGGGAGAATGGCTATTGAAGAGTCAAGAAAGCGCATTGAAGATTTGCTTACCGGGGTTGACATAGTTTTCATAACGGCTGGTTTAGGTGGTGGCACAGGAACAGGCGCTGCGCCTATAATAGCGGAGATTGCAAAAAAGAAGGGAGCCTTAACAGTAGGTGTTGTTACAACTCCTTTCAGGATTGAAAAGGGACGCATGGAGTATGCGGCTTATGCCTTAACAGAGATGCGGAGACACTGTGACACTGTTGTAGTTATTGACAACAATAAGCTGATGCAGCTTGCGCCTCATCTGCCCATTAACGAAGCCTTCAGGGTTGCAGATCAAGTTTTGGCGAACATGATTAAGGGAATCGTTGAAACCATTTCTGCTCCAAGCCTCATCAACCTGGACTTTGCAGACTTTAAAACAATTGTTAAGCGTGGTGGGCTGGCAGTTATTGGCGTGGGCGAGTCGGATGCGCCTAACCGTGCAGAAGAAGCCGTCAGAAACGCGTTAAGAAGCCCTCTTCTAAGCGTGGATTATGCTGGTGCAAAAGGCGCTTTGATTCATGTTTCAGGCGATGCTCAAATGACAATTGAAGAGGCAAACCGTGTTGGAGAAATAGTCACTGAAATGATGGATAACGACGCCTTAGTCATCTGGGGTGCAAGAGTCAACCCTGAACTGGATGGAAAATTGAAGGTCACCCTAGTAATGACAGGCGTGAATTCGCCATACATTTTAAGCGGTTTCGGAGCTATAGCACCGCAGCTTTTCAATCTAGAGCCTTACGCAGAGCCTGAAAAACCATTAAACATAAAACTAAACCTTTACCAGCTGGAACAAGACTGTATAAACCAGTTTTAGCAAACTTCCAACTCTTTCCATCTTTTTATAGCTTTTAGCAGGTTAACGTAATACTAATTATTTTAAGACATTGAATAAATTAAGTTTAGAAGTTAAGTGAAGAAGTGGAAATGAGCAAGATAGACAGATACGTGATTGGATGTTTGTTTCTGGTTATCTTGCTAATTGTCGCTTTGTTATGCGCTAGCGTCTACTTTGAACATCAAGCGTTTTCTTCAGCAGAATGTATTGGTTTAAAGGAATTTAGAAGAATAAGTGAAGAGTATGTTGGTAAATATGTTCGTACTAGCGGCATTTTACATGAATTTCTCGGTGTGGCAGTGAAAGTCTGGAATTACCGAATTGTTGCTATTGAATATTATTCATACTTGTTGGTGAACAAGTCTGTGGCTGTTGTTCTTCATGCTAAATTTAAATGTCATCATCTCTTGCAGAGATGGGTTAATGTTACTGGTAAGGTGGAAAGGCTGTGCAACGAGGATGGGCGACTAATGGGCTTTGCGATTGATGTAGTAGAAATTAGTGAGTATTGTTTGGTTAAATAATGCTGTTGATCAGTGGTTGGCGACGTTTTTCGATGTTTTCAGCAAACAGTTTATGTAGGAAGATTTACTTTCTAAAACCGTCGCGTATAAAAGTTGGCAGAGTAGAAGGGAAAACTGAGAATGCCATTAGGTGTAGGTTTGATTGGATGCGGTTCTATAGGGAACGTGTTAGCACAAGCCGTAGACGAAGGAAAAGCTGGAGACACACGGCTAGTGATGGTTTATGACCGGATAACTGAAAAGGCTAAAGTTTTATCTCGGAAGCTGAAGAGTAAACCGAAAATTGCCAAAAATTTTGACGAGTTTCTCGAAAATAGAAGCGTAGAACTGGTTATTGAGGCAGCTTCGCAGGAGGCTGTGAAGGCTTATGCTCTTAAAGTTTTGGAAGCTGGAAAGAGTTTAATGGTTATGAGCGTCGGCGCTTTAGTTGATTCTGAACTGGCATGTGAAATTAGCCGCGTTGCTAGGGAAAAGGGTGTGAAAGTTTATATCCCTTCAGGAGCCATAGCCGGATTAGACGGAGTGAAATCTTCGGCTGTCGGCAAAGTGGAAAGCGTTACTTTGACTACGCGGAAACCCTTGGAGGGGTTGAAAGACACAGAGTATTTTAAGGAGAAAATTTGCGGGAAAATTGAGAAGCCAACGCTCTTATATGAGGGGCCAGCTGCTGAGGCATGTAAGCTTTTTCCAGCTAATGTGAATGTGGCGGCAACCCTTGGTTTAGCTGGCGTTGGAGTGGATAAAACTATGGTTAGAATAATAGTTGATCCTTCAATAAGCAGAAATATTCATGAGGTTGAAGTTAGGGGGGAGTTTGGCGAATTGAAAGTTCACGTTGAAAACGTTCCATTTGTTGATAATCCGAAGACAAGTTATTTGGCTGCACTTTCTGCCATTGCGACGTTGAAAAAGATAACAGAGCCTTTAATGATTGGAACATAAGTTGTGCGTTTTTGAAAGATAATGCGTCTTAAAGGATAGGATTTCCCTTTTCAGCCTCAGCCTTAATGGTATGGCTTTGCCTAAGGGTTGGCATAAGCCTTTGCTTATAGCCTTAACTATTTTTTCGCAGTCAGGTTCAGCCTCTATGAGGGTGTATGCGTAGCCTATTTCTGGAGCGTAGTGGGCGTCGCTTCCCCCGACTTGGGCGAGTTTAAGCGTAGAAGCCATTTCCTGCGCCTGCCTAACAGAGCGTTTGAAGGGCAAAGCTGAAGCGTTTATGGTTTCTACGGCGTCGAATTTTTGGTTTACAGCCGTTTTTAGGCTTGATTTTAATAAAGCCTTTGGGTGGCAGGCTATGGCTAAGCCGCCTAGCGCATGGATTTTTTCCACTGTTTCGTCTGCGCTTAGGCCTTTCGGGATGGGTTCCTGAATGTTTAATCCTATTATGTGGCCGTTGAGGCTTGAGATTTCTGTGGCTGGGATTATTAGGTAATCGAGTTCTTTTGCCATTTTCAGGGCGCCGTCCACCCTGTCGTGGTCTGTTATTGCCACGCCGTTTAAGCCGGCTTTTTGGGCGTAGGAAACAAGCTGTTTTGGCGTGGTTAAGCCGTCGTGGGAGTAGCATGTGTGCACGTGCAAGTCTATTTTAAGCTTCATTTCTCGGCATGGGTCCTTTTACGCTTCTGGTCTTGTATTTGCATCTTTAGGATTAAATCTTAACGGTAAATGCCATCGGCTTTTGGCCTTTTTCAGACGACGACAAAAAGAGCCTCGTGTAAATGTTGTTATTTTAGCTGGAAACCGAACAACAACAAACAGGATTAAGAAGTAAAATTTTATGCACACATGCCCACTTTCGCTCGCGCTCTAATTTAGGTCTTTTAAGCGAGTAGAAATCAGGCTGGATTAAGGCAAGGTTAACGTTAACGCTGATTATTATTACTCTTATCTTTAATAGCATAGATTAAATTGCACAAATATTTTGCGACCCTTTGCTAAATGGGAAAACATAAAAATGAGTTAAAACAGAGTTTTTGTAGTGATATGTAATTTGTCAGAAGAAAAATCCTATACGGCTAATACTAGCGGAAAATGTCCTCACTGTCAACATCCCGCGGGTGGTTATTCCACTCACCCTACCACTATATAAACTGGTTCACCCCTTTAATGTCGCTAGGACCGTTCCAGAAGAAGTGCCTAAAGAGATTCGAAAGGATTTTCTAGAAGCTGCTGCAGTTCTTTCGATTAGTGAAAAAGCAAGCGCTGCACTTTCGAGAAGATGCTTACAACATCTTTTAATAGACAGAGGCTATAAAGGGAAAGACCTTAATGAGCAGATAGAGAAGGCAATGAAAGATTTACCTCAGAGAATCACCGAAAACTTAGATTATGTCAGAGTTATTGGAAATTTCGCGGCTCATCCGATAAAATCTGAACAGACTGGGGCTAATAGTCGATGTCGAACCTGAGGAAGCGAGCTGGACGTTAGACGTACTTGAAGAACTTTTTGAATACTTTTATGTACAGCTTAAAAGGGCAGAGTAAAAACTAAAGAAACTTGATGAAAAACTTAAAACTCTGGGAAAACCTCCATTAAAGAAACCATAGCTTCGCATAAGCATAAACACAATCCTTATAAAAGTAACAAATTTCTCCAACAAATTCTTCAGATTACAAGAATGAAGAAGCTGAACTAACAGTAAAACTATTGTAGAATTACTAGTAGACGAAGTAGTTGGTCAAGTAAAATGGAGCGTCGTGGTGCAATTTTTCATTTTGATAGCTTCCCTTTTTGGATTGACTTGGCTTATTAAGGTACTAAAGGAGTTGTGACTATAAATTGAGTAGGTGGCAAAGCACCTCTACCACTAGCATTAAAATGCGGTGCTGTTTAGTATTCGAATTCGTGGGGGATTTTTTCGTTTTTTAAGGCTTCGGCTAGCTCCCTCTTCATCTGTTTGAAATACTCCTCTGTCATGGCATATTCAAGTCCATGTTTTCTATAAACCCAGTCAGCATAATGATAGTTCATTTTATCCACATACACGTAGTCTGCTTTCCCGCTTATCATTTTTACTAAGTTTTCTGCTCCTGGAAGTATGGGCGCTATCATCACGGCTGTTTTTACGCCAGCAGAATGCAGCCTTTCAAGGGCTTTCAGCCTCTCAGATATGGAAGGCAGTTTCGGCTCGAAAATTCGCCTAACACCGTCATCTGCCGTTGTAATGGTGAGCACAACCTCCACACTGCTGCTTTGACTTTGTAGAAGGTCTATGTCTCTTAAAACTAGGGGGGACTTTGTTTGAACTGTGATAGGCCAGTCTCTTTTAAGCAAAACTTCAAGGCAGCCTCGCGTCACCGCATATTCTGCCTCAACGGGCTGGTAGGGGTCGCATAACCCGCTCACCCAAACCCGCCCGACCCGCTTACGCTTTAACTCGCGCTGCAGAAGATGAGCCGCATTAACCCTCACATCAACGAATTCTCCCCAGTTCTCCCTGTGGCCAGTGAACCTCTTAATGAAACGGGCATAGCAGTAGGTGCATCCGTGTCCACAGCCGACATAAGGATTAATTGCATAGTCAAAAACCTTAGACTTTGACAAAACAGTCTTGGCATAGACTTCCTTGACAATCATAATAACCGCTAGCCAGACTTGGCCATGGCTTTTCTAACTTTATCCAGCATCTCCTCAAGCTTTTGCTCGTCAGCCTCTATCTTCCTAAAAAGCGGCTTAGCCTCACCTATCTTATGCCCAGCAGACAAAGGCCTTAGGGCTTCACTCCACCTCTGGCTGTGAACACTTCCAGGCAAGTTCAATAGTTTCCAGAGTTCATCAGCAATGAAGGGCATTATCGGCGCTGAAACCATCGCTAGGGCTTTAACAAGCTGAGCAGCCACATAAAGAATTGTAGCCGCTTTAGCCTTATCCTTCTTAATCAGGTTCCAAGGCTCCTTCTGGTTGAGGTACTGGTTGCCCATACGCGCCACGCCTATAACGCCGTTCGCCGCCGACTGCAAACCACACTCTTCATAGCTCCTAGCAATTTCAGCGACTCTCTTCCCCAATTCTTCCAAAATCTGATGGTCATCCGCATCCATAGCAGCTGGCTCTGGGATTTCACTGCTGAACTGGCGGTTTATGAAAGATAACGTCCTATGCACAAAATTGCCGAACGTGTCGTTTAGGTCAGCGTTTATTTTTTCAATGAATATTTCCCATGAAAAATTCGAGTCCTTTGTCTCGGGTCTTGTGGCAATCAGAAAATAGCGCCAGTAATCCGCTGGGAAAAGCTCTAGGGCTTCGTCAATCCATATGCCTATGCGCAGGCTTTTGGAGGCTTTTTCGCCTTTAAACTGGAGAAACTCCGTTGTAGAAACATTCCATGGCAAGTTATAGTCTTCATGAGAAGCCAAAAGCAAGGCTGGAAGAATCAACGTGTGGAATGGAATGTTGTCTTTTCCAATAAAATAGAGGGTTTTGGCGTCCTTGTTAAACCAGTAAGCCTTCCATCCTTCTGGTTCTCCACGATTTCTGAAATACTCTATGGTTGCGGAAACATAGCCTAAAACGGCTTCAACCCAAACATAAATGGTTTTGCCTTCCGCCCCTGGAAAAGGCGCTGGAATCCCCCAAAGGACATCCCGTGTGACGGCTCTAGGCTTTAAGCCTTCCTTTATGAGGTTTAAGCTAAAGTTTTTTGCATTACTGGGCAACTGCCTATTCATGTTAATGTATTCTGCGAGTTTTTCAGAAAACTTCGCCAGATCGAAATACCAGTGTTTAGTGGCTTTTACTATAGGCTTGCCTTTACATATAACGCAGTATGGCTCGATGAGGATTGTGGGCTCCAGAAGTCTTCCGCAAGCGTCACACTGGTCTCCACGGGCAGGCTCATGCCCACAGTAGGGACATTTGCCTTCAACAAACCTGTCTGGCAAGAAGCGTTTGCATTTCTCGCAGTATAGCATGTCAGTTTCCTTCGTGAAAATATAGCCGTTATTGTAGATTTTCATGAGGTGTTGCTGGACAAACTCTTTATGCACTGGACTTTCGGTCCGCGTATAGTTGTCAAAGGATATACCCCATCTTCTGAAAAGTTCAGCAACCCTCGCATGGTTTTTGTCCGTCAAGTCTTTCGGAGATACGCCTAACCTTATGGCTTCCACTTCAATAGGTGTTCCATGCTCGTCGGAGCCGCTTACCATGACAACCTCTTCGCCCTTAAGCCTATAATATCTTGCAACAACATCTGCTGAAAGCACAGAACCCACTAAATTGCCAATATGGGGTGTGACGTTTATGTAGGGCCAAGCAGAGGTAACTAAAACTTTTCCGAGTTTGACGGCACCTCCAAAGTTCAGATTGGTTATACCAGTAACAAATCACATACTTAAATTTAAGGAAATTCTAAAGCGAATTTAAAAGAAGGTGTGTTTTAGCATAAAAATAGGTTGAGGTTGCTGTAGGTTACATTTTACGTCAACAGACTTCCAAAGGTATATTAAAGCTACAATGGAGGGCTTTGACTGCTTGTTTTTTCCTCTTCCTCTCTCCACACAGTTTTAGGCTTTCTTGTAGAGAGGAATATGGCCGCAGCTATGATTACAGTGCAGACAATCATCAGCACCACTTGGGTTGTTAAGAGAGACACGATTTGGCTCATGTAGTTTGGTGGGGCTTCAGAGACGCGTATGTAAAACGCTTCTCCGTGAGGCATAGTCATTATCCCTGCTTCTTTTGTGTAAACCTCTATTTCAACAGGTGTTGTGACGGCTCTTCCATCTGTGGGAACAGTGAACTCAGTTTCAACCAAACATGTTTCGCCGCTGACTAAAGCCTTGTTCACATCTATGGTGGTGTTGCCTTCCCAAACGCCTTCATTAAAGGCTCTCCAAGCTTCAAAGGTTACAACAACCTTCGTTATTGTTATCGCGCTGTCTCGAGGGTTATATAAGGCTATGGAAAGCTTCCCCGACTCGCCTTGATTATAAAGCGGTTTGTCTGTCCAAGCGGTTATAGCTTTAGGAGCTTGCGCATTAACTAAAGAAACACAAAGCAAAGCTGATAAGACAAGAATGGCTATAGCAAAAATCTTCCTTTTCACCATTAATCACCTAAACTGTTCCATTTCTATCGCGCTATTATTTAAGATTTACCGCTTATCAAGTTGCTACAGCCACCCGCAAAAGCTTTTCCATTTCCACCGCTGACGCATTAGTCCTTAACCCTTTCGGGTTAAAATGTGTAAGCGAAGCTTGAAAGCCCTTTTCCTTCAAAAGATAAAGAACCTTTTTAACCGAGGGCACTGGCAAATCCATCTTGTCGCAAAGCTTGTCTAAAACATAGTAGGTGGCTGGCGCATCACACTCTTCTCTTATCAGCGCCAAAATTTTCTGTATCCTTCCTTTAAACTTCAACCTTTTCTTTTTAGCTTCGTTCTCCATTAAGCCGCAAAAATCTTCATCAAACAGTTTTCCAAGCCACAAGGGTCCAGCTAAATCCAGTTTGGAGCCGCATTCGGGGCACTTCCCACCATGTCCAATTAAAGAATTTGTGTTTAGGGTTTCTCTGTGGAGACAATTAAAGCAGTGAAGTATGCAGCCCATTTCGTTGAGGCTTTCGTCAGCTTTTTCAGCGCCATGTTTTAAAACTGCGTAAACGCGCAGGTAATGGTCTGTGCTGTGGCTGAAAAGGGGGCTTACACCTATCTCATACTTTGCCGCCGTTACGGCCAAGCATCCAATTACAAGTCTGACAGCTATCTCGTGGCAGTATTCAGTGCGCAGGGGTTTTCCGCCATACTTGCGTAAACAAGCTTTTGGATAAACTCCACATAGGGGCGCCATGTCCGTCGCCGTTAAAGCAAGAAAACCTCCATCGCGGATGGCGCGTATGGCAGAGTCTAAAAAGGGTGTTGGAGAGCCGAAAGGGTCTATGTCCACTGCGTCAAACCTCTTGCGCGGCGCGCCATAGCATGCGAAGAGAAAATTTGCATCTTCGTTCATGGCGTTTACGCGTTTATTTAGCCTATTCATTTCAATGTTGTATTTTATCAGCTGGAAGGCTTTCTCGTTTATGTCGTTGACTAATACGTTTTTGATGCCTTCAACTTCTTTTGCAAAGCGTATTCCTCTGATGCCGCAGCCGGCTAAGGGTTCGCAAACGGCGATTTCACGGTTAACTATGCATTGATAGGCTTGCATGGCTAGGACAGCGAAGTCACGGTTTAACTCCATTACTGGGTTGTAGAAAACCGGCGCCTTTGAAGGAGCATAGTCTTGAGGTTTTTTCACGAAGGTTTCAAGTTTTGGCACAAGAACTTTTACCTCGCCTTCCGCCACCACCTCTGTTGGAAAGTCTATCGGCTGTTTTACGGTTTTCATGATTTGGCTATGCCCCAATCCAGCAGAGCCGCATATAACATCTGGGAGGCTATGGCGGCGATTATAACAGCCATTATGCGGCTTGCCGCTTGAATGCCGTTGTTACCCGCAACCTTTACTAGGAATGGAGCGGCGCGCAAAGTAAGATAGACGCCTAAAGCTGCAATTAACCCTCCTATTAGAATGTTTATTATAGCGTAAGAGTTGGAAAGCACAATCAGCGTTGTCATGGTTCCAGGACCAACTAAAAGGGGTGTAGCCAAAGGTACAACAGCCACCTGTTTCAGGTCTATGGTCTTTGTTCGAGACATTCCTCCTAGCATATCCACTGCTAAAACCATGAGGAGAATTCCCCCTCCAAACCTGAAGTTAGTGACAGAAACGTTCAAGGCTGAAAGGATAAGCGGTCCAAAAAGGGTGAAGGTTAAGAGGAGAGCAACAACTATCATGGTTGTTGTAGTTATTATCTTCTGTCTTTCATCCTCTTTAAGGTTGCCAGTGTATATGAGAAAGGTTGGAAGAGTACTTATAGGATTCATTATGGTGAATAGTTGAATAGTTATGTTAAGAATAGCTGCTGGTTCAATTTGAACCCATTCCTTTAAGCCGCCCACGGTGAAACGGAATGACGCAAGAAAAACGAGTAAGGCAAGAATAAGCAGTAAAGCTAAACGAAAGACTTTGCCATGCCTCCGCGTAATCCAATCACTAAGCTGCCTTTCAAACGAAGACATAGCGCTCTCATGTCCTTTCTCGGCACTCATATTTCCGCCTTTACCTCAAAGACTACAATCTCAATTAACAAAACTGTTCATGAGGATATTAGACTTCTGGTTTAGAACGGCGAAAATTTTAACGCATAAAAGCCTAATTTACATGGAAATGTGAAGTGGCAAACTTGAAGCGCATATTTCTTCTGACAGGCAGTCCAGGCATTGGAAAGACAACAATATTATTGAAGATTGTTGAAGCTTTGAAGGCTAAAGGCTGCAGCGTAGGCGGAATGGTAAGCCGTGAAGTTCGCGATGGTGGGACAAGAGTGGGCTTTGAAGTTCTAAATTTAAAAACTAAAGAATGCGGATGGCTTGCTCATGTAAACCAAAAAACAGGCCCACAAGTGGGCAAATATCGCGTTAACCTAGAAGATTTAAACGATGTAGGTGTTGGCGCCATCATTAGTGCAGTCAAAGATTGTAATGTTGTAGCCATTGACGAAATAGGGCCTATGGAGCTTTTTTCAGTAAAGTTTAAACAAGCAGTTAAAGAGGCTGTTGAAAGCGGTAAACTCTTAATAGGAGTTATCCATTGGAGGGCGAAGGACAAGCTTATAGAAATGGTAAAAGCGAGAGAAGATGCGGAAATATTCACCGTCACCTATGAAAACAAAGATACACTGTATAAGCATATTCTAGAGAAAATTGAAGGTTACGCTATTTGAAAGGCGATTACGTTTCTATCAGCGGCAATGTACAGTTTGTTATCTACGAATATTGGTGGAAGACTCCAATACTCAAAGGTTTGCTTCTCTTGAATGTTGCCAGAAGACGGGTCTATAATAAACAAGTTTGTTCCAGACGGACCTGAAGTGACAAAGAGCTGGTTGTTGCCTAAGGTTAAACTTCTAACATTGCCTAGAACAGGTGCTCGCCAAACCAGCTTCCCATCGGACATTCTTAGGCAGGTAACATATCCCGCCTCATATCCGACAATCACAGTATTGTTAAATATTATAGGTGCAGCCGAACTTGGATAGTTAGATGTTTCGTGCCTGCTCGTGAAAGTCCATATAGGTGAACCTTCTTCAGTCAAAGCGTAGAAATTGCCATTTGCATCTCCAAACAGTAGCAACTTGTCATAAAGAGTTGGCTGGAAAATTGTTGCATTTGCATCAAACTGCCATAAAAGCTGCCCTTCTGATTCATCGAAACATACTATTGATGTGCCATTGTTATACTTCCATACAAATACTCGGCCGTAACTGATGATAGGGGAAATATTAACATCATTCATGTCATACTGTCAGAGAATTGAGCCATCATCCATGTTAAAACAGAATAACTTATCACCATTGTCCCAGCCGCCTGCAAAAACGCGGTTACCTGAAACTGCCCAACCTCCAATTCTAACATAATTTGGAACAGACCCATAGGGGTATCCCCAAAGTAATTTTCCATCCGAAGCTTTCAAAACGTAAAATCCATCTCCTGTCGTAAACACTCTCCCAGCAAAAAGCGAAAACACAGGGGCGCTTTTAGATGCTATGCTGGAACTTAGATTCGGAGCAAACTGCCAAAGGATTTTCCCATCGTCTTCGCTAAGACAGTTCAATACGGACCCCCGAGAGCCTACAAACACGCGTCCATTTTCAACAATGATTTGGTTGGACGTAGCGTACCCTCCTAAACTTTGGCTCCATAAAGTTTGACCATCTTGCTGGTCAAAACAATACACATCGCCTTCAAGAGTTACAGTGAACACTTTTCCGTCTTCGACTGTAAAGTATGCTATGTTGACGTAGAGCTCACGTTTCCAAACTACACTCATTTTAGACGGGTTTCCAAACTGTGACTGTAGCTGAACATATTCAAACGCGGCAATTACTGAAGTAGCAACCAACGCAACATCAAGCAATATGGAGATCACTTTTAGAATTTGAGTGCTCCGTAAGCCGCGGCGACTTTTTACATGTTCAGATGCTGAGCTAGCAGCCTTCTCGACTGTCTGAACAATCAGCAGAGCCTCTCTGCCTTGCTCTGAAAGGCGGTATTTCCCATACTCATCAGTTTGTATTAAACCGTCAAGTTTATTCAAATGGTGTTGAAGATGCCCGCTACTGTCGATGCCCACTTTCTTTTTTAAATCAGCAAAACCTAATGGTTCTTAGTTCAATGCTTTTAGTATGAGTATTCTCGTAGGATGCCCTAAAGCATCAAAAATCTCTGCGAGTTGCTGGTTTTCTCGCACATTTTCCATATTTTTCATCCATGTAATCGGTATTTACTATGTTATTTAATGCTTCGTTCATAGACATAAAAACGTGTAAGGTCTATTTTTCTGGACTACATGCCTTTTATCATTTTAGAAACGTTCCAGCGTACGGGCATAGCAAAGAGAAAACAGAGGCAAACCGCATCAGTATATTCTGGAGAAGATTGGATTTTAGGCTATTTAGGAGTTTTACGGTGTTTTCTACGCTCATAAAGGATCATGCTTAAAGGAATTAGAAAGGCAAGGAGCAAAAACAAAGCTGAGACTGGCTGCCCCATCATGCTAAATTCGAAAATAAGGAAAAGCCAAAAGGCCACTGTTAATATGAGTATTGCCTTTGCAAAATCACCTGTAAGCCCCACAACTAAACCTCTATACCTGAATTATGTCTTGCCGCATTTATGCTTAACCATGATAGGCACGTTAAAACATGATAAAACGTTTACCTTTAACAGAAAAATCTAGACGTGAAGTTTGGCTTAAGGCAAATAATGAGCTTTCAAGGAGCTTTTGACCTACTTCTGAGGGAATCAGCTTAATTTCAAATAAATGCGACCACCTCTTGCCTGTTACAAATAATCTGTCTCCTTCCGCGTCGTAGGCAATTCCGTTAAGCACATCCTCTACATCTCGTTTTTCCATGTCTTGAAGACCGCTAAGATCTATCCATCCCACAACCTGCCCTGTTTGAGGATCAATAATTGCAATTTTTTCCTCCATCCATATATTTGCATAAACTTTACCCTTGATATATTCAAGTTCGTTGAGATATATTATTGGCGAAACATCATGCACTTCAACTTGTCTAACCTTTTCAAAGGTTTCCGGGTCTAGGAAATACAAATTCGCTGTTCCATCACTCATTATAAGCCAATTACCGTCATAAGTGATTCCCCACCCTTCAGTAGAATAGTTAAACTCGTGTAGCAGCTTAAACGTGTGTTTATCATAAATGAACCCCTTGTGTTCTAGCCATGTCAGTTGGACAATTTTGTCATCAAAAATCGCAATTCCTTCTCCGAAATACTTGCTTGGAAGGGCGTAGAGCTGAAGAACTTCGCCTGTTTCCAACTTCACACGGCGCAGTGTAGAGTTACCATACAATCCTGTGCTTTCATACAACCAACCATCATCATACACGAGTCCCTGAGTGAAAGCATTTTCATCATGGGGGTAAGTGTTAACGATGCTGTAGGTGTAATGTGCAGGTTTGAAATTTGTTGTTTTACTGCTTAAAAACGCAAATAGAATAAGGCTGGCTACAAGCACTACTAGAATGAAGAGTAAACATAAGAGAAGCTGTTTCTTCATACTTTCTACCGCTTTCTCCACGTTAGCTTCTTCAAAAGGTTTTTGCGGGGATAAACTAGCCCTAGTGAAAGATTGGTTAATTTTTAGTTTCAAGGGATTCTGGAGATTCCATGTAATGTTTCACTTTTTGTAGGAAAATTGCAGCTGGGGCTCCGTCTACTATTCTATGGTCGTATGATAGGCTTAGGGGGATGAAAGGCTTAAACTCTATTTTGCTGTCGGTGGCTACGGGTTTTTCAACTATTTTTCCAACTCCGAGGATGGCGGCTTCCGGCGGATTTATTATAGGCGTGAAAAATTCCACTTCATACATGCCGAGGTTTGAAACTGTGAACGTTCCACCGCTCAACTCTTCCTTTTTCAGTTTTCCCTCTCTGGCTTTTGCCGTCAAGTCTTTAATGGCAGAGTCTATCTCCCTCAATGTCTTTTTATCTGTGTTATGTATGACTGGCACGACTAAGCCTTGTTCAGTGGCAACTGCCACGCCCACGTTTACATCTTCAAAGACTTTTATTTTGTCTCCTTCAAATGTTGAGTTTATGAGCGGGCTTTCAGCTAATGCCTTTGCAACGGCTCCAACGATTATTGCTGTATAAGATACTTGAAGTCTTTCATGAAGCAAAGCGGCTTTTGAAACATCGACACTCATCATTATAGTGCTGTGGGGGGCAGTTTTAAAGCTCATGGAAACTCTTTCAGCAGAAGTCTTTCTGTAACCGCTCAGCGGAATAACCTCTTTAACCTTTGGCAGCATCCCCTTAGCTTCTTCAATGAACCTCTTCACGTCTTCCTCAACTATTCTTCCTTCCGGACCAGTGCCTTTAACGAGGGATAAGTCTACTCCGTATTCTCTTGCTAAGCGTTTTGCAGCTGGTGAAGCTAAAACCTTCTCTTTAATCTCTTCCTCAACGCCCTCTTTTGGCATTTCAGCCGCTATTTCTGCTTCTGAGAATGGCTCATTTGGGGCGGTTATTATGGCTATCGCCGCATCAACAGGAACGTCGACACCTTCGTCCACGAGAATTTTTCGTAACACGCCTGAAGCTGGCGCCTCTAAGTCGTATACGGCTTTTTCAGAAATCACCTCAACTATTGGCTCGCCCTTTTCGACACTTTCGCCTTCTTTCTTATGCCACCTGCCAACAGTTCCCGTCTTCATTGTCAGGCTAAGCCTTGGCATAACAACTTTGGTAGGCATGTTAGACAATCTCCTTAACAGCCCTAATTATGGCTTTCTCGTCTGAAATCACATACTGTTCAAGAGGCGGGCTAAAAGGTATCGGAGTGTCGGGCTCAGCGACACGCTTTATGGGGGCATCCAAATAGTCTATTGCCTCCTCAGCCACCACTGCGGCTATTTCTGCGCTTACGCCGGCGGTTTTACAGTCCTCGCTGACAACAACAAGCCTTCCAGTCTTTTTAACCGAAGCAATTATGGCTTCTTTATCAAGGGGCGTCAAAGTTCTCGGGTCAACAACTTCCGCGCTTATGCCTTCCGCCTCAAGTTCCTTTGCAGCTTTTAAGGCTTTGTGAACCATGTAAAGGGTAGCCACAACAGTCACGTCTTCGCCTTCCTTTTTAATGTCCGCCACTCCGAAAGGAATAGTGTATTCTTCTTCTGGAACTTCTCCTTCAATCGGATATAGAAGTTTATGCTCGCAGAAGAGGACTGGGTTGTTCCCGCGGATAGCTGACTTTAAAAGACCTTTAGCGTCGTAAGGAGTTGAAGGCACAGCCACATATAAGCCTGGAACATGCATGAACCAAGCCTCCAAGCTTTGAGAGTGGTGAGCGGCAATGTTTACCCCAGCCCCAAAAGGCGTCCTAATAACTAAAGGAACTTTCGCTTGTCCGCCGAACATATACCTAAGTTTTGCTGCTTGGTTTGCAATTTGATCCATAGCTAAAGCCACCAAGTCTCCGAACATTATTTCGGCAACGGGGCGCATTCCTGTTATTGCTGCACCCACGGCTACGCCGACGATGGCTGACTCCGATATCGGGGTGTCTCTAACTCGTTCATCTCCAAACTCTTCGGCTAGCCCATCAGTAACCTTAAAGGCTCCGCCCCAGTATCTGCCAATGTCTTCTCCGAGAAGGAAAACAGCGGGATCTTTTCGCATTTCTTCTCTCAATGCTTCGCGTAAAGCTTCCCTATACGTTATTTTTCGCATGGCTTAACCTCCGCATATTCACGCGTAAACATCTTCTAAAGCTTCTTCTGGAGCGGGGTGGGGGCTTTCTATGGCGAATTTAACGGCTTCCTCAACTTTAGCCGAGGCTTCCTCTTCAATTTGTCTAAGTTCAGCATCTGTCAAAGAGGCTGTCTGCAGAAGCCTTTCCCTAAAGCGTTTAATTGGATCCTTGGCAAGCCAAGCTTCAACTTCTTCTTTAGGTCTATACCTAGCTGGATCTACCCGCGAATGCCCCCTATACCGGTAAGTTTTGCATTCAATAAGCGTTGGACCTTCGCCTTTTCTCGCTCTTTCAACAGCCTTAACAGCGGCCTCATAAACGGCTAAAACGTCGTTTCCATCCACTGCAACTCCTGGAATCCCATAGGCTGAAGCCCTATCCGCAATATTTTCTATAGCCATAACCAGTGATTGGCGTGTCCCCATGGCGTAAAGATTGTTCTCGCAGACGAATATTACTGGTAATTTCCATACAGCCGCCATGTTTATGCCTTCGTGAAATGTTCCCTGGTTTGAGGCACCGTCGCCGAAGAAACATGCCGCAACCTGATCTGTTCTCCTAAGTTTTATAGATAAGCCCGCGCCAGCAGCTATGGGAATTCCAGCGCCCACAACAGCAGTTGCCCCCAAAACGCCTACGCTGAAGTCTGCAATGTGCATGGAGCCGCCTTTACCCTTGCAATAGCCAGTTCTTTTGCCCAAGATTTCAGCCATGACGCGTTTTAATTCTGCGCCTTTGGCTATACAGTGTCCATGTCCCCTATGGGTGCTGGTGATGTAGTCGTCTTTTCTTAGGGCACTGCAGACGCCCACGGCGACAGCCTCTTGTCCAGTGTAAAGGTGGATGGTTCCTGGAACAAGGTTTTGAGCGTAGAGTTCAAACACTTTTTCTTCGAATAAACGGATTTCCAGCATTTTCCTATACATTTCAATAAGCTTCTCTTTCGTCAAGTTTAACATGGATGCTCCCCGTCCCTTTTTCAAGTGTCGGCTTACTCTTTAATAAACTAGATACTTTTATATTATTCCTCAAATTTGTTGACAGCCCGATCAAGCATGAACTGCAGAAGGCGGTTTGCGATAGCCCCCCTATGTATAGCTGGCTTGCTGTTTCTGGCTTTACCAGCATACGCATTTTGCTCAACCTCCTTAAACAGTCAAAGCTCAAATCTCTTCCTTAAGTATGAAGTAAACAGCGTGTTTGTTGGAGAGCTTACGCATACTATTCAAATTATAAATCCGTGGCATGGCAGGATTGTCGGCGGAAAGCTTTTTGTTCCCATAGTTAATAACTTGACGGCGCGCCACTATAGCATACTTTACAATGTGAATTCCACAGGAGGCCAGCCTATCTTTTTGAAGGATGATTCTGGAAATGTATATGCTTACTGGAACAACATAGCAATTGACCCAGAGGAAGCGTTCGCTGTAGAACTGGACTATCACTTGATTTCTTTCAGCGTCACCTACCCAGTCAACTCAAGCGTAGTGGAAAATTACGACAAGAACTCAGCCTTATATAAGCGATACACGCAACCCGAGAAATTAATAGAATCTAACAACCCTCAGATAATTTCCACAGCGCAAAGCATAACAGGCGGCGAGGAAAACCCCTTCAAAAAAGTTCAAAAAATATTTGATTTTGTAATTGCGCATGTGCGGTATGAACTGCTAGAGGAAGAGCGGGGGGCTCTTTGGGCTTTAAAAAACGGTGCCGGAGACTGCTCAGAATACTCCTATCTTTTCGTGGCATTGTGCAGAGCCGCTGGAATCCCAGCAAGGATTCAGGCTGGTTTCACCTTCAATAACGTGGGTGAAACTTTAAAAGATGGGCATATGTGGGCAGAATATTACCTAGAAAATTATGGGTGGATACCTGTTGATGCAACATGGCAGCAGTTTAACACCATAGATTATAGGCATTTTAGCTCAATCCAAAGCATGCCAGAGTTAATACCCTATTCAAACTATGCGTTTAATAATACTGTGGGCCCGCAGCCGAAAGATGAACAGAGGGTACAGTTAAAAGCACTATCATCAAGTAGTGTCAACAGCAACATTTTTGTACAAAACTTAATCAGAGCTATTCAACAAATAAAGCAAACAGAATTTGCCATTTCCCTTGGAAAAATTTTCGGCGCGCCCCTGTTTTTCCCCTCGGAAATGCATGAGGCCACACAGAGTTTTTTGGAAAGTAAAATTTACCTTCAAAACGCCATAGACTCTTGGGAAATAAATCCAAAAATTGCTCAGTCAAATATTGCTAATGTTATTGAAAACGTGGATAAAACTTCAAATGATGTTTGGATGCTTATAGCCAAAACCTTCACCATATTAGTAAGCGTGCCAACAGCGATAATGCTTATCTCAATGGTTTTTCTTAGGCGCTATCAAGTTAAACTAGAAGCTATCTAAAATATGGGCATAAGTCATATAGCGTTCTCAACATGTAAATATTAAGCGTGAATCTAGATGCAAAAGTCATATTCAAGGCTGCTGGGAATAGTTGGTAAACCCAACACTGGAAAATCCACATTTTTCAGCGCCGCAACCTTGGCGCCGGCTGAAATCGCCAATTACCCCTTCACAACGATAAAGCCGAACAGGGGAGTAGGCTATGTAAGAACACCGTGCGTTTGCAAAGAATTCAATGTTAAAGATACGCCTGTTAACTCGTTATGTCTTGACGGGGTAAGGCTCATTCCAGTTGAGTTTATAGATTGCGCTGGACTTGTGCCCGGAGCATGGCAGGGAAGAGGCTTAGGCAACCAGTTCCTAGACGAAATAAGGAAGGCTGATGTCTTAATTCACATTGTTGACGCTTCAGGAGGAACAGACTCTGAAGGGAGAATATGTAAACCAGGCGAACACGACCCCTTGGAAGACGTGAAATTTCTGGAACATGAAATAACCATGTGGATAGCAAACATCCTCAAGAAGGATTGGCCTAAAATTGCCAGAACAGCGGAATCCGAAGCAAAGGATCTCCTTTCAATTTTGGAGGAAAGACTCAGTGGGCTAGCGATTAAGCGAGCACACATTTTTGAAGCAGTTAGGAAAACTGGGCTGAACGCCGAAAAACCCACAGCTTGGAGCGAAGAAGACTTTCTGAGATTTGTTGACATGCTTAGACAAATCGCCAAACCCATGTTGATAGTGGCGAACAAGATGGATATACCAACAGCTGAAGAAAACTTTGAAAGACTTAAGAAGCTGAACTATTTGGTGGTTCCATGCTGCGCCGAAGCTGAACTTGCCCTAAGAAGAGCTGCTGAGAAAAAGTTAATAGAGTATAGGCCTGGAGACTGCAACTTCAAAATAAACAATCGTGAAAAACTGAATGAAAGCCAACTTAGAGCGTTAGAAACTATAAAGGAAAAAGTTCTGCTGAAGTTTGGCTCCACAGGAGTTCAAGACGCGGTGAACATGGCCTACTTTAAACTTTTAAACATGATTACGGTATACCCTGTTGAAGATTTGGAGCATTTGGCTGATCACAGCGGAAGGGTTTTGCCAGACGCCTACCTCGTGCCCTATGGAACAACGGCGCGGGAACTCGCCTATCTAATTCACACGGAACTGGGTGAAAGCTTCATCTATGCTGTAGAGGCCAGAGAAAGGAAAAGGGTTGGGGAGGATTACATACTTAAGGACAGGGATGTTATCTCCATTGTGAGCGCTAAAAAAAGAGCCTGATCCCTAAAAATGTCACGCGCCGAACCGTCTCTTACGTTTCTGGAATGTTCTAACAGCCCTTAGGAGGTCTATTAGGCGAAAGTCAGGCCAGTAGACATCCAGGAAGCATAGTTCGCTGTATGCTGACTGCCAAAGCAGAAAACCGCTAAGCCTTTCCTCTCCAGAAGTCCTTATAATCAAGTCTGGATCTTGTTTAGGCAAATGCGAAGTATACAAGTATTTTTCGAATAGGCTTTCAGTCACGTCTTCTGGTTTAAGCTCCTTTTTCTGCGCTTTCTCCGCAATTTTTCTTGCAGCATCCACTATTTCCGCTCTTCCGCCGTAGGCGAAGGCTATGTTTAAAAAGTGGTTATCGTAATTTTGCGTTGAATTTTCCACATCAGCTATTAGCTTTTGCAGATGTTCTGGCAGTAGACCTATTCTGCCTATGACTTTAACGCGGATTTTGTTTCTATGGATTCTTTCATCTGTTATGATTTTCTGAAGTTTTTCCGCGGCAATTCGCATAATTTCTTCAACTTCTTCTTTTGGGCGTTGAAAGTTTTCGGTGGAAAAGGCATATAGCGTTATGGATTTAACATTAAGTTTCATGCACCAGTCGAGAAGTTGCTCAACCTTTTCAGCGCCCTTTTTGTGGCCAAACCATGGGTCGAGGTCTTTCTCTGAAGCCCACCTTCTATTCCCATCTAAAATTATGGCTATGTGCTCTGGTTTAACGTTGTTCTTAACCTGATACCATAACCATTTTTCATAGAGCTTGTATGCGCCTATGGCTGAAAGAGCACCTTTAAGCACTATTGAAACCTCGCATCCTTAAGGGCATGTGCACAGGGGCATTTGCCTTCACGCTCAAGGGGTAAAGCCTTAACAGTTTCAATTAAGATTTGCTCTATTTTAGGCATGATCTGCTTCGAAACCTTTGAGACTTCGGAAGGTGTTAGGCGTTCCTGCATGCCTGCAGCCATATTTGAAACGAAGCAGAGCGTCGCATAACACATTTCAAGTTCCCGTGCAAGCACCGCCTCTGGGGCGCCAGTCATTCCCACAACATCGAAGCCTAACCGTCTAAACATTTCAATTTCCGCTGGTGTTTCAAAACGTGGCCCTTCAGTGCAGACCAGCACAGCATCGTTCCATAAACGTAAACCTGTCTTTTCAGCATTCTCAATTAGCAGCTTCCGAATCTCTGGACAGTACGGCTGAGAAACGTCTACGTGCGTTACTGGTGCTTCATCGTAGAAAGTTGTGGGACGAGACTTTGTAAAATCAACAAAATCTTTGGGAATCACTATGTTGCCAGGCTTAAAGCTCGTGCTGATGGCGCCGACAGCATTTATCGCTATGACTCTTTCAACACCCATTTTGTGCAACGCGTAGATATTTGCCCTATAATTCACTTTATGTGGAGGAACAGAGTGTTCTGGGCCATGCCTAGGAAGGAAAAACACGTTTTTGCCATCAACTTTCCCCATAAACAATGGCGGGGGAATTCCATAAGGCGTTCCCAAGTGTATCTGTTTAGCATTTGTAAACAGTTTTTCGAAGCCTGTTCCGCCGACTATTGCGATTTTAGCCTTCTCCAAACTCTTCAACCTGCTCCTCAGTCTCCTTGAAAAATCCTTTAGCTGACCTATGAACCACAATTATAACAAGCAACGAAGCTATACCAATCAAAATACCTACGATTATAGAGAATATTAACGCTTCATAGCCTATGTTAGGGTTAATTAAAATTTTGGATGTAGCGTCGAGAATCTGTCTACTCCATCCAATTAAAACAATTAAGGCGACATTTCGCATTAACCGCGCATCCCGTTCAAAGTACCAACGTATAGCTCTCCCAGAAAACACTACACAAATGCCAACTATTACAAGATCTTTGGAGGCTTCAATGAATCTTCCAGCAACATAAGGTAAGAGGCTTAACCAATTATCCCAGCCTATTTTTATCGCTGCAATGGTGTTCCAGCCTAAATAAATGCCAACGGCTATACATAAAATTCCAGCAAGCGCAGAATAAATTGAGATTTGCACTCGAAGAGGCGGCGGAGAATATTCTCTAATCCATTTGTAGAAACTCTTGGCCAGTCTGTCAACCCCGAAACCTTTTATAAACAAAAACAATCCCAAAACAATGACAAACGCCATCAAATAGTAGTGAACTAAACCAAACACTGCGAGAACACCGAGAATTAATAGTAGCACTCCGGGCAATCCCAAGGCTATACGAGAATAACGCGGGTTTTCCATAAGCGTCCTTAAATACCGCGTGAAAAGAGCAGCCGTCTCCTCAATTGACTCGCTGTGCTTCACCACTATTCTTCTCACAGATGAGACCGGCACCCGGGACTCCACAAGCGGTAATACCGCCTCGTCAGAATAACCGTCCGAAACAAGAATGACTTCGTCTGCGTGGAAGGAACCCAGTATTTCGTTTAATTCTGCAACTATTTTTCTGTCAGCACTGACGCCGCCCAACTCTGAACCCGATATTGTTGCCACTTCAAAGATTTCACCAGTTTTGCCTTCGCCTAAGAGACGGTCGTGAATGCGTACAGCCTCAAACATGGCATTCGCGTCGGGTTCTTCAGGGTCTTTTAAGGCTAAGGCCACTGCTGCATTGAGGTTGCTATCTCTGCCAATTAAAGGAGTCTTAACTTGCGCTTTCGTCCCCAGATCGCCATCTCTGTCAACGCATAAAATTAGAATTCTCTTTTGCTCCTTTTTTTCCTCGTCTTTTAATGTCATTGTCCCTGCTCTCATTCATTAATTATTCAAGGTTACTTTAATCTTGCGCTATTCCCTTTTCTGCAATTGCCTTAAACTCTTCCCAAGTCAACTTTTCGCCCCGCTTAAGTTTTTCCTTCGCCTGCCTTTCAATATTCTCTAAAAGGCTTTCTTTCCTCTCCTTTATTGCTTTCTCCTCTTCCGCCAGAATTTCCTCTTTAAGCCGCCTTATTTCACCCAAAATGTTCGCTATTTCTGCTTGAAGAGGTTTTGCTTTCTCTTTGGCTTGGAGGAAAAGCTGATGGATGTTGTCAGCTTCCATTTTAAGTTTTTTCGCCTCTTCAATTTTTTCCAACATCTTCTCATGGAATTCTTGGCTTTTCCCTGCCTTTTCAGAGATTTTTTCGTGGCAAAGCTTAGCCCTTGCTTCTAAGGCTTTCAACTCGGCCTCTAACTCAAGCTTTTTCTGGTTCAACTGCTCAATTTTTCTATGAATACTCAATTGTATTTCCAGCTGCTTAACTCTTTCAACAAGCTGCTTCTCATCTTGCAAGTTTAGAGACATTGTCTGAATATTCCATTCGAGGCTTTCAATTTCCTTCTGCAGCGTTTTGAGGCTCTTTGAAGGCTTTTTCCTCGCCAGCTCCTCGAGTTCTTTCCTTAAATTTTTGAGTTCATCGATTTTTTTAATCCTTTCATCCTTAATTTTGTCTCTTTGCTGTTTCAACTCCTTAACTTCCAAGTTTATGCTGTCTCTTGTTCTCCGCAGTTCAAGGATTTCAGCGCGTGAATCCTTAAACGCTTCATTAAGCCTATCCCTTTTTTCAGCAAATTCCCTGGCTTCGGCATCCACCTTTGCCTTTTGTTCTTTAAGAACCTCGAGTTCCCGTGTTAATTCCTCAATTTTTTGGATTTTTTCCTGTTTTGCCAACTAGTCTCTCCTTTTCTGCCTTATCCATTCAGAATCTACTGGATTAATTTTACGCCTTTATCGGAGAAAGGAGACTGTTTCAATTAGCCTCCCCTAGTGCACACCTATTACTATTGAGCGAAACGGATCGTTGATGAGCGTTTTCCAGCAAGATTTATATGGTAGGATTATCTATCCAACAGCAATGTTGGAAAGCAAAAAAATTTGTGTAATAACTATTACAGTGGCTCTCTGCATAGGGTCAAATTACGCCCTAGTTAGTATACCAAATTTTAAGGCTATGGACTTTTTTGTTTTTATAAGCGGGTTTATTTTCGGCCCCTTCGTCGGAGCCTCGATAGGAATTCTAATATGGCTTATTTATGGAGTTATGAACCCTTACGGCTTTGTTCCACAGGTATGGCTTGCAACAATGTTTTCAGAATCAATTTATGGCCTTGCAGGAGGCTTAATGGGAAGGGTAACAGCTTCAACCAATTTCTACAGCAACCGTTTTGGGCTAAGCTTTTTGCTTGGAATAACTGGTTTCTTCTTAACGCTTTTTTACGATTTAGTCACAAACATTGTCTACGCGTTGGCGTTCAACATCCCTATAGGCATAGCCCTAATAACTGGTGTGCCCTTTGCATTGGTTCACGAGTTAAGCAACACTGTCCTTTTTGGAACCTGTTCTATTCCCTTAATCATTGTGCTAGAAAAATTTATAGGAGGTGAGAGGTTTGGCGTTTTTAAAAAATAAGTGGGCTTTAGCAGCTATAGGTGTTCTTTGCTGGGCTATTGCGGCTTCGCTGGTTTCTGGCTATTACTACTATCAATACAGCGACCTCGTGGCAAGGCTTGAAAAATCAAAGGCAACAATAAACCTAGGCATAGATTATGGCAACGGAACCAGAGTTTGGTACAACGAAACAAAGGGCTTAACACTCTATGATGCAATGCTGAATGCAGGATGGAATATTAATGGCACATCTTACGGAGTTATGGGCATGTATGTGAAAGCAATCAACGGCCTAGAGGAGTCCATGAGCGACTATAGATATTGGGGTTGGTGGTCATGGACTGATTACGGATGGGCCCACGGAGGTTCAGCATGCGACAAATATGTAGTAAGCCCAAGCGAAACAATCCTATGGTATTATTCACCCACCGATCCAACTACGTTTGAAATGGCTGCGCCACCTTAGAGAAACTTGCTTTACAGCATCACAAAAAATACACTTTTCTTTTCCAAAATTATTTAGCAGAAGACAGTTATTTCTTTTAAAACTAGTTTTGTGGTTATTCTAGAATTATCCTTGCATCCACTGTTTTTGCTCCCTTTTCGTAAACAATTATGGGGTTTAAGTCAAGCTCCTTAATTTTCGGATTTTCCATAACAAGTCTGGAAGTGTTCAGTAAAATATACACTATGGCGTCAATATCGGCAGGCGGCATGTTCCTATAGCCCTTAAGCAATGGATAAGCCTTAACCTCTGTAATCATTTCACGAGCCTCAGCCTCAGTCACAGGGGCAATTTTGAAAGTAACATCCTTCAGAACTTCAACAAACACTCCGCCAAGCCCAAACATTAAAGCATGGCCAAACTGAGGGTCTTTGATGGCTCCAACTATAACTTCGGTTGAAGGCGGAGCCATCTCCTGCACTAAAACGCCCAAAATTTTGGCCTCTTCCTTTTTCGCCTTTACATTTTTTAAGATTTGTTTGTAGGCGCTTTGAACATCCCTTGAATTCTTTAGATTTAATATAACTCCTCCAACATCCGACTTGTGAACAATGTCTGGTGAAACAACCTTTAAAACAATGGGATAGCCTATTTCTTCTGCAGCCTTAACAGCTTCAACTTCACTTTTGGCCAGCTTAAACTTTGTAACTGGAATGCCATACTCCATGCAAACGCTTTTGGCTTCGTTTTCAAGCAAAATTTTTCTTCCATCTTCCGCTACTTTTTTAAGTATTTGGGAGGTCAACCTCACTTATTAGCCTCCGAAAAGCTTTGAAACCAAATTATCTGAAACATCAATCTTTGAAGTTAAAAAGGGTTTTGCGTGTTCAGCTTAGCTCTTGAAGAGCTCTAAGCCTTTTAATTATGTTCGGATGTGTTGAGAAGATTTCGATTATTCTGTCGAGGGTTGTTAAGTTTTGCGATAGGATTTCTTGAACTAGTTTTTGGTCTCCTGAGGCTGTCATTGCCGATATTGCCACTGAATCTGTTTCTACACGGTCTGGGTCTGCTATGAATAGAGCTTTGAAGGCGTTTAGGTTTTGAGTTTCTTTCCTTATTCTTCCCATGTTTTTTGTTGTATTAACTATTTTTGCTAGGCCTACTGAAAGTTTCTGCGCTCCATTCTCCACTATTAGGGCGCTATGTCTGTCAGCGTAGTACTCGCGTAGGCGGCTTAAATAGAGTATGAACATGTTTAGAATCCATGAGAAGACCATGAATCCTAAGCCTAGTGCCGCTGTTCCTCCGCCGCCCTCCCTTTGCCTACCATACATTGATGAAAGCATAAGTGAATATCCAATATAGTAGAATAGTGCTGGCAGAAGCGAAACAAACAGCATTATTTGAACGTCTCTGTGCTTTAAGTGGCCAAGCTCATGGCCGAGGACAGCTTCAACCTCTCCATAGTCGAGGGTTTTCAGGAGGCCGCTGGTTACGGCTACACGGTTTCCAGCTATGGGCGAGCCGTATGCGAAGGCGTTTGGAATTGGAATCTGCGCAAGCATAAGCCTAGGCTTTGCCATCCCGCTTTTTCTGCTTAGGTTCTCAACTATCTCGTGAAGCTTTGGGTTTTCGTTTTCAGGGATTTCGCGGGTGCGATAAAGAGCGTCAATTATGTATGGGGATATCAACCATTGGAATACGTTGAAAGCTACAACTAAGACGCCTAAGGTTATAATGTCGAAAACACCGAATAGGCTTAAGATCAGCGTGAACACTAGCGTAGACAAGCCTATTATAACGGCTAACGTTCCAACCATAGACAAGCGAAGTTTCCAGACACTCGGCACTTTTCCCACCAATAATGTTCACCAAACAAAACACGCTTATATCTGTTACTCCACGCTTTATGAATTTCACAAAGTTAGTTTTAATTATCTATTTTGGCATACTCTTCTCGCATGGAAATCCTTGTGGATGACATAGGAAGCTTCCCGCTGCCACCACAAATTGAAAAAAGAAAGTTTGAAGAAGCATACATGCTGGCTAGAGAAGGGATAGCCAACGGCAGGAATATTCGGGAAAACGAATTTTTGCTTAAAAATTTCTACGAAATTATAGTGGATTCTTTTAAGAAGAAGTTGGATACAGGCTTGGACATTATCAATTATCCGCAGCACTATGATATGCATAGACAGTTTACTGAAGTAATTCACAAGGCTATGGAGGGGGGCACATTTGTTGTTGACGAGAAAAGGGCCGTTATACCAGAGGTATATGTGATAAGGGAAGAGGCGAAAAGGCTCTATGAAGAGACTGGTAAGAAAATTGCGTTACGCGTGTGCGTCACTGGGCCGATGGAATTATACTTGAAAGAAGTTGGAACAACGCCCTACAAGGATGTGTTGGTGATGTTTGCTGAAACAATTAGACGTTTTGCAAAAAATGCACTTTTAAACTCCAAATATGTTAGGACTGAAGTCGTAGCCTTGGATGAGCCAAGCTTCGGATTTCACGAAATAGCAGCTAACAAAGACTTAATAGTGGAAGTTCTGGAGAAGGCTTTTGACTTCAATGGTGTAATAAGGCAGATTCACACTCATTCCCCTTCTAGGATTGCGGTTATTTTAGAAGTAAAAAACATTGATGTTGTGTCAATTGAGTATGCGTCTTCTCCACGCAACATAGAATACGTCTCAAAAACAATGCTTGAAAGGGCAGATAAACAAATCCGCGTAGGCATATCAAGAACTGATATAAACTCCATAATAGCTGAGCTCTACCAGAAGGGCGTAACAAAACCGCAAACGGAACAACTGGTTGAAGATGAGGAAAATATAAGAAAACGTTTTGAAAAGGCTAAAGAAAAATTTGGAGAAAGAATGACCTTTACGGGGCCGGACTGCGGACTAGGTGGATGGCCAACACAAGAGTCAGCACAACTTCTCCTAAAAAGAACAGTTAACGCTGTAAAATCTACGTTTTAGTAGAAATTTAGCACCATCAATATTTTTTCTTATGCTTCCTGTCCTTTTCTTTCAACGCCTCAAATAACGCGTGAAAGATTGTGTAACGTCCTGAAGGTTGAGGGAAACTATTGCCCTCAATATCTTTTTTAACTTCGTCTTTGTGTTTCAAAGCCTTCTCCGGGAGCATACGCCTTGGCACATTATATCAATGATATTTCAGTAAACGAAATATGACGGAGAAATAAGCAACTTTTCAAAAGAAACCGCACCGGGAACAAGCCTTGTGTATGGCGGGCCCGCCGGGAATTGAACCCGGGACCTACGGGTTAAGAGCCTCAACCCATCCCGTGCAGCGGTATGGTCCGCCGCTCTACCTTACTGAGCTACGGGCCCATAGGGCTTTGTGAATATGCATTGGATAAGGCTTTAATAAATTTAGCTTTCGCCCTTTTATAGGAGATTTAAATTTTAAAGAGCGATGATTATGGTTGAGGGTTCGGTTTGGGCGAGCTTGTGTTTGTTGGGCTTGGCTTGCATGACGAGAAGGGCATAAGCCTAAAAGGTTTAGAAGAGGTTAAAAGCGCAGAGAGTGTTTTTATAGAACTTTACACAAGTTTGTTGTCCAATTTTTCCATAGAACGTTTTGAGGAAGTTTCTGGTAAGAAGTTGCGGGTAGTTTCTAGGAGGGAGTTGGAGGATGAAAATGGCAAGGTTGTTTTAAAAGAGGCTGAGAAAGGTAAAGTGGTTCTGCTTGTTCCAGGCGACCCGCTTATTGCGACGACGCATGTAGCGCTTAGGCTTGAAGCTGAAAAACGTGGAATAAAAACCCGCATCGTCCACGGCGCTTCAATAGTGTCTGCGGCTATGGGCTTGTCAGGATTGCACAACTACAAGTTTGGGAAAAGCGTTACAATTCCGTTTCCTGAAAACTTTTCCGAGACGCCGTACATGGTTATTTGGGAAAACCTTAGACTTGGGCTGCATACGCTTTGCCTTTTAGACATAAACGCTGAAGAGAAGCGTTACCTAAGCATAAGGGAAGCGCTTGAAATGCTTTTAAAAGTTGAGGAAAAGCGGAAAAATGGAGTTATAACAGGCAAAAGGCTGGCGGTTGGAATAGCTAGGGCTGGAAGCCAAAACCCGACGGTTAAGGCAGACTTTGTCGAAAAGCTTTTAAGACATGACTTTGGAGAGCCGCCTTACACTTTGATTTTTCCTGGGAAACTGCATTTCATTGAAGCTGAAGCCTTAATAGCCTTCGCTGGGGCTCCTTTAAGCGTTAGGAAGATGGTTCAATGAGCTTGGAAAAGCTTGTTTCTAAATATATTGCCTCCTCGGAACATGTTCTAGGCGAAATTGAAATTGTCGCATGGAATAGCACATGTCTTTCTGCAGATTGTGTTAGGCAGGTTTTGGAGGCTGCAAAAGCCTATTTGCAAGACGCCAAATATTATAAGGATATAAAGAGGTTTGAGGTAAGTCTTGCCTCTGTTGCCTACTGCGAGGGATTGTTAGACGCTTTAAGAATGTTGGGAGCAGTGAAGTTTGAATGGCCAGCAAGAGAAGAAAAGTAGTTTTGGCTTCAGGCGTATTTGACCTTCTACATCTTGGACATGTGCGGTTTCTGGAAGAAGCTAAAAAGGCTGGCGGAGAAAACGCTGAACTAATCGTTATTGTGGCTAGGGACAGCACTGTGGAAAAGAGGAAAGGCGTTAGGCCTGTTATGCCGGAAAACCAGCGTCGTGCACTGGTGGAATCCTTGAAGGTTGTTGATGAAGCCCTTTTAGGCTTTGAAGACTTCAACATGAGCAAGGTTATTGAAAAAATAAGGCCGGATGTCATCGCTGTGGGCCACGACCAAAATGGCGTGGAAAAAGCCGTAAAAGAATATGTCATGGAGAAGGGTTTAAAAATAAAGGTTGTTAAGATTGGCAAGTTTGGAGAAGACGAATTGGACAGTTCCTCTAAGATTAAACAAAAAATTATTGAACATTATAAAAGGTAAGTGGGCAGATGCAGGTCTATCCATCTAAAAGTTCTCAAGCTTTTAAGCCAACATACATACTTATTTTTGTTAATCTCGCAGTTTACGCCTACACAGCCATAATCAGCGGAAACTTCATATTCACAGGCGATGAAGCGCTTGAACGATATGGCCAAGTCAATTACCTTGTTATGAACGGCTGGTATTGGCAGCTTTTTACATCGCTGTTCGTCCACGTTAACGTTGTGCATCTTTTAGGCAACATGTTTTTCCTAACTGTTTTCGGCTTGAGAGCAGAAGAGCTTTTCAGTTTGCCAGAATATCTTGCAACATACTTTTTAAGCGGCTTGGCTGGAAACCTGTTAACTTTGCTTCTTGGGCCTACAATAGTTTCCGCTGGAGCCTCAGACGCGATTTTCGGGCTTTTCGGAGCATGCACCGTCTACATTAGACGTGCAATCGGACAGTCTTTAGTCAGCGCTCTGCTTTATTCCTTTTTCCTTCTTATGGTTAGCACAGCTCCAGGCGTGAATGTTTTGGCGCATTTCGGCGGTTTAGCGGCTGGACTGCTAATTGGGTATGTGCTTGCTTCTAGGCGCAAATTTCGGATAACCTATCAATTTAGAGTTGTTTACAGTTGACTTTTATGCATTAGTTGCAGAGCATGCCTTATGGAAGAGTTAAAACCTCAACTTTCACTTTATGGCCGTCCTTTAAATCAAGGGCTTTCCTGAGGCAAAGTGGAGAGATTATTTCGACAACTGAAGAGTTGTAATGGGTTCTTAAGGCTGAAACCAGCGCTCCCTTGGCTTTGTTTTCTATTATTGCAGGATAACACCTCACAGACCCGAAAGTGCGATTTTCATTTTTGAACCCTTCAATTTCTATTGCCGGGTAAGCTTCAAGCTCAGAATAAGTTTTAATGTCGTAGTCTGTCACAAGTTTTAAGTTTAACGTGCCTGGGTAAGGATCGAATCCCAGCTTTTCTATGAATTGTTTTCTGTAATGGTCTCTTGTAACGTAGTATGCGCCTTCGCCTAATCCGGTGAAAACTACTCCTTCAAGGGTTAACGAGGGGGGATATGAGGCTTCCATTATAAAGCGCATACTTGAATAAAGTTTTTTCAACTCTGCGACGCCGGAATCTGTGAGTTTTATTAAGCAGCCATCCGGAGTGATTGTTCTTTTTATCCAGCCTTTGCGATCCAACTCTATTAGGCGGCGGGAGGCTGACTGCTGTGAAATACCTAACTTTCTAGCTAAAAATTCCGTGGAGATTTTAGCGGTTCTTTTATGGGCTCCCATTTCAGCAAGCTTCAAAAGTGTGAAAATGTGGCGCCAATTTTGGTTTTCAGTCATTTCTAGCCCCTATGCTTTCGCTGTTCAATTTAAAGTGACTCATTTCATATTTAAGGAGCACGCAACTCAATAATAAGTTAAACTTGCTTGAGGGCAACTACGTCTTGTGTTTATTCATCAATTGGAATAGCTTTTTCTCATCTTTCTAAGGATAAGCAACGCTGAGGTGGTTATTATGGATGTTGCAGCAACAATTATAGTGATAGCTTTTTCTATTTGAGGGATCGGCGCATCATAATTTCCAAAAATATAGAAAGCAACCGGCAAATTAGCGCATAAGCGTTGAAAAATGGTAAAAATGGTTTTTAAGTCTTTTTTTGCTTATTTAGACCGTAATGGATCCTTTGATGAGCGTATTCTAAAAGTTCTTAGCTATGGTAAAAAGAGGAATTTCAGTCAGCTCGTTGGCAAGGTTGGCTTCTCTCACGACAAATTGAGAATACTGTGAGTCGGCAATTAAAAACTTAGTTTGGCTTTTGGAGGCTTTAAAAGCCTTCTTAAACAGATTTTGGGGCATGATTCTTCTCTTTTCCGTTTGCTGGATCAGCTGTAACCGCCCAATGGAAGTTCGGAGCATATATCTACGGCTAAATGGAACTTGTAGCCAAGTTCGTAGGCTTTCTAGCCTCCCAACCATAGCATCAGGGACGCGGTAATCCCTAGAGTCATCTTTTGGGTCACGCTTGCTGTATGCTTTAATGAATGTGGCATCGCACACTACTACTATCTCGCCCTTGATCACTACAGCATCCCTAAGCCTGCCCGCAATGATTTCCATTATCCTTTGAAGCCTTTTAGCCCCTAAACGCTTCTTGAACAGGCTCATCCAAAATGGATAATAAGGTTTCTCATAATCCTCAATGTCACATATGCGCCTAAGCTCAGAGTCACTCCATAAACGCCTATACAACTGCCTATCGCTTGGAATATTCCTAAAACGCTTAACAACCAAAGCCTTAAAAATGCCTAAAGGATTCCTAGGAGGTCTTCCAGCACCATAATGCCTATAAGGCTCACAGACAACATCCTCCAAATCATCCAAACATGCCAAAACATCCCTTAAACGACCATTCACCTCCAAACATCACCAATAAACAAGAAAATGTCAAAACTAGAATTTAGCAACACCCTAGCGCATGACAACATCGCGCCCGCCAGTGTTGGTTATCATGAAATTGGTCGTAAGCATTGTCCTCTTGGTGCACCATACGTGCAATTTTGTTATTTGGAGGCTCTCTTCGTGCACACGAGTTATTATTACGTTTATGGCGCAGAAGGTTACGAAAGTAGCCAGCAAAACTGAAATCCCTAGAATAATCAGCGTTGTCACCACCGTGCTTAACGCTTTCCTACTTTTCAACAGTTTCATTTTATTTTCGCTCCGTGCACAAAAATCAGCCATGTTTAAATATGATAGTTTGTGCGTAGAACAAAGCTACACATAACCGTACATGTGTACAACAGAAGCTGCAGAAAGCCAAGTTTAAACATGTTTAAAGAATCCATAGGAAACTTTTATTTAGAAAGGAAACCTCATCGAAACTCTAAGGTGTGGAAGCGAATAAAATGAAAGCTTTAAATGTTGCAATGATAGGAATCTGCGCAGCCTTATACACCATTGTTGGTTATTTAACCAATTTAGGCATTGTAAGCCCTGTGGTTGGCGTCGTCCGATTCTGGCCTGCAGTTATTGTCCCAGCGGTTTTTGCAGCCCTTTTCGGTCCATGGGTGGGCGGAATAGGCGCTGCGATAGGAATTTTCTTCGCTGACATGATTCATCCTGGACATGGCATAGCGCTTCTAAGCCTTACTGTCGGCGTGCCGTCAAACTTTCTAGGATTCTTCATCATTGGATATATAAGCAGTAAAAACGTTGAATGGAAACATGTTGCTGCAGGATTGGGAGTCTGCGGCGTAATCGCTTTGATGAGTGTTTACCTTCTTAATGAGGCAGTAATAAGCCTTGATATAGGGCTACTCTTTCTAGGAGTGTTTATCGGCTGTTACATACTCGCCGTTATCGTTGGGCATCTATTACCTGAATGGAGAAGTTACCAGTTCGGCTCAGTTCTCGGATTAGCCATTGGAAGCGCATGGATAGGCTTTGGATTATGGGCTTACAGCCAAGTCTTACCGCTTCCCCTTTCGCTCGGATGGGAACGCAACGCGCCTTTCTATGCCAGCTTTTTATGGCTAGTATGGACTTTTGCAACGGAAATTCCATTCCTAGTAACGCTTGGACCGCCAATAATTAAAGCGTGCAGAAGGGCTTTTCCCTCATTGACGCAGAATAAGAGTAGGTAAAATTGAAAAGTGTAAAGGCTTTCAGCCCAGCTGGAATTTCAAGTTTTTTCGAAATATGTGACACGCTGCTAGATGGAACGCCGATAAAAGACCTTGAAAAGGTTGGAGCCAGAGGCGGAGGCTTCGGAATTCAGAAAGGCGTAACAACAGAAGTCACTGTTTCAGAGGCGGAGAAAAACAGTATACGCGTTTTCATTAATGGGCGGGATGCTCCTGAAGCTGAAACCTCAAGAACAGTCGTGCAGATGCTTCTAGCTAAAGCAATCAAAAAATACAATGTTACAGTTAAACACTGGGTTGAGGTCCCCATAGGTGCTGGTTTCGGTTCAAGCGCCGCTGGAGCCCTAACCGCAGCCCTAACGCTTTCAAAGGCTTTAGGCTTAAACCTAACCTATAACCAGCTTGGCCGAATAGCCCACATCGCAGAGGTTAAATGTAAAACTGGCTTGGGCACTGTTGGCCCTCTTATGCTCGGCGGATGCATAATCACCAAAGAGCCCGGCGCGCCTGAAACCGCCGTCATAGACCGCATACCCATATCAGCGGATTATGTTGTCGTCGCCGGAGTTTTTGGTCCAACACCAACAAAAGAAGTCTTGTCCTCGCCTGAAAAACGCTTAGCCGTAAACAGGTGGGGAAGAGAAACTCTTGAAAAAATTTTGGCTGAACCTTCGCTTGAGAATTTTTTGGTTTGCTGCCGCTTTTTCGCCGAGAAAACCGGTTTCGTGACGGAGAATGTTCGCAAACTGTTTAGGGCTGCAGACGAGGCCGGCGCCATAGGCGCAGCGCAAAACATGGTTGGCGAGGCTGTCCATGCCTTGACAACATCTGAAAACGCTGAACGGGTGGCTCAAGCTTTTAAGCGGGTTCTACCAGAAAAGAACGTGTTAGTGGCTAACGTTGAAGTCCAAGGAGCTAGACTCCTGGGGTAAAAGAATTGCAAAATAAAAAGTTTAAAGCCGTGGCGGTCGGCGGAACCTTCGACGAGTTCCATAAGGGGCATAGAACCCTCCTCTTAAAAGCCTTTGAGGTTGGAGAACAAGTCTTAATCGGCCTATGCACAGACGAATTTGTAAGGAAGATGAAAAAGCCCCACATAACGGCGCCTTACGAAGAGAGACTGGTATACTTGAAGAATTTTCTGAATAAGCACGGTTTTTTGGAAAAAGCCAAAATCATCCCGCTAAACGATGCTTATGGAATAACCCTTTCAAAAGGATGCATAGACGCCATAGTTGTAAGCAGAGAAACAGAGCCCACAGCCATAAAAATCAATGAAGAGCGGAAAAAGCTTGGACTGCAACCGCTAACCATAATCGTCATTGAAATGGTTCCTTCAGAAAACCATGCGCCCATTTCTACAACGCGAATCCGCAAGGGAGAAATAGACCACGAAGGACATCTAATAAAAAAGGCTGGAGCGCCGTCCAATTTTTCCTAAAAAGGAAACTAAAATTGTCAAGACTAACATTAGGAACAAAATCATGTTCTGAGGGTATTCAGGAATCGGCGTTGGATTTCCATGAACCTGTACTGTTTGTCCATCAGTGCTCATAACTATGGTGCCGGAAACATAGGTCCCATAAACGGTAACACCCTTATTTAAAAGCCTTTGAATTGTTTCGTTATGTGGGTGCCCATAAGGATTGCCTATGCCAGCGCTTATAACCGCGTATGCCGGGTTAACCTCGTTAAGAAAATCAGTTGAAGTTGCGTATCTGCTTCCGTGATGGGCAACCTTCAAAACTTGGCTTTCAAGGTTTAAGCCAGCATTCATCATGCTATTTTCAGCCTCGAAAGTTGCGT
>Ga0272449_1000418_pt1 | contig 51364 bp, 46 predicted proteins | sample YNPCB0241_FD_198679 | JGI IMG/M metagenome (GOLD analysis project Ga0272449, IMG submission 198679) | Hot spring sediment microbial communities from Yellowstone National Park, WY, United States - YNP-CB-024-1 | ecosystem: Environmental > Aquatic > Thermal springs > Hot (42-90C) > Sediment...
GACATGTTTTGTAGGGCAGGGCTTTAACCCTGATATGCAAACCTAAAGGTTTGCCCTACAATTAAACATTCAAAATCCATAATTCAACATCTCTCACAATTCTCACATTTCTAACGATTCTCACCTCTCACCTGCTCACTTTCTATGCTCCGACGTAACGTCGAAGCCCTACATTAATCCATTCCCAATCACTAATTATTATTTTAACAAAAAAATCAAAAATTGTTGTATACATAAGTATTATTTTTAGGAGACATTGACTTTTTATCCAATGCTATCTAAATTTTAAATCTTAAAACTTTTACTGAGTGGGGGGATAGTTCAATTTCTCGGCTTTTTATTTCAAATTTTTTATTTTCAAAAATCTCATCATAGACACCATCGCTTAAAAAAGAACCAATTTTAACTTCTTTATCAGATTTATTTAAATAAACATAAACAATCTCATTGCCATAAATTTTTTTGAAAACTAATTGATCTTTTGCTGAAAAAATTAAGTACTGTTTTCCCTTTCTAAGTGCTATACTTCTTTTTCTCATTAGATTTAGCTTTTTTATATGATAATATATTCTACTTTTTTTGGCTTTTTTGATTCCTTCTATCCCAAAGTATTTCCTATTATCAGGATCTTCACCACCTTTCATTGCAATCTCAGTTCCATAATAAACACAAGGAATTCCTCTAACAGTAAAATAAAAATTAAGAGCATCAATATACTCATCTTCAGTACCATTAAATCTTGGTTTATCATGATTATCAATATATGTTACAAGATAAGTTGGATCCAAGTATTTATAATCATTTTTTAGTATATCAAAAACCTCTGCATAATCACCACCTTTAAATACTTTTTCAAGAGGTCCCCAATTTCCACCCATTGCTGATAAGGGCATATCAAGAACACTCATATTGCAATTCATCATATCAGTGCATTTCTCATCAAGTTTAGTATAAGATGAAATAAGATCAAAATTTGAGTTTGTCCAAACCTCACCAAATACAAAAAAATCTTTTTTATTTTTATGAATTTCACTCAAAAATTCTTTCCAAAAATCACTGCTCACCCATATAACTGTATCAAGCCTAAAAGAATCAACACCCATATTTTGATATGACTTATAAATTTCTAAAAACCATTTTCTAACCTCAGGATTTTTATCATTGAAATCAAGTAGATCATATAATACTGGTCCTTCTTTTGTAAACCAATTTTCTTTATCATTAAAATAATCAAAAACTCTTCCAAGACCAAAAACTTTTCCCCTATCTTTATACCATTTAACGCTAACATCAACATCACCACCATGAGCATGATTTAAAACAATATCTTGAATTATTTTAATACCTTTGCTATGTGCCTTATTTATAAGGTCTTGATAAGTGTATCCGGGGGATTCAAGATGAGGATCTATTTTTGAAAAATCCCATGCCCAATAACCATGATATCCAGCGGCATCGTATGTTTTTGACGAATTTAAATATCTACCTGGTGGCTGCATAACAGGAGGTGTTATCCATATAGCAGAAAAGCCCATAGATTTAATATAATCAAGGTTTTCTATTAGTCCCTTAAAATCACCACCCTGATAATATCTTAAATTACCAGGGATATATTCATCACCATAAATATTGTTATTTGATTTATCCCCATCAACAAATCTATCAGTGATAACAAGATATATCGTCTCATCTCTGAAATCCAGAGACATCAAAGGGAAAGAGAAAAATATAAAAAATAATACCTTTAAAAATAACAGCTCCCTAACATTTTTCACTTCTCACCTGCTCACTTATCAAATCCCCCTTCTATTCCCCCTTTTATAAAGGGGGAGAGAGAGGGATTTCATCCAAGTGTTGCAACCATAATAGCTTTTATTGTATGCATTCTATTTTCTGCCTGGTCAAAAACTATTGATGCTTTTGATTCAAAAACATCCTCTGTAACTTCAATTCCATTTCTAAGTCCAAATTTTTCACTCACTTCTTTTCCTACTTTTGTCTCATCATTATGAAAAGATGGTAAGCAGTGCATAAACTTAACATTAGGATTTCCTGACTTTTCCATTAGTTTTGGATTTACTTGATATGGTTTTAAAAGTTTTATTCTCTCTTCCCATACTTCTTTTGACTCTCCCATAGAAACCCATACATCTGTATGTATGAAATCAACTCCTTTTACTGCTTTAACAGGGTCATCAGTTATTGTAATTCTTGCACCACTTTCTTTTGCTCTTTCCTTTGCAATTTTTACAACATCATCTGGAGGTTGAAGCCCTTTTGGAGCAGCAATTCTTACATCCATTCCCATAATTGCCCCAATTACCAGAAGAGATCTTCCCATATTAAATCTTGCATCGCCAACATAAGCATAAGATATATTTTCAAGTGGTTTTTGAGAATGTTCCATCATTGTCATAACATCGCAAAGAACCTGTGTTGGATGCCACTCATTTGTAAGACCATTATAAACAGGAACACCAGCATATTTTGCAAGTTCCTCAACAATCTCCTGTCCAAAACCTCTATACTCGATTGCATCATACATTCTTCCAAGAACCCTTGCTGTATCTTTAATTGATTCTTTATGACCTAATTGACTTCCTGTTGGCTCAAGATATGTTACATGAGCACCTTGATCATGTGCAGCAACCTCAAAAGCACATCTTGTTCTTGTTGATGTTTTTTCAAAAATAAGAGCAATGTTTTTGCCATTAAGAACAGGTCTTTCCGTATGAGAATATTTTGCTGCTTTAAGATCCATTGCAAGTTTTATTAAAAAAAGAAGTTCTTCTTTTGTAAAATCAATCTCTTTTAAGAAATGTCTATGTTTAAGATTAACCGGCATAATTTCCTCCTTATCTAAGAATATTATAACAAAATAAAATTACAAACTACTGTTTTTGTATCTCTTATCTACTTCAAACTCAAGCAAATACTCAAAATTATTATCGCCGCACATATAATTAAAAATGAGATATACTTTCTTAAAAAGATAATCTTGTGGATTTTTTGAAAAATCAAAGAGCGGCTTTATATTCCAAACATTTTTATCTTTATAAACATTATCTGAAATATGAATGTTTATAGGTATCTCCATAAAAGGTGGAAATATTGAAATTTTTTTATCTAATTTATCATTGAAACTCATTTCATAAAATATAACCTTTTTTTTAAAACCATTCTCATCAATGTAGCATGAATTATCCCAGTTTATATAAGAATTAACCCCACATTTATTTGTGATATTGAGAGTAAAACCCTTCATAACATCAAAATTACAGTTAAGTTTAAGATAATCATCCTCAAAATACCTATCTTTTAATTCAACAATCTGATTATTTCTTTGGAGTTTTTGATTAACAACGCAGCACACCTCAAATCTATTCAACCATAGATTTCTTGAAACCGAAGAACAGGATATTAAAAATAAAAGATAAAAAAATTTCTTTCTTAAAGACATATAACAATTAAAGCCATTTAATTATTCTACTGTATCGCTTTAAGTATCTCATATCCCCATTCTTTTGCGGCAAGGGGACCGTTTGCTGTAATTATACCTTTATCAACCACTACCGGACCCTCTTCATATATAGCTCCATTTTTTATCAGTTCTTCCTTACCATCCTGCCACACCGTTGCTCTAATTCCTTTAAGAAGACCTGCATGTGCAAGGATAACAGGTGAAATGCATATAGCAGCTATCTTTCCCCGAAAGGAATAAAAATCTTTTATCATCTTATGTACATCAAAATTATCAAGGTCAGAAAGTGCCATCGGTCCACCAACAAGTGCAATAATTTCATAATCCTGTTTTCTCACCTCTTTAATTGTAAGGTCTACATTTGCGGTTATCTTAAACTTTCCCAATGCAGTCCCTTTATGTATTGAAATAGTATCAACCTTTATCCCATTTGACTCAAATATATTTTTTGGTTCGATATATTCCTCATCCCTAAAACCATTAAAAGAAACTACAAGACCTACTTTTTTCATAAAACCTCCCTTGATTAAAATTATACAATTTTATTATGAGAAGTATTTAGGATTTAGAAAAATTATTTAATTACTATTTCTTGGGGTTTGGTAAACTCTCCCTCAACTCCTATGAGGTCAATATATGCTATCCTGATATAATAGTTGCCAACTGAAAGATAGTCCCCTAAATTAACATTTTTAAAAACATCAAATCTCTTATCAAGAACTATATTTCTAAAATCCCTATCTTTTGCTATCTGAACCCTGTATCCACTTATTGCTTTTGAAAGATCTATTTTTATATCCCCTACCTTTAGTTCTCTATCAGACCCCTGCTGTGCCACTTTAGGGATCTCACCGCTATACTCAATCTTTGAAGGTTTAAATCTAAGAACATTCTTATCTATCTCATAATCAATCTTGAGGTCCTTAAGGTTTGCAAGCTCTGGAATTTTCTTGGGAGCTAGAGGGACAGAATTGAGTTTTACCTCGGTAAATTGTCCTTCTTTAAGAATGACTTTTTGATTCTTTCCCTCAACCTCCGCCACACCGCTATAGACCTCAACCTTTGTAGAAAGGTCACTATCTATTTTTGCAGCATACTCAGTGTTTTTAGCCTTTGGAGTAATCTTTGCAGAAATAGTTACAAGAGTTGTATCCTTAACTTTAACCTGTCCTGTTACAAGTTTTAAATCCTCCCCAACCTTCGGTGGCTTTACCACAACCATTGAATTTGCAAAAAGGTTTAAAACCTGTCCTGTGTAAAACCTTATATCTGCATATGATAAAGAGCCGGTTCTAACTGTATCGCCCTTGAAAACCTCTTTCACCTTTGATGCCTCAAACCACTCAGACCTACCTACACCTCTCACTCTAACATCTCCTATTATCTTCTCAAAACGCGCTGCTATATATTCCTCCTTAAGAATACTCACAGGCACCTTGATTTTTTTACCCTTTAAAATCTGGTTTGGGTCAGGAGTGAGGTTGTTGTATTTAACAATAATATCCCATTTTTTTGGATCCTTAAGATACTTATTTGCAACCTCCCACAAAGTATAGTTTTCTTTTATCTCAACCATCTGAAAATCCTCACCATACAATGAAAAACAAAAAAGAACAAAAAAAGAAGCAACAAATACCCTCATAAAGATATTCTATCTAAAATTAAACCCATATTAACCGGATAAAATCTTTCCAAATTCATTCTTTTTTAAATCCATCGGAAACTCAAAAACAAACTTTGCTCCCATATTAGGTCTGTACTCAGCCCAGATCTTACCAAGATGTGCCTCAATTATATGCTTTGATATAGTAAGTCCAAGCCCAGTCCCTCCAACCTTCTGTCCTTTAACCTGTTCAAACTTGGAAAATATTCTATCGATGTATTCAAGCGGAATTCCTTCACCAGTATCTTCCACCCACGACCTAAATTTATCGTCTTTGATAAGAAAACCTATGGTAATTCTTCCATCCTGCGGAGTAAATTTTATAGCATTTCCTATTAGATTTATATAAACCCTTTCTATAAGATTTGCATCCGCAGATATTTCTATGTTTTTCTCCCCATCAATAACAAAACTTATATTCTTCTTTAGGGCAAGCGATGACATCAACTCAATACATTTTTTAACAAGTTCATAAACATTAAATCTACTTATATTAACCTCCATCTTGCCAGCCTCTATTTTGGCAATATCAAGTATGTTATTAACCATACCAAGTAATCTGAAACTGGCTCTATCTATTGAAAGTATCATGTTTCTTTGGTTCTGATTAAGAGGTCCTGCTATCTCTTTAAGAAGAAACTCAGCAAAACCTTTTATCGCACTGACTGGATTTCTTAGGTCATGTGTTATAGAATGAAGAAAATCCTCTTTTATTTTCTCAAGTTCCTTATCATAAGTAATATCATAGAATGTTATAAGATACCCAATTAACTCTTTGTCTCTTAGTTTTATCTCCGTTAACGATACTCTATAAAACCTTTTATATGTTTTGTAATCTCTTTCAAACTCAAACTGTTTTTTTTCAGAATTTATAACCTTACTTACCGCCTCTTTTACAGATTCATCCTTTATAACATCATATATATTTTTGTTTTCAACACTCTCCTCCCCACACCCGATTATCGAAAGTGCTTTTCTGTTTATCAACTGAATACTCATATTTAAATCAACCATTATTATACCATCCTCTGTTGAATACATAATTGCCTGAGTGTTCTGTCTTTCCCTAAGTATTTTCTCAATCTGAAGTTTAGAATAAGTATCAAGGTTTTCAACCATTCTATTAAAAGTCCTAGCAAGATTTTCAAGTTCATCTTTTGTTTTAAGGTCAACTCTAACACTAAAATCCTTCTCGCTAACTCTTTCTGCTGCTTTTATAAGTTTTATTATCGGGCCAGAGAGCTTTTTAGAAAGAATGTATGATACTATAACAACGGCAAATGTAAAAATCAGTATTACTTTAATTGCATCTTTTCTAATAGACATCGCATACTTATAAGCATCTGATACATCTTGTAGAGAGGCAATCGTTACTCCCATCTCACTAATACTGGTTATTGCACCAAGATAATTACTTCCCCCACATCTAATTTCAATCGTGGAGTCCATCTGTGATTTAACATAACCTATAAATTTTTCATCCTTAATTATACAATCAAGAATTTTATTTGAACCACCTAAATTTATTACACTGAAATCATTTCTTATCAAAAATAGCGATGACTTTTCACCTATTTTAGTTGCCTCAACACTTCTCAAGAAACTCTCCATATCCAGTTCAAAGTAAAGATAATACATCTGCATGTTATATATAAGAACAACCCCATTTTCGGTCAGAAAAATAAGCTGATCTGGCGTTTTTCTGAAATCCAGTTTATATTTGCTAGATGCCACCTTTAAAATTTCTTCACCCTTTGTATTGAGTATTGCTATAACCTTGAGTTCTCGATTAGAATTAAGAATTGAATAAAGAAGAGTGGTTCTTGACTGCCAGTCAGGATTTGATCTAAAAAAATTATTTATCATCATTGAAATTTCATTATACTTATCAATCTTTAGATATATTGATTTTTTTATTTTAGCGCCAAGATTTATATGCAGTTCTGAAATAGGTGTTTTGATGCTATACTCAGCCTTATTTATAAGGTTTATACCAAGCCAGATAAGTGGTAAGAGTGTAAAAAAAAGTATCAGAAAGAGAAACTTATAAAAGATTCTAAACCTCATAGCATAGATAGTTTTTGAGACATACCTTTAAGATAAATATTCATTCTAAACAGATAATACTCAAGTTTATAAACCATTTCTTTAAACCTTCTATCCTTTTTGGTAATTGCTTTTGTAAGACCAGCAATTATATTTTTTATCTCATCAATCTCAAATTTAATCTGATACAACTGCGATCTTATCTCATGATTATTTGAGTAATTTGAGTAGGTATCATTTATCATATTTTCCGTTTTATCAACAAGAGATTGGATTTCTCTGATATCTTTTATTCTTAAAGTATTCACTCTACCACCTTCTATCAAATCCTCAATTCTTTTTTTATACTTCTCATACTCAACCGATAATCTAAATATTTTAATATAATCCTTTTTATCCAGCAAACTATCATAGGATGAAAAAACAAAAAGAGTAAAACAAACAAAAAACTTAAAAACTACCATATCTTGCAACCTTTTCAATAAAAGGAACAAGCATTGAAAATGCCTTTGCTCTATGACTTATCTTATTCTTAAGTTCAAGTGGCATCTCAGCAAAAGTCATATGATATCTTGGAACATAGAAAACAGGGTCATAACCAAACCCACCATTTCCTCTAGGTGTAAGCGTTATAATTCCCTTAATCTCACCAACCTTTGTAATAAATCTTCCACCAGGAACTGCAATAGTTGCAGCACATCTAAAATAAGCTACTCTTTCTTTACCTCTAAGATCCTTCATATCCTCCAAGAGTTTCTTTATATTATCTTCATAACTTGCACCCTCTCCAGCATATCTTGAAGAATAAACACCAGGTTTTCCTCCAAGTCCATCAACAAAAAGTCCCGTATCATCTGCTATACTTGGAAGCAAGGTGAGTTTTGCAACCTCAATGGCTTTTTTTTGAGAGTTTTCTTCTATGGTTGAGCCATCCTCATCTATATTACAAACAAAACCAAAGTCCCCTAATGTTTTAATACCGATATGTGATGGAATTATTTCTATAATCTCTTTAACCTTATCCAAATTTTTAGTAGCAAGAACTACTTGTAAAATCATTTGCAAACTCCAGTTTAAAAATATAAAATTTAAATAATGAACATCTCTAACATAAATCAAATTTTAAATAATTTTAAAGAAGTTTCAAAATTTTATTTGGAATTAAAAGAGATAAATTTAAAGAATTTCACAATCTATACCTCCACATCAACTATAAGAACATCACCACCAGATAATAAATTTTACTATAGTGATGAAGCGGAAAAAACCCTGCTTCTACTTGCAAACACCACCGAAAAGATAACGCTTATAGATGCTAAAAAACACCTGGGCCTTACAAGCTATGACCTACTTATCTGGGCAGGATATATAAGAAGTATCAAAGAGAAGATAACAACTATTGAAAACGCCTTAAGTTCATCACTCTATCATCTTGCACTTTACCTCTCACTCAATCAAAAAACTGATATCAGCAATCTCTTTACTATTTATACCAATCTGAAGTTAAATGACCATCTGAAGGAAATATTAAAACCGGATAATGAAAAAAATATTCTGATACTTGCAAAAACATTTAGAAAAGAAGGTAATATCAGAAAATCACTTGAGTATCTAAATATGGTAAAATCAAAAGAGTATGAAGTTGAAAAAAATATTGAATACGCATGGCTTCATTATATAAATAAAAACTACTCAACCTCCTTAAAGATATTTGAGTATTACTCAAAAAATCTATGTGATGAAAAAAGAATTGAGGCATCCTATGGCCTTGCACTTTCACTTTTGAAACTTGATGAAAAAAATATAATAAAAGTAAAGGAAATCTTAAGCGAGATTTCAAAAAATGAATCACATATAAGGTTGGAAATTCTAATGACACTTCTTGAAATATATTTTGAACTCAAAGATTATCTAAGGGTTATAGAGATATCAGATGAAATAACAAATGCGATCTGTGATATTGAGACGCTTAAGAAAAAATGTATTTCTCTTTTTTTAACTTCCCAGGATAAAAAGGCAAGTGATCTTCTTTTTGAAATAGGGGTCTATTCTCAGGAGTTAGTAGAGGAGATAACAAAGATCATTCCGCATCAAAGGATTAATCCAAATCCGCCACCTTCTTTTTCTATCAGAAAGGATGAGATTAAAAAACAGGAGGAAAAAAGAGAAAAAAAACCGATACTTGAAGCACTCCTTGTACCAGAAGATACTTCAAAAATAAGAATGAAGTTTTCAGATTTATTTTCAGACAAAGAAACTGAAAACAAAGATACAGGTGTTTTAAATAAGACCGATGAACTTTCACAAGTAGCATTTGAGTTTGCAAAAAGCCTTGAGGAAGAGTTTGCAACAAAAGTTCTGTTTAATTACGAAGGGCTTGACATTGTTGAAAGAAAACTTAGAACTACATTTATGAGTGAGGTTGGTGCTAATGAAAAAAATTATGTTATAAAAGGAGCATCATCTTTTATAAATTTTCTTCTGAAAGAAAGATTTAAAGCGGAGATAATAACCTATGATGACCTTGACCCATGGGCATACCAAGCAATAATAAAGAATAGAAACTCACTTCAACTTTTAACCTACCCAGCAGCAAGGATATGGCTCTTAAACTGGAGTGAAAAATTACCACAACAAGGGTGGCTTAAAAATTACATAAACTATATAGGTTCTTTTATGAACACAAAAGACGAACCTCCTTATGGTAAAAAAGCTATATTATCAAATACGCCATCAGATCCTGAAAAAATCTTTGATGCAAGTATTGAACACAAAAAAATACTTTTAATAGCATCGAGTATAGAAGAAACCTCTTATATTCCCATAAACTCATCATCAATTATTAAGATAGAATCGGAAATAAAAAAGAGGTTTAAACCAAGGATCCCCCCCACAAGGGATGGATGGAAGTTCTTGAGATGTTACGCACATATATTCTTAGAGATAGTTTTAAAGGAATTAAAACCGGTATGGTATAATGTAGAAAAAAACGATGGATTATGGTCATTTAAAATAGGTGAAAGAAAATTCATCTTTCCCATTGGCAAGGTCTATAAAACAGCACTTTTAGGAGAAACTCTTGTGGATTATTATGAGAATATCCAAAATCTATCCAAACTCCGGGACTAGGACTCGAACCTAGACCAAGTGGTCCAGAGCCACTTGTGCTACCATTACACCATCCCGGAATATATTTAAATTATAACTTTTTTCTTTTTATTTTTCAAAAAATTTTATCACTATTCTATCATCCTTTAATTCTACCAGATGCTCTCTACCCTTAAACCTAGACGGCATGGGCATGTATTTAATATATCTCTCAGATTTATAAATTTTCTCTTCAGATCCATTCTTAGCAGAAGTACTATTAAAATTCACATCATATGCAATTTTTATATAATCATCCTTGATGTTTATCGAAACATTTTTTTCTTTGATTCTATCTATATATATCTCAATTCTGTCCTCAAACTCCTTAACCTTTATATCACCAAGTCCAATTCTTTTATTAAACCACTCATCAAAATCATTCTTAAATATATTTTTTTCGTTATCTTTAAACATTTTCATCATTTTGCGATGGAACCTTTCTATCTCAAGAAACGGGTCATATTTTTTATCAAAAAAATCATCATTGAAAAGGTTATCAAAAAACTCCTCCTCTATTTTTTTATGTCTTTCCATCATATCTTTTATAATACTGCCTATCCTTTCATATTCAAAAGGTAGTATCCTTTCATCAGAATAATCTTTTTTAGTATTATTCTCCCCAACAAGATTTCTTACAAGTAAAAATGCTATAAGAATAAATCCAATTATTGTAACGTATCTAAGATATCTATTTTTCATAATATACCTCCTTCTTAAATAAAATGGGGGTGCCCTCAAAGAGCACCCCCAACCATTAGAATAGTTTACTCTATTGTGATTTTTGATGATTTAGAAGACTTTTCTTTTGGAAGAACTATTTTAAGAACACCATCCTTATAGCTTGCTTTTGCCTCGCTTGATTTAATATTCGAAGGAAGCGTAATTGTTCTTGAGAATTTACCATACCTTCTTTCAACAATTTTCCATCCCTCATCCTTTTCGTCCTTCTCCTGCTTTTTCTCAAAAGAAATAGTAAGAAGATTTTCATTGATATCAAGATTTATGTCTTTTTTATCAACACCAGGAATTTCAGCATTTATCACTATCTCCTTGTCCGTTTCTTTCATATCAATCTTTGGATACCTGTCAAAAGGATCCCACTCACTAAGTTCCCTATCAAAAATGTCATCAAACCACCTATCTATCATCATCTTTCTTATCGTCGGGAATAATTCTTTTCTCATAGACACCTCCTTTTTATGTTTTTTAGCAGTTGATATACTCAACTGCTAATTATATTATAGCATATTAGCAGTCATTTGTCAAGAGTGCTAATTATCATTAACTTTAAATTTGTTGTATAATTTAAATAATGGTTCAGAAAAGAATAAAAAGATACAAGCCCAAAAGAAGAAAAAATAGATTAAATGTTTTAAAAGAAGCGGGTGGAAAAGTGTTTCCTATGCTTTCCTCTTTTGTAGTTTTAGGTTTAATAATTATCTTTTTAAATCAAAGATTGAATATAGTAAACTCAAAATTTAATAAACAAAAATTTCTGCCAAATGTAATAAACAGGATTTCTGTTTCATCACCAAAATCACTTACTGCGCATATTATAGAGATTGCTAAGCCTTATATTGGAAGCAGATTTAACAAAACTCTAAAAGACAGATTGGTTGAGACCCTTCAAAAAAATTTTCCATATATTTCAAAAGCTGAGATAAAGTATAATCCTGTGCTCTCTAAATTGTGTATAAATGTAGAAACTCATAAGACACTTGCATATTTAATTGGACAGAATAAATTTGTACTTGAAAATGGAAAAATTGTAGACAAATCTGAAAATACGGACTATCTGATGGTAGAGTGTAAGGAGTGTATTATAAACGAAACCAATCTAAAGATACTCAAAAAATTTTATGAGGCAAACAAAAAACCTCTCCACTCATGTAATATCTCAATTGAAAAGGATACCTTTAATCTTATATGCGACAGGATAATAATCAACTGGGGTGACGAGAAATACTTTGAGAAGAAAATGGAAAAAGTAAAATATGTGATAGATGATGCAAAAACAAGGATTGAGGGAGGTTTTAAGATAGATCTGAGATTTTTCTCAAGCGGAAGAATAATAGTATCAAAACTCTAAAAATTTAGTAAAATAAATAATAACCAAAATCTCCATCTGGAGAAATTATGGAAAAAGAGGAACTCATAACAGCTATAGATATTGGAAGCAATCAGATTGTATGTGCAACTGGAAGAGTTCTTGAAAATGGTAATATAGAGCTTCTTCACATCTCAAACAGAATTTTAAAAAGTGGGCTGAAGGGTGGTGTGGTAACAAATATTCAGTCATTATCAAAAGCAATAAAGGATTGCATAGAAGAAAATGAAAATGAACTCAATATAAAAATCTCTGAAGTATACGCAGGGATAAGAGGAACACATATTGAATCTTTCAACAACCATGGGGTTGAGACCATCTCAAGAACCGATAAGGAGATATCAGAAGAGGATGTCTACTCGGTAATAGATAATGCCAAGGCAATACACTTAAAAAACGATAGGGAAATAATTCATATAATCCCCCAGGATTTTTCTGTGGATAAAGAAACTGGTTTTGAAAATCCTGTTGGAATGGAAGGAAATATTCTTGAGGTAAGTGTTCATATAATAACCGCCAATATATCACATCTAAATAACATATCAAAAACAATTTCTCATGCAGGGTTTTCTGTAAAGGAATTTGTATATCATGCATATCCCCTTGCTGAAGTTGTAACAAGTGATGAGGAAAAAAATATAGGAACAGCAGTTGTGGATTTAGGTGACTTGATTACAACAGTGGTCATCTATAAAGAAGGTAAAATAAGGTACTCAAAGGATATAGAGATAGGAAGCAATTTGATAACAAAGGATATATCATACTCCCTCCACACAACCTATGAAGAGTCAAAAAAGATAAAAGAAAATTATCTTTACGCGATGCACTCTGTTATGGAAAACGATGAGGAAATCAGTATAATGGTAAACAATGAAAAAAAGAAGATTATGCTTTCTGAAATAATAAACTATACAAAACCAAGGGTTGAAGAAATTATATGTTTCATAGGTGACCTTATATCCAAGACAAATATTGATGTAACAAACATAGTTATCTGTGGTGGTGGTTCAATGCTTAAGGGGTTTGATAAAGCAATGGAAAGGGTTTTTAAAAACACCAACATAAGATATGGATATATCCCTGAGGACTTAATAAAAATAAAGGATAAAAAATACTTTCATCAAAGATATACAACCGCTATCTCATTGCTTGCCTATCCAACAATCATAAAACCACAACTTGAACAGTTTTCAAGCATCGAAATAAAATCGGATTTGTTTAAAAAATTTGTAGATTTTGTGAAAAATATATTTTCATAACTATGAACTATAAAACTAAAGAAGCAGTAATAAAAATAATAGGTGTTGGTGGTGCAGGTGGGAATATAGTTAAAACGGTAAGCCAGGCATTTATAAATCACTCAACACTGAAAAATATAGATATAATTGCTGCAAATACTGATGCTCAAGCATTAAGACTTAATCCAACAGCATATAAGATACAGATGGGGGTTGAGACAAATAAGGGGCTTGGTGCTGGCGGAAAACCTGAGGAAGGAAAAAGAGCAGCCATTGAATCATGGGATGAGATAGAAAAATATCTTATACCTTCAGATCTCGTTATAATAACTGGAGGTATGGGAGGTGGAACCGGAACAGGGGCAATACCTGTAATTGCAGAGAAACTAAAAGAAGTTAAACAACACAAACCACCAATAACAATGGCTGTTGTTACAAAACCGTTTAAATCTGAAGGTGAAGAAAAGAGAAGACTTGCTGAAGAAGGAATAAAGGAGATAAAAAAACATATAGATGCAATAATTACAATACCGAATGACAGGATACTTACACTCAATCCGGATATAAGGTCAATAGATGCTTACAAAAAAGTTGATAATGTTCTTGTGGATATAATAACAGGAATAAGTGATGTGATAACAACACCTTCGGATATAAATGTGGATTTTGCAGATATTGAGTCCATCCTTACAAATTCAGGTACAGCATTAGTAGGTATAGGAAGAGGAAAAGGCGAAAACAAACACCTAAAAGCAATAAAAAATGCAATTGAATCTCCATTGATAGAAAATGTAAATATACAGAATTCAAAAGGAATAATAGTTTATTTCAAATGCAATCCAAATCTCAGAGCAATAGAGGAAAATGAGGTAAAGGATTATATTCAAAAAAAGGTTGCAAATCCTAAAGTAAAATTCAAATATGGAACATATTTTACCAATGAGATCCCTGAGGATGAAATGACAATCATACTTATTGCAACTGGGTTTGGTTTTGAAAATGAAGAAATATTATTTGACTTCAGCAAGAACAATTTAACCACCATTGCTGAGGAGTTGGTAAGTGTTGAAAAAAATCTCAATATCGAGAATATAGACGAAACTAAAAATGTTATTTCTAAACCCGCTTATCTAAGAAGAAGAGCAAGCTTGTTAGATTGAGATATGATAGACATAAATGTATTTTTAAAAATAATGATACAAAACCAGGCAAGTGACCTTCATATAAGAGGGGACTCACTTGTGTATCTAAGGATAAATGGAGAATTATTCCCGATAAAGGACTCTTACCTCAAATCCGAGGATGTGGTTAATTTAATAAACCCGATACTTAATGAAAGACTTAAAAAAACATTCCAACTCACACATGAAGTGGATTTCTCGTATGAATTGGAAAAGGTCGGGAGGTTTAGATTTAACTACTACCTTCAGAAACAAAGACCAGCTATTGCAATAAGATACATACCATTTAAAATACCAACTTTTGAAGAACTAAAACTTCCAGTTGAACCCATAAAGAGACTTTTATCTAATGACAGAGGACTGATACTGGTTACTGGGGTTACGGGCTCAGGTAAGTCCTCAACGCTTGCAAGTATGATAGAGTATTTAAATAATAACTGGAATGCACATATAATAACAATTGAGGATCCTATAGAATTTGTATTTACCGATAAGAAATCCATAATAAGTCAGAGGGAGATTGGAACGGATACCAATAGTTTTGTAGATGCTCTAAGGGTTGCTCTAAGGCAGGACCCAGATGTTATAATGGTTGGTGAGATGAGAGACCTTGAAACCACAAAGGCAGCAATAACAGCAGCAGAAACAGGACATCTTGTAATGTCTACGATGCATACACTAAATGCGGTTCAGACAATATCAAGAATTATAGACCTCTATCCACCTCATCAGCAAACACAGGTAAGGTTACAGTTATCCGAAACACTCAAAGGAATAATATCACAAAGGCTTATACCATCCACAAAAGGTAATAGAATTGTTGCAATAGAGATTATGATAAACACACCTCATATAAAGAAGCTCATAGCAGAAAACAATCTGGATGCTATTCAGCATGCAATTGCAAAGGGTGCTTATTATGGAATGCAGACATTCAATCAATCGCTTGTAAACATATACAAAAACAACCTTGCAACACTTGAAGATGTAATAAGTGCAGCATCAAATCCTGATGATGTACTTCTTGCAATCAAAGGGATAGAGCAGGAAGCAGGAAGACCACAAATAGAACCATAAATGGAGGTTTTATGTTTGCCGAAGGTTATATTGGAATTGCAGGTATCATAGGTGTTGGAAAATCCACCTTAACAGTTCAACTTGCAAAAGCATTGAACTTTGAGCCAGTCCTGGAAGAGGTAAGTGGTAATCCTTATCTTGAAAAATTCTACAAGGATATGAAAAAATATGGGACGATAATGCAAATATGGCTTTTAAATCACAGGTTTAGACAGCACAGAGAATTTGTTGCAAGGATAAGTCTGGGTAAAATAAAAGGCGTTGTTCAAGACAGAACTATATGGGAGGATACAATATTTGCAAGAATGTTAAATCAGCATCCAGATAAGATAATAAGTGACCTTGATTACAATACATACCTTGATCTCTTCGATAACATGGTTTTAAGAGAACTTGTTTTTCCACAACTTCTGATATTTCTTGATTGCAGTGTTGATACCGCTATGGAAAGAATAAAGATGAGAGGAAGAGAAATGGAGAAATCCATTACAAAAGATTATTTGAAAGCCCTTCAGGAAAATTATTACCAATTTATTGAGGAGATGGAAGATGCCGGGGTAAGAATACTAAGACTTGATTGGGAGACATTTAAACCCATAAATGAAGTGGTGAGACTTGTTCATGAGTACTCCTTAAGACCCTCAAGCTTCACAAAATGGGTAAGACCATTAAGAAAACTTCCCCAAGAAACAAGAGAGATTGAGAAACAACCTGTATGAGAAAAAACGGAATTGTCATAGCCATAGATGGACCTGCTGGTGCAGGTAAATCAAGCGTTGGAAAATCCATAGCTAGTGAGATAAACTATAAATTTATTTCAACAGGTAAAATGTATAGAGCGGTTGCATGGTTATGTGTTAAGGAAAATATTGATATAACCAATGAAGAGAATGTATTACAAATAGCGAAACAGAATAAAATGGTATTTGTTGATGAAGGTGGTTGCGAACCTTCCTTATACATAGGAAACCTAAAACTTGAAAATGAACTTTATGATGAAGAAATTGCCAAAAAAACAAGTGATATAGCAAAAATGCCAAAGGTAAGAGAATTTCTAGTTACCAAACAGAGAGAGATTGGAAAGGATGGTGGAGTAGTGATGGAGGGAAGGGACACAACAACAAATGTCTTTCCTGATGCTGAACTCAAGATATATCTTGATGCAAGACCCGAGGAACGAGCAAAAAGAAGAATAAAGCAACTAAGCGAAAAAGGAATTAAAACTGACTATAACGAGATTTTAAATATGATAATAAAAAGGGATGAGCAGGATGCAAAAAGAGAGTATAATCCATTAAAAAAATCATCCTCATGCTATTATATAGATACAACAAACCTAACTCAAGAAGAAGTAAAACAGAAAATTCTTGAACTCTACTATAAAATAGTATCAAAATGTTAAAAAATCTCATATTTTGCCTTACAAGGTTATTCTTCAAATTTTTTTTTAGAATAGAAGTGCAGGGAACTGAAAATATTCCTCAAAATGGTCCTTTGATTTTTGCATCAAATCATATATCAAACTATGACCCACCTGCAATAATGTCATTTATATACCTCAAAAGAAAGGATATACATGTAGTTGCTAAGAAAGAATTATTTACTAATCCGCTCGTGGGATATTTTTTAGAAAAAATGGGAGGTATACCAATAGATAGAAAAAATCCTCAGATATCCTCAATAAAAAAGTCCATAGAAATCCTAAACCAGAAAAAATCGCTACTTATATTTCCTGAGGGAACAAGAAAAAAAGAAAACAAGGATATTGAAGTAAAAGATGGAATATCCTTTATAGCTTACAAAACAAATTCAAAGATATTACCATTGAAAATAGATATTGCAAAAAATAAATCAAAATTAGGTAAAATAATTATAGTGTTTGATAAACCGATTGATATCGAGAGGTATAGATTTAGTGATAAGCAATCTTTCAAGAACTTATCAAAGGAAGTAATGGAAAGAATCTATTCGCTCAAAATAATTAGAGGGAGTGATGTATGAATTTAGAAAACAAAGATAACCAAGACATTAAAACCCAAAACTTAGAAAATCAAAATTATGATGAGAATGAAATAACAATGGAAGAATTATTAAATCTCAAAGAGGATGATATATCAGAGAAACTCTATCAGAGAGAGCCAGTATATGTCAAGGTTGTTAGTATTAGCAGTGATTATGTTTATGTTGATATCCATGAGAAAACCGAAGGTATTATTCCAGTAAGCGATTTTGAGGGTTTTAAGCTTCCAAACATTGGAACAAAGATTGTAGTTATGTTTGAAAGAAAAGATAAGGAGGGGAATACCATTCTTTCATACAGAAAAGCAAAAGAGGAGATAACACTAAGATGGCTTTCAAAGGTGTTTTCTCAAAGACAAAGAATAAAGGGAAGGATAGAAGAGCATGTTAAAGGCGGTTATATTGTAACAATAAATGGGATAAAGGCATTTATGCCGCTTTCCCTCTCTGAAATAGGTGGAGCACAAAGACACTATCTTCCAAAAAATGCAAAGGTCAAATTCTATGTTATTGAGTTCAATCCTAAGATTAAAAAAGTTGTAGTATCAAGAAGAGCAGTTCTTGAAGAAGATGAAAAAATAAGAAGGGAAAAGGTTCTTTCGAATACAAAAGAAAATGAGATAGTAAGAGCAGTTGTTTCTAAGGTAGTGGATAAGGGAATATTTGTAAGATATCAGGGGATAGAGGGTTTTGTAAACCTTGAAGATGTTGATTGGAAAAAGCCAGTTGAAGCGCTATCATACTATAGAAGAGGTCAGAGGATAAAAGTAAAGGTTCTTTCAATTGATAAGGAAAAGCAGAGAATAACATTTGGTATAAAACAAACAAAGCCAAATCCAATAGATATCCTAAAGAAGAGATTTCCTATTAGAAGTTTTGTAAAGGGAAAGGTTGTTGAAGTAGGTGAAAATTTCACAAGAATCCATATTATTGATGATGTATATGGTATAATTGATGAGGATGATTATGGTTATGATGGCACACCCGAGCAAAATACTACTGTTGATGCCGTTGTGGTTGGGATAAAGCCAGATACATTTGAACTAAAATTATCAATTAAAAAATATGAGATAATAGAGAATAGAAAAACAATAGAACATTATTCAAAACAATTACCAAAAATTACGCTTGGACAACTATTACAGGATAACAACAAACAGAATAGTTGATTGTGATAAAATTTAAAATTCTAATCACAATATTTCTCTCTATAAATTTAAGTTCGTCAAATAAAACTCCTACAATATGGGATAGAATAATGGAAGAACAATCTGAGATTAACATAATAAGAGGACTTAATTATTTTATAAGTGAGGATTACTCAAAGGCATCTATAGAATTTCTAAAAGCAATTGAGAAAAATCCATCTTCAAATGCCTATTCACTTTATGGTGCAAGTCTTTACTGGCTTGGCGATATAGATGGTTCTATTGAAAACTATGAAAAAGCAATCAAAATGGATGAGAAAAATGAACTTCCATGGCAACTCAAAGGGATATCACATGCAAAAAAGGGAGAAATAGAAAAGGCACTTGAGTGTTTTAAGAAAGCGGAGGAATTAAATTCCAAAAGAAGTGATATTCTTATGAACATAGGGTCGGTTTACTTTGCTATGGGAAAAATAGAAGAGGCAATCAAATATTTAAAAAAAGCTATAGAAAATGATAATAAAAATCCTCTTTATTATTATCAACTTGGACTTATTTATTTCTATACTCAAGAGTTCGAAAGAGCAACTGAAAACTTTCATAAAGCAGTTGGACTAAAGGACGATTTTGAGGATGCACTACTTTGGCTTGGTATATCCTATGAAAAACAAAATCACATCAGAGAAGCACAAAGATTCTATAAAAAAGCTATATCCATCAAGGAGAAAGATTATTTTGCAAGATATATGCTTGCAAGAATTGATAGAAAAGAAAATTTAAGAAGAAATCTTGTGCCATGCTTTGAACTAACACCCGAGCAAAACCAAAAATCCATAGCATTATCAATAGCATACTCTAAAAATTCAGATTCCGGATTGGGAAACTCACTCAAAGATATCCTTTCAAACATCAAAGAAAATGAAACAGCTATAATAACAATAGATGTTATAGAAATGGAAAACCTAAATCTAAACACAGCAAAAGGGGAACTCGCAAACAAATTAATTGAAAAATATAAACCATTAACCTGGCGAAGTATAACAAAAAAATATACAATAGATGGAAACTCACCACAAAAGGTGGCTGAAATAAACTCAATTCTTGATGATATAGAAAAACTTACCAGGGGCAAAAACTACAGATTAAACATCTCAACAAAGATTCAAAAAAAAAGAGATGAAGACTTTGAAAAAGAACTAAAATATATTCCAAGAGATATAGGAAATGATATGGGACTATGGGTAATAGCAAATCCGTGGCTTTGGATAATTGAAGAAAATCTCGAAGAGGAAAAAAATATACCAGATGAGATAAATGCTATTGCAAATCTCCTTATAGGGAACATAGATAAAGCAAAGGAATTATTTAAATCCTCAAAGGATCCTGTAATAGCAAACCTTGGGCTTGGAGTTATAAGTTACCTTGAAGCAAATAAACAGGACTCACTAAAATATTTTAAAGAGGTTTTAAGATATGAAAGTAGAAATCAGATTGCAATTAAAAATATGAGGTGGATAAATGGAAGTAAATAAACTTGCAATAATATTTGAATCATATAAACAAAAAAAATTTTTGCTAAATAACGCAATCCTTCCATATAAAAACTTTATGGATGGATTTTTTTCAGTTGAAATAAGAGAAAAAAATAAACTTGAAGGCTATAATATTGAATTTTTAGATGGTCGTATACTTGAGTTTGCATCAAAGAACTTTGTAAGTGAACTCTACTATAACAAATATGCAATAAAGAAAGAAACACTCATCGAGATTGCAAAAGCCACTAACTCTTATATCAAAGCAAAAAACAAGATAATATTACTTGAGGTCGGAAGTATTTTCATAACAGATGCCGAGTTCTCGTCTAACTTTATAAAACTTCTATCAAGCGATAAAAAAATAATAATATTCTCCCCCCGCCAAAAAGAGATAGTATCCACAATAAGAAAACTTGACGACCTTATACTTTTAGAACTTAACAGAAAAACCATCCAGGGAATTAAAAAAATAACTGATGAGTGGCTTGGAGAAAATGTATCCAGAATAAACCTGTATGAATAAGATAAAAAAAATATACTTTATTGGAATAGGTGGGATAGGGATGAGTGGACTTGCAATTGTTGCTAAAAAAAAGGGATATAATGTCTATGGTTCAGATATATCAAAAAACTACATTACACAAAAACTTATAAAGGAAGGAATAAAAGTATTTGATAAACATTCTTTGAAAAATATAGAAAAGGATACAGACCTTGTGGTTATAAGTTCAGCAATAAAGAATGATAACCTTGAATTGATAAGAGCCCATAAACTTAAGATACCGATTGTAAAAAGAGCAAAATTTCTTGCAATACTTTCGGAAAACTCAAAGGTAATTGCCGTTTCAGGAACACATGGGAAAACAACAACAACTGGAATGATTGCCTCAATATTTGAAAGTTCTTCGTTCAATTATACAGCAGTAATTGGAGGAATATCAAAACATATAGGTACAAATGCAAAGTTTGAAAGTGGAGAGTATTTTATAATTGAGGCTGATGAATCAGATGGAAGTTTTCTTTATTACTCCCCCCTGGTTTCTGTTGTAACAAACATAGATACCGATCATCTTGATTTTTATAAAAATATTGAGAATCTAAAAAACATATTTGTTGATTTTATAAATAAAATCCCATTCTATGGAAGAACCATATTATGCGGTGATGATAAAAATATTTTATCGATACTTGATAAAATCAAAAAGCCATATTATCTATATGGGCTTATGCCAACAAACCATTGGCAGACAAAAAATATAAAAAATTCTAAAAACGGTATCTCTTTTGATATATATTATAAAAATAAAAAAGAAGACAAAATTTATCTAAATGTTTTTGGAACACATAACGCTATAGATGCAACAGCAGCATATGTTTCGGCAAGATATATAGGAATTGATAGAAAAAAAATAATAGAAGGGCTTTTTAATTTCAAAGGAATGAAGAGAAGGCTTGATCTAATAGGGAGTGTTGGAAATGTTCTTTTTTATGATGATTATGCTCACCATCCAAAGGAGATAGAAACAACTCTAAAAGCACTAAGAGAAAGATATCCCTTAAGATTAATAAAAGCAATATTTCAGCCTCATAGATACACAAGAACAGCACTTCTCTACAAAGATTTTGCAAATTCTTTTGATTTTGCAGATGAGACATATATAACGGATATATATTCTGCTTGTGAAAAACCAATAAAAAATGTAAGTTCAAAATTAATAATAGATTGGGCTCAAAAAAAAGGTAAAAAAATATATTCTTTCACAAACACTTTTGATTTTGCGAAAAAAATAAAAGAAAACGATATAATAATAGGACTTGGAGCAGGTGATATATACAAAATAATAAACGAAATAAAATTAAAATACGAAACACTTATAAAATGAGAAAATACAGTCAGGTCTTTCTAAAAAACAAGGATATAGCAAAAAGAATTGTTGATAGATTTCTCTCATTAAAACCAGATAAAAAAATATGTGAAATAGGACCTGGAAAAGGAATTTTAACTGAATTTCTTTACAGAATCTTTGGAGAGGATCTGATTGTTATTGACATAGACCCTTTAATGATAAAAGAAATTAAGACAAAATTTCCTTTATTAAAAACAATAAATCTTGATTTTCTAAAACTAAATCTTTCTGAACTTGGAATCTCATATTTTATAGGGAATCTCCCATATCATATATCAACTGCAATAATAGAAAAACTTATAAAATATGAAAACTTTAAAGCGGGTGTTTTTATGCTTCAAAAAGAAGTTGCTAAAAAACTTGTAAGTTCATATAACGATAGCGAATATGGTTATCTTTCTGCTTTTGTAAATATTATATGCAAGACCACTTACCTTTTTGATGTAAGAAAAGAAAACTTCTATCCAGTCCCAAAAGTTGATTCAGCAGTTGTAATGATAGAAAAAACAAATGAAATTTCATCAGATGAATTTGAAAAATATATAAAATTTATCGGATATGCTTTCAGACATAAGAGAAAAACTTTACTAAACTCAATAAATCTCTCAACAGGATTAGAAAAAGAAAAAATAATAAAAATCTTAGAAGAAAAATCAATAAATCCTAATGCAAGAGCAGAAGAAATTTCTCCTGAAAAATTATTTGAGTTATCAAAAGTTATTATATAGGTGTTAGATCAAAAAATGTCCCCAAAAGCTATGCATAAACTTCTATCTCCTCTTTTACATAATTTTACAAGAGAAATATTATTTTCTGACTTTTTTAGTGAATCCCATTCAAGGAAATTTTATAGTGATAGAAACTTATTTACTATGGAATAAAATTTTTTAGGTTCATCAACAAATATATCATGTTTGCTTCGGGAAAATATTACCGTGGTGATATTTTTAAGAGAATTTAACAATTTACAGGCTTTATCCGGTTTGATATCAGGGTCGTGTCTTCCAAATAAAACTAATACAGGAATTTTTATCTGATTGAGTTTATACCAGTCTGGTTCGTATTTATCTTTTGAGTATATCTGCATAATTGTAGTGTTCTTATTAGTAAGATATGCACGTCTTGAAATTTCAATATATTTTTTTGTTAAAGGATTTATTTTACGGTAATAATTCCATTTATAATATAACCTTGTCCTTTCCTCCTCAGTTTTACACTTATTCCACATTTTTTCAAATTTTATATGTAAATTGTTGGTATTATACAATCTTTCCCTATCTTTTTCTGTCCATAATATCGGGACACTGACTAAAATCAGATGGGAAATATTTTCTTGATAATTTAAAGCATATTCAAAGGCTACAATACCACCATAACTATGTCCTAAAAGAGATACTTTATTTAATTTTAGCGCTTTTCGCAGGTTTTCGAGGTCCCAAACATCTTCTAATACTCCATATTTATTATCTTTTGACAATGAAGACATATAACGTCCACGCATATCATAATAAATAAGTTTATATTTTTTAGCAAGTAGTGAAAGATAGGGATGAAAGTATGAATGATTTCCTCCAGGACCGCCATGTAATAGAACAAGAGGATATCCATTCCCTTCTTCCTCAATCCATAATCTTGTTTTAGGTAATTTAATAAAATACTTTTTTGTGTATGGATAATCACAGGCAGGATAAAAAATTTCTCTTTCATTAACAAATTCACTAAATCCTTTGGAAAATTTCATTTTTTTGAAATGGAAACTTCCATTTCTTCTTCATAACGAAGTTTGTCTCTAAAAAATTTAGCTGTTTTAGTAGGAATATAAAAAAGAACCTCTTCAAATGGCAATTCAACATTTTTGTTTATAAAATATAATTCGTCATCCCATCTTATTTTGATTTCATTCCCTTTATTTGTTATCACTACTCGTTCACCACGAAATATAGATTTCCCTTTTCCTTGAGGAATTAGTATTTCCTGATATGGCAGCATTTTTACTATATTAACCTCACCTTTACATAAGCCATCAAATCTGGAGATTACTATCTGAAAATTTGGTTCTATCCTACGCACTTTAGCCGATGAATAGATAACTTGATTGTTAGGATATCTTATGGTTTCAAATCCTCCTATTCTATTTTAATTTTTAAATATGATATCTTTATCACCAACCTATTAACAATCTTTTAACCTAATATTATTTTAGCATAAATAAATATTTAGATAGGTACAGCGATTATGGGGCTGTTCTATCAAGGGTTAAATATTTCTTTGATTTGGTCACTGAACACCCTGTGAAAAAATATCTCGCTGAAAGAGTAAATATAACTAATATTGAAATTAAGGGAGACAAAATCTTTGCATGGGGAAGTGCTGGCCAGAACAAAATAATGATAAAATTGGCTATAAGAAATGGACTTCCTGAAATAGAAGATTCTATGATAACACCTATGATTGAAAATGATGTTGAAAGTAAGATAAACATAAGCGGAAATGAGAGAATCTATCCTCCCTCATTCATAAAAGTAGATTTTATCCTATTCCCAAAGTAACGATTGATATGATAAAAAAATTTAGAAATGGAAATGATTATTGTTTAATAGATAATCAAATGGGGGCTTTCCAAAGATTTAATAAGGAAAATATTGTATATTGGACCAGAGGTTAACGAAAATGGAGATTACGAATTGATTATGCGTCAAACAGAAAAAGATTAGGTGGTTAATAGTGAATATTCTTTATAATCTTTTTCTTTTATTATCGTCCTTTCATTTTCTATTTTCACAATATGAGAGTGAAGCAGATAAGTTTAAATAGGAAAACTAAGGACTGTGCCCGCCAAACAAATGGAATAATAACCCTGAAAAATGACATTTGTATAATAAATTCATATTTTAACTAATCAAAGCAGATTTAATTATTTTTTAAAAATGATATAATTCTAAAAGTAGGCGTAGTTAATAGGCGGGAGGCAATAATTATAAGGTGTAAGTAATGGAGGTTTTATGAATATACATGAGATAAGAACAATAGAACTTCAGAAAAAATTAAAAAAATTGAAAACTGATGCTATAATAATAACCTCAATAAAGGATATTTTTTTTATAACAGGTTTTCATCAGGATAGAACAATCCTTTTACTAACAAAAGATAAACTTTACTCATTTATTCCAAAGATGTTTTATGATCATTTCAAAGAAACAACCCCATGGGCAGAAATTATTGTTTATGAAAATATATATTCAGAAATTGAAAATAAAATAAAAGAACTTAAGCTAAAAGAAATTATATTTGATCCAACAGTAACCTTTTATGATGAAGCAAAAAAATTTATAGATATAGGGGTAAAACCAGTTCAAGGATTTATAAAAGAGTTTAGAATGGTAAAAAAACTTGAAGAATTTGAGAATATTAAAAAGTCCTGCCAGATTGCAGCAAAAGCATTTAAAATTATAAAACCAAAGATAAAAGTAGGAGTAAAAGAAATAGAGATTGCAAGAGAACTTGAATATACAATGCAAAAACTTGGAGCACAAACAAGATCTTTTGAAACAATAATTGCCTTTGGACCAAATTCTGCACTTCCACATCATGAGACATCTGAAAGAAAACTCAAAAAAAATGAAGTGGTTCTTATGGATTTTGGATGCATTTATAAAAGATACTGTTCAGATATCACAAGAACATTTTTTTATGGAAAACCAACAGATGAATTTTTAAAAGTTTACTCTATAGTTGAAAAAGCACAAAAAGAGGCAATAAATTTTGCAAAAGAAGGCGTTCTTTCAAATGAGGTTGATAAAATTGCAAGGGATATAATATCTGAAAATGGATATGGTCAGTATTTTACACATGGAACTGGACATGGTGTTGGACTTGATATACATGAAGAACCGTATATAAACACAAGGTCATCAACAAAACTTAAAGGAGGAATGAGTATAACAATTGAGCCGGGAATATATCTTTACGGAAAATTCGGGGTACGAATAGAGGATACTATATACATAACAAAAACCAAACCGATTATACTGACCCATATATAGTTTTTTATTTTTTGATATAATTTAAGAAAGGAGGGAGGTTATGACAATACTTTATATTGTAATAGTTATTCTGGTTTTGTGGGTTATACTTTCATTTAATAAACTTGTAACCCTTAGAAACCAGGTTAGAAATGCATTCACACAGATAGATATCCAGCTTAAAAGAAGGCACGACCTGATACCAAACCTTGTTGAGTCAGTAAAAGGAGCAATGAAATTTGAACAAGAAACATTAACCAAGGTTATGGAGGCAAGAGCAAAAGCAATAAATGCGTTTCAAAGCGGAAATATCAAAGAAGGATTTCAAAATGAAAACATAATAACTCAAGCACTTGGGAGACTCTTTGCGTTAAGAGAATCATACCCCGAGTTAAAATCAAACCAGCAGGTTTCACAGTTGATGGAAGAACTCACAGCAACTGAAAACAAGATATCCTTTGCAAGGCAGTTTTACAATGATATAACAACAAAATACAACATAGCAATAGAAATCTTTCCAACAAATATACTTGCAAGAATAATGAATTTCACACACATAGACCTATTTGAACTTCCAAAGGAATCTCCAGAAAAAGAGGTACCAAAGGTAAACCTGACTGTATAGTAGATGAATATATACGAGGTTCAGGAAAAAAACAAAAGATTAACAGTTTTAATTTTGCTGATTTTTATCGGATTTTTTCTTATCATAGGACTTGGTTTTGATTATTTTTATCTAAACCAGATAAAAATTAATTCATACAATTATACTCAAAGAATAGAGTTTATTCCTATTGGAACAATAGCATCACTTATTATATCTTTGATATTTGTTCTGATAGCATTTACAAATGGTATAAAAATGCTTATAACATCAACTGGAGCAAGAGTCCCAGATCCAAACAATTTAAAAGAAAGACAATTATTAAATGTTGTAGAAGAGATGGCACTTGCTGCAGGAATACCAAGACCACTCATATACATTGTCCCAGATAATGACCTAAACGCTTTTGCAACAGGTTTCTCACCTGAAAAATCCTATATATTTGTAACACAGGGACTTATTGATAATCTTACAAGAGAAGAACTTCAGGCAGTAATAGGGCATGAGATAAGCCATATCAGATTTTATGATATAAGATTAATGACAGTTGTGACTGTTTTAATAAATGCTATTGGAATTATATCGGATATTATTTCAAGAAGCATGAGAAGAGGATCTACTAGGTATCGCTCTTCATCATCAAGAAGAAATAGTGCAAGCGGTATAATATTTTTAATATGGATAATTTTTGTGATACTTGCACCAATAATTTCAAGAATTCTTGCAATGGCTATCTCAAGAAAGCGTGAATACCTTGCAGATGCAGGTAGCGCAGAACTTACAAGAAATCCTAAAGCATTAATTTCAGCACTTGAAAAAATAAGAAAATCTATTCAACCAACAAAATCAATGAAGGACTCTGTTGCCCATCTATGTATAACGGACCCAAGAGGAAGTCTTATAGAAGAAAGAAATGACTTTTTTTCAAATCTTTTTGCAACACACCCACCGATGGAGAAAAGAATACTTGCCTTAAAACTTATGGCTTACGAATATGAAAAACAAACAGATACTCAAAATCCTTCATATAAGTGAATCTTATGGCTGGTCAGGTGGTGCAAACCAGGCACAAACCCTTGCAAAAGAACTCAACAAAAAAGGACATATAAATTATATAGCATGTCCAGAAAATGGAGATCTTTATAAGAAAGCAAAAGAAAATTCAATAGAAACTTTTAACTTCAATCCTAAGACAAAATCAGCCATTCTTGATGGTTTTAAAATCTCAAAACTTATAGATGAAATCAAGTTTGATGTTATACACGCTCACCATCCAAAGGCACATAATGCAGCAGTTGTTGCAAAATTTTTAAGCAGACATAAACCGGTTCTTGTGGTATCCAGAAGGGTTAGTCATAGCCTTCCCAAAAATATACTTGCCAAATTGAAATATAAAACATCGCTTGTTGATGCATATATAGCGGTGTGTGAGTATGTAAAGAATATTCTTGTTAATTATGGTATTGACGAGAAAAAGATATATGTAATCTATAGTGGAGTGGATAGAAAAAAATTCTTTAAAAAAGAGAAAGATATGGAGTTTAAAAAAGAACTTGGAATAAATTATGATGAGTTTGTAATAACACTGATAGGAAATTTTAGTTATGATAAAGGACAGCATATCTTAATAGATGCACTTGATATTTTAAGAAAAAAGGGATACAGATTTAAGGTTATTTTTGCAGGAAAAAATACCGATAGTGATGAACTCAAAAGAATGTTTCAAAAAAAACTACCAATTGAGTGGGGTGTTTTTTTAGGTTTGAGAGATGATGTTGAAAAAATATTAAACATCACAGATATAAATGTAAATGCTGCTATAAAGGGCGAGGCTTTAAGTGGAAGTTTAAGGGAAGCAATGGCTTTAGGAGTCCCATCTGTTGCCTCAGATATTGCAGGAAATAGAGAAATCTTAAAAGATGGTTTCAATGGGTTTCTATATAATCCAGGTAACTACATATCACTTGCCACAAAACTTGAAATCTTAATAAATAACACAGAACTTAGAAACATATTTTCAAATAATGCTACAAAAACTATAGATGAAAAATTCAGTATAGATACAATGGTTGAAAAAACACTTGATGTTTATATGAAATATGTGGGAGAGGTGAGAGGTGAAAATCGTTAAAAATGTTGAATTATGAATTATGGATTTTGGATTATGGATTGCTCCGATGTAATGTCGGAGCGAGAGGTGAGTGAGAGGTGAAGGGAATGGGATTTTATTTTTTTGAGATTGCTATTTTATACAAAGCAAAAGCGATTAAAAGATAAAGAAATGTTGATATAAATGTTTCAAATGTCTGGTTTCCAATCTCTGGATTTCTCAAAACTATATATTTATCAATCCCTATAACGGTAAGGAAAGCAAGAAATATTCCCATTAAGGCATCACCTGCGATAAGCCCTGATGAAAATAGTGATCCATTATCTTCTTCAGTTGTTTCTTTTTTCTTCTTAACCAGCCATGATATAATTCCTCCAACAACAATCATTGGCCAGTTTGTAATAGGAAGATAAAGGCCTATAGCAAACGCAAGCGCGCTTACCCCTATAAGTTCACATATAACACCTATAGCACCTCCGACAAAAAGTAAAAACCAAGGAAGATTCCCACCACATGCCCCTTCCACTAACTTTGCCATAAGTTGTGCCTGTGGCGCCTCAAGTGGATTTGGATGCTCGGGTGTTGGATCACCAAAACCATAGGCCTTGTAGAGTATAAGAAGTATAAACCCTGACCTTATACTTGATACCAGGAGTCCTGAAATCTGTGCAAGTTCTATCTTCCATGGTGTTGCTCCAATTAAGGCACCAGTTTTTAAATCCTGTGAAAGGTCTCCGGATGTTGAGATTGCTATACAGACCACAGCACCACTAATTATTGCAGCCATCTTAACTGTTGATGGATTATGCTTCAATAAAAGAAAAAACATAGTTATAGCAAGAAGAGCGGTTATTGTCATCCCTGAGACCGGCTGATTTGTTGTTCCAATAAGTCCAACCATTCTCGCACTGACACTAACAAAAAATAAAGAAAATAAAACAACCACCATCGCTTCTATAAAACCAAGGTCAAACATAGGAACAAGCCATAGTATCACAAACAAAACCAAAATGATTATAACAACATTTGTTAAAGGTATATCCTCTTCAAATCTTAAAAATTTTTTTGAAACCCTTGCAGCATTTGATGAAAGTATATGAAACAAAAAACCAAGTATAAATGCTCCAAGCCCTCCCATAATAATAATTCTTACACCAAATCCAAGTATATAACTAAGAAATACTGGTATGCCATTACCTATTCTAAGAGGGGTTTCAAAAGCAAACATACCAATTAATGCCCCAAGTATTCCTCCAGAAATAACAATAGATCTATGTTCATAATCTTTTACTTCATACTCATCTTTCTGTAATAACTCCTTCTTGCTAAAAAGTACTGTAAAAGTATGTTTTATTGATGAAATTATATCAGGCAAGGACTTTATTATACTAAACAATCCTCCAAATGCAACACCTCCTGCACCAATATATTTTAAATAATATGTCCTAATCTCGGATGTTGATAACTCAGATACAGGAAGAGTACCTGGAAATACTATAGAATTTGAACCGAAGTAGTTTATAAGTGGGATTATCACCCAGTATCCGAAAAATGCTCCTGCAAACATTACAAGACTTATTCTCAGACCCACAAGATATCCAACTCCCAAAAATAACGGTGATATCTCATAACCAAAACCCGCCTTATTCAAAGAACTAAATGACCACATAAATGTATCTTTTATAAGTCTCATACCACCTGTTATAAACTTAAACAATCCCCCAATAGCAATTCCCATAAATACAGGTTTTGCACTCCTTGCACCTTTATCACCAGCAATTAGAACCTTGGCACAGGCTGTCCCCTCCGGAAATGGAAGATTTTTATGCTCCTTTACCACGAGAGAATGTCTCAAAGGTATCATTATCATCAAACCTAAAAGACCACCAACACTTCCTAACACAAAAACAGTTGAATTGTTTAACTGGCCTCCTAAAAACAGCAATGCAGGAACGGTAAATATCATAGCAGCAGCTGTGGACTCACCTATAGAAGCAAATGCATGAACTATATTGTTTTCAAGTATTGTTGGATACCTGTTGAAATACCTTGGAAGGATTATTCTTAAAACCGTCATTGAGATTATTGCTGATGGAATTGATGCAGAAACAGTCATTCCTATTTTAAGTCCGAGATAGGCATTTGCAGCATTGAATATAACAGAGAGAATAAGCCCAAGTATTGCAGCCTGAACGGAAAACTCTGCAATTTTTGCGGTTTCCTCTACATAAGGTGTAAATTCATATCCGCTTTTTTTCAATCTCTCATCCATCAAACCTCCCTCATCTAATTTTACAAAATAAAAGAAAAATTTCATATATTGACAAAACAAGTTTCTTTTTACTCCTTGTCAATAGGTCAAAGGTTAGTTGAATTTTTTTAAAATTCTGCTAAATTTTAAGTATGAAAAAATGGTATTTCTTTCTATTTTTCTGTTTTTTAAATGGAGTTGTATATAGTGAATTTGAGGATTTTGGCAAAATACTAAAGGATACCAAAATCCCTAATGTTTCAAAAGAAACAAAAAAATGGACGGTTGCACTGTATATAAATGGAAGAAATAATGTGGATATGTTTGCATACAAGGACTTTAATAGAATAGAAACTGTTGGCTCAAGCAATGAAGTAAACATTGTTTGTGAACTTGGAAGGGCACAAGGATTTGCCGAGGGTGAAACTACCCCAGAGGTTTGGAGCGGAGTAAAAAGATTTTATCTGGTAAAGGATACTGACACAAATAAAATAAACTCTCCTGTAATTGAGGACAGAAAAAATGTTGATATGGGAAGTTGGCAGGAAGCAGCTGATTTTTTGAGATGGGCAAAGATAAATTATCCTGCTAAAAATTACATATTCATAATATGGGACCATGGATGGGGATGGATTGATCCAGTAGAGGAAACATCAAACCTAACAAATTCAAAGTCGATCTCACATGATTTTGTAAGCAGAAATTATATCAAAACAACGGAACTTAAAAAAATATTTCAAAAAGCTGGCCCAGTTGATATTTATATATCCATGGCTTGTTTTATGCAGATGGCAGAGGTGGTAAGTGAAATAAAGGATTTTGCAAAAATAATAATTGGATCAGAGGAGGTAATACAACTGCCAAGTTTCAACTGGGAAGATTTTTTTGATTTTCTTGTAAAAAACCCGAATACCGATATAAGAAAGGCATCTATATATTTTGTTGATAGTTTCAAGGAGATGTATCAAAGACCCGAGTATTTTCAACTACTCGTGGATGGAAAGTATGGAACACAACTTTCTGCAATAGATACAAAATACATGAATAACTTTCTTATGGTGATGAGAGAAATGACGGATGCGTTAACTGCACTTGGAGACAAAAATGCAATCTCTAAAGCAAAAAAAGATGTACTTAGATTTGAGGTTGGAGAAGTTGATACCGACCCGGATAAACTTATTTCATTTTATGCAGACCCCTATCATTTCTTTGAACTAATAGATAAATACTATGGTCCAAAAGATGAAAATTATTACAGGTTTAAAAACATTTTTGAGGTGTTTAAGAACCTGATAGATAAAAAATTGATAATAAAAAATGTGTATCTTCATAAAGATAGAACCGGTAAGGACTTTTCAAACACACATGGCATATCAATGCATATACCCGGCAAAGAAGGAAATCTCATAAACTACTATCCTACATATGATGAACTTGAATTTGAAAAAATAACCCATTGGTCTAGTGCTATAAATTTTATAAAATCTATAGAGTAAAGATAACTTAAACTGATAATGGGTTTATTTAAATGGAAGAGTTGTCATCTTTTGTTCAAACTAACTATAAATCCTCCAATTTTGCAACATCCTTCTTGTTTTTAAATTCCACAAAAAAAAAGGCGCTTTCGATATTCTATAATTTCGCAAGATATGTTGATGATATCGCGGACTCAGACATTCCTCATCAACAAAAGATAGAAAAACTAATTGAAATAAAGGAAAAAATTAAAGAAATCTACAGTAAAAAGGAAAATGAGAAACTAAAAGAAATTGCATATATTATACGCGAGTTTTCCCTTCCATCTGAGTGCTTCTATGAACTTATCGACGGAATGCTTTATGACTGTGGAGATGTTGATATATCAAGCCAACAAGAACTTGAGGGATATATGTATAAGGTTGCAGGCGTTGTTGGAATTTCAGTTTTAAAAATATGTGGATACAGTGGAAAGAACTTAGAGGAAATTGCAAGATATACAGGATATGCTGTCCAACTTACAAATATAATAAGAGATTTTTATGAGGATTATCAGAAAAAAAGAATCTACATACCCAAAGAACACAGAATAAAGATACTAAAAACTGAAAAAATAAATTTATATGATTTATCAAAAATAAAAGAACTTCTTAGTTTTGAAAAAAGTATTGCTCAAGATTATTACAAAACATCATCCAGACTTATAGCAAAAAACAGAGAACCATCACTTTTTGTATCATCACTTATGAAAAACATTTATTACGAGGTCCTTGAAGGTCTTGATTTTGAAACTATCAAAAAAAATCATAAAATATCTAATTATAAAAAACTCAAAGCAATATTTAATTCTCTGATTGAAATCTATTTCGGGAGGTAAAATGCTTAAATCAGACAAATGGATAAAGGAGATGTGCATAAAACACAAGATGATAACACCTTTTGTTGAGAATTTAATAACAAAAAATACCGTCTCTTATGGTCTCTCATCATACGGATATGATATAAGGGTATCTGATGAATACAAGATATTTACCGATGTTTACAATACGATTGTGGACCCTAAGGATTTTTCAGAAAAAGCATTTATTGATATAAAGGCACCTTACTGTATAATACCACCAAACTCATTTGCCTTAGCAAGATCTGTTGAGTATTTCAGAATACCAAGAAATGTTATGGGGCTATGCATAGGAAAAAGCACCTATGCAAGATGCGGTATAGTGGTAAACATAACGCCACTCGAACCTGAATGGGAAGGGCATCTAACAATAGAAATTTCAAATACAACACCTCTACCCGCAAAGATATACTCAAACGAAGGAATAGCACAACTGATATTTTTAGAGTCCGATGAAATATGTAGAATATCATACAAAGACAGAAAGGGGAAATACCAGGCACAGAAAGGTGTCACACTACCAAGGGTTATAAAAAATAAATGATCCTAGGTAAAATAATATTCATTCTTATTAATACCCTCTATGGGTGCACTGCCAAAGGAAGTATTGATGATATAATCAACTGTATCAATCAGATAAGCTCCCCACTTGATATAAAAGAAAACTACATAATAGAGTGCTCAAGTTCTGTTAGAGATGAAAAATGGTATGGATACCTATGTCTATGCAGAATAAATAACATTAAAGGTAATTTTGAACTTGCAAGAAAAATGTGTATGAAAGCAAAAGAAAAAAATCCATTCTCCGAGGATGTTTCCTATGAGATAGCGTATCTGTACATGAGAAATAATTACATAGATGAAGCACTAATTGAAGCAAACTTTGCATACAGCATATCAACTCAAAATATCAGAACTAATATGCTTCTAGGAGAAATTTTTGAAAAAAAGGGAATTTTGGATAAGGCATATTTCCATTATGAAAACTCTCTTAGACTCATAAAAAAAGACCCGCTGAAGGTCATCGGGAAAAAGACACTGATAGAGAATAAAATCAAAGAACTTAAGGATAAAATTGAATATCAGAAAAAACAGAAAAAAGATGAAATTTATAAAAACTGCATTGATGAGTATAGAAAAATAAAAGAAAATGATAGGGCACTTGAAAAACTAAAAGAGTGTTTTAGAATTAAAGAAAACAAGGACCCAAATCTCAATCTTGAGTACTTAAATCTTCTTTATGCAAATGGGAAATATGAAGAGTTCATACAAAAAGCTGAGATACTTTTAAACAAAGTTCCCAATACAACAAAAAAAGAGGATATCTATCTAAAACTTGCAAAAGCATATAGAAGCATTCACAATAATAAAAAATCAATTCATTACTACAGAAAAATAATAAATACCATTGATACAAATGAACTTGCAAACTATGCTGAAATACTTGAGGAAGAGAATGATAATATAACAGCGATCGAGATATACAAAAAGATATACTCAAAAACAGGTGATAAGAAAGTTTATGAAAAGATAGAAGAACTTGAAACATCTACAAAATCAAACGAGGAAATCCTTGAAGAACTTAAGAAAAGAGGATTTGTTGAAAAAGAAAAAACAATTCTTCTACCCAAGGATAGAAAAAATTTTCTATCCGTTAAATACCTTGAAAAAAAAGGCGCTGTTGAGTGGGTAGAGAAAAATTATCCTGGATATGCAAATCTCATAACTACAATAAATAATAAAGAAGTATTAATGCTTAACGGATATATTCTTTTCCTAAGAAAGATATCACAGGATATGATAAGAATTCTTGAAAAGAATAATATTTCTCCTCACTCCATTTTTAAAATGGTTGATGAAAATGGAAACCAGATCTTTGATGAAAAGGGGAATATGACATATGAAGGAATAATAGCATACTATAAGACAAAAGAAACCCTTCAAAAAACATGGTTTTATAAAACCGAAATAGATGCAAAAAAATCAGAAAAAACAACTACAGATACAGAAATAGAAAAGACCATAAAAAATTTAGTAAAGAGCGGATATGAGGAAATTACGGAAGATGAGTATGGATTTCTTCAAAAAAAAACAACCTGTCCTGATGATATTCTTCTCTCATATCCCTGTAATATCAAAAAAATCAAATATCAAAATAAATACAAATACTTTATATGTTCTTCATTAAAATGTGTTGAGGATGCATTTTATACTCCAATAAAACTCTTTTCATATATAGTTTCATATAGAGAGGGAAGTTTAAAAGATGATGAGGCAATGAGTAATTTTTTTGGAACAGGAGCAAGAAAGAAAAGATTTTGTGAAAATGGAAAGATATGGAAGGGACCTGAGTTTTCAGATGAAAGTAAAAGAAACGAAGAACTTCAAAAAGAACTTGAGATGATTAGAAAACATCGCGAAAAAATGTTAAAGGTAATTGAGAACTATGCTTCAAAAAATAAAAAGTAAAAATTTTTTAAAAAATATTAATGATTTTCAGGTGATATCAATCCCTTCTCTATTGCCTTTATAACCGCTTCAGTTCTGTTTGTAACGCCTAATTTGTTATAAATACTGTTTAGATGATTTTTAATGGTCTTCACACTGCATTTAAGTTCGCTAGCTATTTCTTTATTTGACTTACCTTTACCCAACAACGCCATAACCTTTATCTCAGTCTGTGTTAAATTCTCTGGTGACTCACCTCTAAACCCCTGTCTAAGTCCGCTTATAAGTTTATTCATTATCGGCTGTGGTATCATAACGGACTCTGATGTGAATGTCTTTAGTGCATTTACAAGCTCACTTGCAGGAAGCATCTTTGATAGATACCCATTTGCACCAGCACTTATCGCCTCGGTTATATGTGCCTCATCCTCATAGCTTGAAAGTATTATAACATTTGTCTGTGGAAACTTCTCTCTTATAACCTTTGTAGCAGCTATTCCATCCATTTCAGGAATCTTTATATCCATAAGAACCACATCGGGTTTAAGTTTTTTTACCATCTCAATGGCTTGGGGCCCGGTTGTTGCTTCACCCACTACCTTTATACCCTTCTCATCCTCAAGAAGGTCCTTAATCCCCTCTCTAAAAAGCGTTTGATCATCAGCTATCAAAACTGTTACCACTTTTGCCATAATTACCTCCTATTGAGTATCCTTTGCAAAAGGTATTATAAACCTAAAAGACGCACCTTTCCCAACACCTTCCGACTCAACCCATATTCTTCCATTGTGTGCCTGAACAATCTCTTTTGATATTGAAAGTCCAAGCCCAAGCCTTCCATGACCCTGCTTAGACCCTGGGGGCTGATAAAAACTCTGAAAAAGATTATTCAAAACATCAGGGGCAATACCCTCGCCTGTATCAATAACGCTTACACAAACAGCATCTTCATCTTTTGATTTCTCAACTCTGACAGTTATCTTTCCACCCCTTGAAGTATGTCTTATGGCATTTTCAAGAAGATTTAAAACTACCTGCGTAATTCTTCTTCTATCCGCACATACCATCTTAAGTCCATTCTTTATTATCTCTACTGATACCTCAATACTTTTCTGAGATGCTCTTGCTTTTGGACCAACTATTATTTCTTCAATCAGTTTATCCATCTCAAAATAATTTTTTTCAAGTCTGAACTTCCCCTGCTCTATAGATGCCCAGTCAACAAGATCTCCAACAAGTCTTTGTATCTGCTGAATTGATGTTGTTATAAAATCAATCTTTTTTTTCTGATCATCGCTTGGAGTTTTAAGAGAAGAAACAAGCATCTCAAAACTTATCTGCAAAGTCATTAAAGCATTTGATAAGTCATGGCTTGCCATTGAAAGAAACTTTGACTTCATATTATTCAATCTGTCAAGTTCTTTATTCTGCTCCTGAAGAACATTCAACAACCTTTGATTTTCTTGTTCAAGTCTCAGTTTATCCTCAGCCCTTCTTATTGCATTCTTTAGATAACTGAAATCAACAGGCTTTATGAGAAAATCATAAACCGATTCCTGAATTGCTTTAACAGCAGTGTCAAGTGAGGCATGTGCTGTCATCATCAAAATCTGACTATCTTTATTGAGTTTTCTTATATCCTTTATAACCTCTATACCTGTTTTATCTGTGAGATTGAAATCCATAAGTATTATATGATAGAAATCAGATGCAACCATACTCATAGCCTCGCTTCCACTTGCTGCTTCATAAACCTCATATCCTTCCATCTCAAGAAGGTCATGAAGTGTTTCTCTCAGATGTGCATCATCATCTACGATAAGTATTTTTGATGCCATATTTATATTCTATTAAAAATCCTCATAAATTGGAAACTTCGAAGTAAGTTCCCTAACCTTCTCGGATATGGATTTTAAGTAAGAATCATTGTCCTTATTTTTTATAGCATCATCAATATATTCAGCAATAATTTCCATCTCCTTTTCCTTCATTCCCCTGGTTGTAACAGCAGGGGTTCCTATTCTTATACCACTTGTTATAAGAGGTGGTGCAGGGTCATATGGTATTGTATTCTTATTTACAGTTATACCTGCCTTATCAAGCGCTATCTCTGCATCTTTTCCTGTTACATTCTTTGGTCTTAAATCCACTGAAAAAAGATGACAATCGGTTCCACCGGAAACAATCCTATATCCCTTCATCTCCAATTCCTTTGCAAGTTTCCTTGCATTCTTTATAACCTGTTTTTGATATTCAACAAAATCAGTTTTTAAAGCCTCGCCAAAGCATACAGCCTTTGCTGCAATAACATGCATCAAAGGTCCTCCTTGATTGCCAGGAAAATTAGTTCTATCTATTGCTTTAGCATAGATCTTTTTTGAAAGAATAAGACCACCTCTTGGTCCTCTTAATGTTTTATGTGTTGTTGTTGTAACTACATCTGCAACCTCAACAGGAGACGGATATACACCTGCAGCGATAAGCCCTGCATAATGAGCAATATCACATACAAGATAACACTTCCAGTTATCAGCTATCTGCTTTATCCTCTTCCAGTCCCACATCCTTGAATAATTAGACGCACCAGCCATAATCAATTTTGGTCTTTCCTTCTCAACAATCTTTTCCATTTCATCATAATCAATTAGTTCTGTATCCTTATTAACATTTATACTGATTACTTTAAAGTATCTTCCAGAAAAATTGAGTGGGTGTCCATGAGAAAGATGTCCACCATGTGAAAGATTTAAACCCATAATAGTATCACCTGGTTCTATTAACGAGAGATACGCTGTGATATTTGCCTGTGTCCCACTGTGAGGCTGAACATTTGCATGTTCTGCTTTAAAGAGTTCCTTTGCTCTTTTGATAGCAATATTTTCCACTACATCAACCCACTCACAACCACCATAATACCTTTTACCAGGATAGCCCTCAGCATATTTATTTGTAAGAACACTTCCAAGTGCCTCAAGAACCGCTTTTGATGTATAATTCTCTGATGCAATAAGTTCAAGTTTATTTTTCTGTCTTGAGAGTTCCCCCTTTATCGCCTCATAAACCTCCCTATCAACCTTTTCAATCTCACCATACATCATAAAAACCTCCAGAAATATATCTAAACCTATTTTAACTATTTTTCATTATTAACTCAACTATCTTATCAACTGCATTCTTTATTTTATTGAAAACCTTTCGATACTCATCAATATCCTTCCCGTAAGGGTCATATATATCACCACTTCCAATACCGCTATATTGAAGAAGTGTATGGATTTTAAAGGAATATTCAGGAAAAAGAGAAACAAGAAATTTTTTTTGTCTTCTTGTCATGACAAGTATAAGATCATTTACCTCAATAAAACCTCTATCAATCTGAAGTGGTTTGTGTTCTATTTGTTCAATGCCGTTCTCCTTAAGTACTATTTCAGTATTTTCAGATATTTTTTCATCATTAACATAAATCCCACAAGAATTTACAGAAATATTAATGCTTATTTCTCTAACTTTTTTGAGAAGGTAGTAATGAGCCATAACGCTTCTACAAGTATTCCCAGAACATACAAAACCAATAGATGAAATATTCTTACTATATTTTTGAGGCTTCAAGACAATTGTAACTTCCCCTTTTATCTCCCTTCTTTTTATATCCTCAATAACCTTCTTAATATCACCCCTCATCCATTCCTCATAAAGTTTTGTCATCTCCCTTGCTACACATACCTGGGTTTTTGGATACATTTCAAGAACTAAATTCAAAAACTCCAATACCCTATTAGGAGATTCATAAATCACAACAGGTATATCCAAAAGAAATGCTATATTAAGCAAGTTTGTAATCTTTAATTTTGCTCTGTTTAAAAAACCCAAAAATATAAACGAACTTCCATCAAAACCGCTTGCACAGATCGCATTGATACATGCACTTACCCCTCCAATAACCTCAATCTTTATATTTTTATCAATCGCCCTTTTTATAATCCCTATACCTGGATCAGATATATTCGGCATCCCGCTATTACTTACAATACAAACTTTCTTGCCTAAATTAAGAAGTGCCATCGCTCTATTTATTTTTTTGCTTGAGTGATCTGAATAACTGAGAACTGGTTTTGATATGGAATAATAATTTAATAATTTTATAGTTTCTCTTGTATCCTCACAGAGTATAACATCGCACTCTTTCAAAACATCAATCGCCCTTAATGTAATATCCCTGATATTTCCTATAGGTGTTGCAATAATGTAGAGCATTTAAGAACCGCTTGCCTTGTTTATTTCCTCTTCCTCCATAAGTTCAAGAAATGCATTAACAACCTTCGGATCGAATTGAATGCCCGCACCTTTTTTGAGTTCCTCTATTGCAGTTTCTTTTGAAAGAGATTTTCTGTAGGGTCTGTCGGATGTCATAGCATCCCAGGCATCAATAACACTTATTATTCTTGAACCAAGTGGAATTTCATCACCCTTAAGACCATCAGGATAACCGTTACCATTATACCATTCATGATGGTATAATATTATTTCCGCAACAGGTCTCAAGAATTCAATCGGAGAGAGTATATTATATCCTATCTGCGGATGTCTTTTTATTTCCTTATACTCATCATCGCTGAGCTTTCCAGGTTTTGTAAGAATTCTCTCATCTATTCCAATCTTACCCATATCATGTAAAAGTGCTGCATACTCAATATTTTTTACCATCTTTTCCGCTACATTGAGTTTTCTTGCAAGTTTTACTGCTCGAATTCTTGCTCTGGTTGCATGATCGGCAGTATAGGCATCTTTCACATCTATTATCTTTGCGAGTGTTTCTACAAGTTCCAGATAAAACTTCTCAATGCTCTGATAAAGTTTTATATTATCTATCGCAAGAGCTATCTCATCAGCAAGTATTGAGAGAAACTTCAACTCCCAGTCGGAGAAATTTGTCCTGTCCTTTGGAAGATGTATGTTTAAAACACCTATTACATTTTTGCGAGTCTTAAGTGGTATAGCAACAAAAGGTTCTTGTTGTTCATCATAACCTAAAAAACCATTATAATCAGGATTTTTTTTTGGGTTGGTAACAAATATTATCTCACCTTTTTTAAATGCCCTTCCTGCAATACCTTCCCCAGGTCTTAACCTAACATTTTCAATGAGTTTCTTTGATATACCTTTTGAGGAAACTATCTCAAGAATACCATTACCCTCATGGAAAAGCATTACTGAACCCCTACAAGCATTAACAACACTACATACCTTCTCAAGCGCCATATCATAAAATTCCTTTTCCTCCCCCATTCCTATTCCACTTGTTCCAAGGTCATGGATAGAAATCATATTCAAAAGAAGTTCATCAAACTTCTGCCATAATTTTTTTACATCACCACTATCAGTTTTCTTAAATTTATAGGAAACTCTCTTTAATTGATAGAGTTTGTTAAGAACTATAGACAAAACCACCAGTAAAAAAATTATGATGGACAACAATCCATAAATCATAAGATAAGAATAGCAAAAAATTAACAAATAATCAAATTTATTTTACAGGTTTAAGAAATTTCCCATCGCTTGAAATATATACTCCCCCCTTAGTTCCATCCTGAAAATAACAACTAAGAATATAATCCCAATTAAGAAAATTTTCACCTATATCTGATTTACTTACAATAAAATAAATTAGGTTTTCTTTTCTTAAAGCCTGAAAATCTTTTACCTTTTTATAATCCCTTCCAACTATTTTATAAAGAGAAACCTTGCCATCCAAAAATCTAAAAGCATACTCCCATGCAAAGTCCGGATAAAAGGAGAAATTTTCACCAAGTGTTTTTTCTATACCAACCCTGTTTAACTTGTTGATATCTATGTAAATATAAAACTCTTTAACTTGCGTAGAGTTGGCAATAGTAAAAACGATACCTTCAGTTGATTCCTTAACAGAGAACTCAATCCCATTTTCAGTATCAGAAACAAAATAAACACCCTTATCCTTTATAAATTTGGTATATCCTCCAAAAATATTTCTTCTCAAAAAATCATCATAAATATAGGATGGAACTTCAATCCCTGAAACCTGATATATATATGAAGTTAGATCTCTTATTTCATCAATATTTTCCCTTTCACATACATCCTCAAAATAATCAAGAAGTATAATATAATCCAAGATAATATCATCCCTAAGTGATATTTTCGAAAGTTCACTATTTAATGCCGAAAGATAGTAAAAATAATTTTTCTGCAAATCACACCTAAAACTAAAGGTTGATAGATGTGTGATAAAGGTAGCAGTTGAAAGCGAAAGTGTAGAATTTTTAAAATCAGAATTTTCGCTGACCCTTACAAAATTTAAAGAAGTGTCTAGAAAAAGGGATTTCAACATTACAAGCGTATGCGTTGAGGTATCCATATCATCCACAATGAAAAATGATGATGAGGACTTATAAATGGTATCTGTGGAAATCATCTTTTCAAAAAAAACAATTTTTGTTCCGTTATAATCATAAACATTCTGCTCTTCATCTATTTTTATCCCTCCAATCCAGATATAATTGTTTTTCTTAGAAATCTCAAGTACATCCTTATTTATAAAATCAGGGTAGAAAAAAATACACTTTTTTGAGATAAATCTTTCATAATACTTATCAAAAACTAGATGAAAAAGTTGTGGCGAATCAGAGACCTTACTTTTTAAAATTTTGAAATCTAAAGGGAAAAAAACAGATGTAAGAGGACTATAATCCCCAAAAACATCACAGAACTCAAAAGAACTCTCTGTGGATACATTCAGATCAAAAGTACTTGCAATACTCATATCAAATTTAAGATTGTTCTCTTTTTTAAAATTTAAAATTTCATTTACCAAATCTTTGTTTTTAACAAACCATACAATAGAAACATCTCTTGAAAAAACAGATATGCTAAATAAATAAAGAAAGAAAAAAATCATTTTACCTCTATAACAGAAACCTTTTTATCGTTATAAAAACCAATATTAGGATTTAGTGGATCAAGTATCTCTTTCCCATCAACAACAAAAACATATCTATAAATACCCTTTGTAAGAGGCAATTCTATCTCCCATCTATCCTTATTTTTTGAAAGATTGCTTTTATTCCATTTATTGAAATCACCCTTTATATAAACCTCCTTTGCATCAATGTTTAATAGGAACTTGACAAACTTAAACTCTACAAGTGAAAAATCTCCTTTAGAAGCCGTATAGTTGCTATTCAATTTTGCAACAATCCTTTTGGTAATAACATTAACAGACGATGATGTCCATCTATCAATAAAACTAAAATACTGAGATATAAAACCTTTAAATGTGGTAACTGGTATTAAAATAAATCCAAAAATTACAATAATAGACATTATCAGAAAATCTTTTTTTTCAAATCTCTTCATAATCAAGAAGAGGTCTTAATCTGAATTTAACACCAAGTTGATTTGCAAATCTCTCCACAGCGCAAACATTTACTTCCTTTAAACTAACAGCACAGACCACCACTTCTTCCACATTCTCCTTTGCTTTCTTTATAAAATCAATAACACTATCAAAACCATTCTCATAACCTTTAGTTGGCTTCATAATATATGCCCACTGCACGGGATCTATTGTATTTAAACTTACATTCAAAGAATTTATAAGTCCCCTCATTTCACAAGTTATATCCCTTTTATTTATTAGATTTCCAAGTCCATTTGTGTTTATTCTTATTCTTTTATCCAAAGACACCCCATCAATACCTCCCTTTCTCACAAGTGATGAAAACTCCCTTATCAAATCCCATCTCATCGTTGGCTCTCCATAACCGCAAAAAACAATCTCTTTAAAGTCCATTTTCCTAAAAGATGATTTGACCTCATTTAAAACTTCTATTAAATCAGGTTCCTTTTCAAGTTTGAGATTATAGTTTCTATATCTCATCTTCCACTTATTTTTTATACAAAAATGACAAAGTGTTGGACATCTATTTGTGATGTTTAAATACAGCGCTCCATTGTATTCATAAGCTACACTGTATTTGGTCATATAAATTTATTTTATCATTTTAGAATATGATTATACTTGGCAGTTTATTCGGTGTTTTATTTTCATCTTTCTTTTTGTTTTTCTGAATTTTATCTTTTTTATAATCTTTGTCCAAAAATGAAAAATCAAAAAAATAACTGATAGTAATTTTCTGCATATTGCTGTTAAAAACCTTGGGAAATTCTATGGCATAACTTAGATAGAAATCTTCGAGAGATATTGAAGTGCCTACAGTAAAAAAACTACTATAGTCGTCCACATATGAATATCCCGAACAGATTTCAATAGGAAATTTTTTAATTCCAAATGATACTCCTGCCATATATGTAGAATAATCATCAGATATTTTTAAACCCATCCCAGTTCTAAGAAAAAAAGTTTTGGAGGTAAAATCTTTTGATAACTCCATTTTATAAAAAATCGGTAGATTTTCTTTCTCTTTGAAATATTTCAAACTCCCACCAAGATTTTCAATCCCAAAATAAAGCTTAAAATTATCTATCATATTAAAAATAAGATCTCCATCAAAGGCAAATGTATTTGCCTTATATTTCTCTGCAAGTGTGGAACTCAGGAATTTTAATTTAAAACCGAAGTATATATCCTTCAGATTTATTCCAAAAGATGTTCGAAAAATATCATCCTTTTCAAAATCAATTGATGTCTTTAATTCATCATTTATATAAAACTCTTCACTCTGCGACCTGTATCCATCATAAGAAAAATTAACTCCAAAATTCTTAATCTTTGTAGAAAATGAAAGATAACTATAGTATCCTCTCTCGTAATAATCTCTTGAGAAAGAAAACGAAACCACATTTTTACTGATATTACCTAAAAAAGCAGAGTTTAAAGCCCCTCTTACTCTCTCCTGACCTGATACAAGTGTGAGGTTTGCCGTTCCAAATACATCAGCATAAGGTTGAAAATAAAGCAAAGAAATACCTGCTTCCTCGGTAAAACCAAATAAACCCATAAAAAGAATAAACAAAAAAATCATCTAACAACAACAATCCTTTTGTATTCTGTATAAGAGCTTGTTTTTATCTCAACTACATAAACACCACTTTTTACTTTTCTTGCACTTTCATCAGTTCCATCCCAGTTTATTTCATTTATACCTTTATCTGAGTATCCTCTGTATAGAGTTTTAATGAACCTTCCCATTTTATCATAAACCTTAATACTTACGCTTTGAGGATTTTCAATTTTATACTTAAGTTTTACTGATGAGTTATTTTTATCTATAAGCGGGAAAATAACCTTTACATTCTCTTCAAACTTTAATAGATTAAATCCTGAAAAATCACCATACTTGCCTAAAGGGTTTATAACCCTAATTGTCCATATACCCGCCTCTTTTCCTTTAAGCGGAAGACGGCAACCAATTATCGCCGTTGATGAGAACAGAGTGAAGTTACTTCCATCAAATTGAACTCCATCTTTTATAATTTTTATGCTTAAACCGGATGTGAAATTACCTCCGAAAATATTTATAATAGGGTCCTTATCATTATAACCATATGATGGATCTATCCAGGACACATAAGGTGGCAAAGAACAATCAAGTATCTCAACAGCATCAGATTTGTAGAGTGAACCAACAGATATATTTCTTTTTCCACTCATAGCAAAATAAATATCAAAAACAGATTTTATATAAGTAGATGTTTTTACATCATATGAAGTTGAAACTATATCGTTGTATCCTGTCTTATAGAGTTTTATAACATAGGATTGTTTCCTAAATCCCTTACCATATATATTAAACTCCTTGGATGAATTATCATTGCAAACAGAGAATGGATAAACACTATAAATTAGAGGCGTGGAGTTTAAAATCTCAAAAAAATCTGTCTTGGTCAAATTTCCTGATTGCGACAATATGAAAAAATCTCTTTTACCATCAAATTCACCATATAAATTTAAATAACATAAAGCGCTTGTAGATGTAATCACGCTAAATGGAGTGCATGTGATATCAGTGTATCCTTCTTTTATAAGTTTTGCAGACATATTATCCTTTGTAAATCCACTTCCATAAACCATAACATTCAAAGAGTTATTATCGTTATATCCAGATGAGGGAGAAATTGATGCAACACTTAAAGTTGCATTCAGTATCTCAAAACCATCAACCACATTAAAAATACTACCATCACCATTTATAAAAACCAGATCTCTTTTACCACTGAATTCCCCGTTTAGCGAAAAACTACACGACACAGATGTTGAACTTATAAAATTATTGTTGTATGAGATTATATCCTTATACCCATTTTTTATTAGTTTAACAGAAAACGGTTCTACGAATCCACTTCCACTAATACTGACATCTATATTCGAATCATTAAAACCTTTATCAGGTAGAATATTACTTATTGAAAGTGTATCCACCTCAAAATAATTTGTAAGTGTATATGAAGAATTATCAGTATTTTCCACAACGAGATTCCATTTTCCAGGCGAAACACCATTTAAAGGCAAAATACAGTTTATTTGGTTTAAATTAATAACATTTACATTCTGACATACAACATCAGAATAACCATTTCTCTTGAGTTTAACATTCGCCCCATTAATAAAACCTTTCCCCCATACACTCAAATTAACATTTCCAGTGTTTAGCCCATAAGAAGGTGTTGATGACGATATTGAGATTACAAGATTATTTAAAGCGTTATATGCATCAATTATTCCAGCACCGCATATATTTGTATTACAACTAGAATTTGCAGGAAACGACTTTGCAGTTTTTCTTAAGTTGTATCTTATCTCATCAAGAGTTAAAGATGGTTTGAATCCAACCATTAAAGATACAACCCCACTTACATGAGGCGTCGCCATACTTGTACCAGTATAACCAGCATAAGTATCACCTGAAGGTGAAGGAACTGGTGTGGTTGTACCGGTATTTAGTGTTGACCATATCCATCCACTTGAACTCCCTCCACAAGCAGAAATAAAAACATTACTTCCATAATTAGAATAACTTGCTTTATACCCGTATCTATCAACTGCTGCAACACATATCACCCCACTACAGTTACATGGCCAAAAACCTGATGCATCAGAATTACTATTTCCAGCAGCGACAACAACACTAATCCCTCGTGAAACAGCATAATTTATAGCATTCTGAACAGAATTAGGACACGAATTCCCACCTGCAAGGCTCATATTTATGACCTTTGCCGGATTTGAATTATTGGGAACACCATTAACGCTCCCACCACTTGCCCACATTATTGCATCAGCAAGATCACTTGCATATCCACCACCCTTTCCAAGAACCCTTACAGGAAGTATACGACAGTTCCAATTTATACCGCTTACCCCTGTTGAATTATTTGAAGTTGCTCCTATTGTCCCAGTTACATGAAGTCCATGCCAAGAACTCGGCTCATCAGAACAATTTGGTGCGCAACTCTCATCATAACATACACTATTTGGATCATTTCTCTCACTTGCAAGGCACCAATTACCTGCATCAGTTGGATTGTTATCTCTTCCATCACCATCATTTCCCATAGAAGGATTACTTATCATATCATATCCGCCTAAAATCCTTGAGGATGATATATCCTGGTGTGGGAGTATTCCTGTATCAAGAACAGCAACAACTGTTGAGTTTGAACCTACTGTAATATCCCAGGCAGGTGGAAGATTTATCGCACCGATATCAGAACTTTTATAATGCCATTGGTAATTGGTATAATAAGGGTCATTGGGTTCAAGAGTAGGATATGCAATTTTATCAGGTTCAGCATATTCTATATCAAACTCATTTTTGAGTTTCTCAATTATTTCATTTATCTCCTCCTCCGTTTTCCTTCTATCAAGTTTAAGTATATATTTATCTCCTTCAAAATCTCTATGAAATTTAATATCTATGGATTTTTTATATGAAAAAGATTTAAGTCTTTCTGATATACTTGCCCTATCTATTTTTGCCTTAAACTTTACAATTATCTGATCTGTATAATTCTTTCTTAAGTCAAAAGGACTTTTTGCAGGCAGTTTAGCAGAAAAAAGAATAATCAAAAAAATAAATTTTATTCTCATCAATTACCATTTTACACTATTTTTACCATCTTAAAAATGGGTCCTTAGGACCTTGACTTTTATAAAATCTCTGATATAATAATAAAAGAAGGCAAAATGGACAATTTCTTTTCTATCTTAAATTCCTCATCTCTTCGTATCTTACGCCTTACCTTTTACATTCTAATTTTTACTCCTCTATTTTCTTATGCTCAATTTCATGAACTTTCGGAAAATGATTTTACAACAAAATTTCAGGAAACCTCATCATCTATTCCAAATACTAAAAATATAACTCCATCAACCTCATCCACACCTGCACCTGATTCCTTAGATTTCTGGGATAAGTTGAATTCAGGTGTTCTTGATAACTTATGTAAACAGGCAAAGATTCGCTTAAACAAAGATTATACCATAGCAAATGTAGCAGGTATAAAAGGTGGTATCAAGAGATATTTTGAAAGATATCCTGACAAAAAACTTGCTCTGATAGATGAGGTGGAGATAGAAGTTAGAACATCTTTTGGTACTGAAATAATTGAGGTGCCAGAAATCGGCTCATTAAATGCAAGTATATCGGGAAGTGTTGAAGGTAAAAGTATAGTTGTAAGACCACTTGAGGATGATAGTTACTGCAAGGAATTAAAAAAACTCATAGATTTAAGAGAAGTTAAAACAATTCTACCGATAAACGAGAAAAGAATATCCGAGATGAAGGTTGGAGAAGTGTGGAAGTTTCCAATAGTTACAAGAATAAATTTTAGTGGTGGTATTGGAGCATCACCAGCACCTTTTCTATCAGTCTCAATAGGTGGTGGGATTACAAAGGAAAGAACCCCATCCATAACTCTCTATAGAATGGATAAAAACACATTGAGACTCAGAGTAAGAATAGCAAGGGTTCTGATTAAATCCATAGGTGGAGGAATCTCAACAACCTATGAGATATCACCATCAGACATTGGATTGTTTGAAGCTGAAAATATACTGACAAAACTTGTAAACAGAGAAATAGCAAAACAGATAAATAAATACCTTGCCCTAAGATTTAACTATGGGGTTTCAAAAACATCTCAGAGAAAGATAATGTTAGAGTTCTTAATAAACTCAAATGATAGTGAGCAGATGAGTTCCCTTGTTGAGTTTTTAAGTGGAAACCTTGGTGTAATCAAAAGATTTATCGAACTTGGAATTAAGTTCAATGAATTTAAGGATGATAGCAATTTTGAGGAAGGACTAGCCCAGATAAATAATGTGGCAAATGAAGCATCATCTCAATTAGCAACCAAACCATCTTATGCTGGGGCAAATCATTCTTTTTCAAATACATCAAATACAAGTATAAACATTCCATTTATACATAGTCATAACTGGAGCAATACGAATACATATGAGAGGTATCAGTCGCTTGACGGGAAAAATGTTCTACATATACACCAAGCACAAAAGGTTTCTGAAGGTTCATCTTTTAATCTACCATTCTTAGGAAGTTTAAGCAAACAGAGAAATGAGGAAAATATATACTTGATAAACAGAGAAAACTCTCGAAGAATAGATGACCCCTTACTTCTATATGAATATAACGCTGGATTTGTGAGAAGTTCTGATTATAGAGCCCGAGATATGATAGAAAAGGTAAATGGGATTTTAAAATATATAGGAACAGATGGAGAAGGAATAAATAATGAATATATTATAGATCCAAACTCAATATTTCCAGCATCACTAAAAGAAGAACTAAATGAACTCACATTAACAAATGAAAGAGAGGTTAAATTCTATAAAAGAGGTATGATTGCGTTTAAACTTCTGATATCAAAAGAAGGAATAAAACAAATAATATTCTCAACACCACAAAAAATTTTAAAAGCTTATCTTAATATGTTAAAAGAATTTGACTCGTTTATAATTGATAAATTTGGTTCATTGTTTAGATTTGAGAATAACAAAGTTGTATATGACGAAAAAAAGATAAGAGATGAGATGTGGCAACAGGAAGAAATTCTTCAATCAACACTAAATGTTATAGATCAGATAGCAAGGTCAGCAACAAACCTGATAAAAGATATATTTTCACTGAGAGATGAAACTGACCCCAAAAAGCAAGCAGAAAGATTTGTAAAGATTGCAAGTGGAAGAGGGAAAACCGATATAGGTTGGGATAAATTTATGAAGGTTATTGTTCAACTTGTATCAAAGGAAAATATTTCAGCCCAAATTTATATCTCAACAGATAAAAAAGTTGAGGGTGAAAATGATGTAAATTCAAATTATCTGATAAACTCAAATAACAATTTATCTCAGACACTTAATGAAATAGTTCAACAGAGAGATAGATTTTCAAATCCATCTACTTTAAAAGATTAATAAAAAAATTGCCCCCACAACTCACAATTTATAATCCATAATTCATAATCTATAATTTATAAAAAAGCGGGCGATGGGAATCGAACCCACGTCTTGACCTTGGCAAGGTCTCGTTCTACCATTGAACTACGCCCGCAGAGGAAGTGAGAAGTAAAAAAGTAAGAAGTGAGAAATGAAGTTAGAGAACATTTTGAAAACCACGGGAGCGGAAGGACTCGAACCCTCAGTCGCGGTTTTGGAGACCGCTGGTTTACCAGTTAACCGACGCTCCCGTTCAAATCAAATTTTGCTTTCCTTATGAAGAGTATGTTTGTTACACTTTTTACAATATTTGTTTACCTCTACCTTGTAATCCCTTTTCTTATTACCTCTTGAATAATAATAGTTCCTACTTTTACAAACACTACAAACAAGGGAATAAACTATTCTTTCAGCCATAGTTTCCTCATTCAATTATCTCAGTGACCACACCAGCACCTATGGTCTTGCCTCCTTCCCTTATAGCAAACCTCAAACCCTTCTCCATCGCTATCGGCGTTATCAACTCAACCTTTATCTCAGTGTGATCACCA